>RCNB010001429.1_pt1 | contig 14997 bp, 11 predicted proteins | sample 2041321 | NCBI WGS metagenome assembly RCNB01 (sample SAMN09708232, study PRJNA481090) | Marine sediment metagenome, whole genome shotgun sequencing project. | reverse complement strand
CATGAGCAGTTCTCACATCTTTAACCAGTTTATAAGGGTGCATCACATAGTTGCGGATCTGGCTGCCCCATTCAATCTTCATTTTACCTGCTTCAATGTCATCACGCTGCGCCAATTGTTTTTTGAGTTCAATTTCATACAGTTGAGACTTAAGCATTTGTAGAGCACGGGCTCTATTATCATGCTGCGATCTGGTTTCTGAACATGAAATTTGAATCCCACTTGGCTTATGGGTTAGTTGTACTTTGGTTTCAACTTTATTTACATTTTGACCTCCTGCACCACTTGATCTTGCAGTTGTAATTTCTATATCAGCGGGATTTATATCGACTTCAATAGTGTCATCAACCAAAGGATAAACGTAAACTGATGCAAAGCTTGTATGTCGTTTGGCATTACTATCAAAAGGGGAAATACGCACTAAACGATGTACACCATTTTCTCCCTTTAACCAGCCAAAAGCAAAATCACCATCTAGCTCAAGAGTCACTGTTTTAATTCCGGCAACATCTCCTTCTTGATAATTGAGTTCCCGTATTTTGTATCCACTTTTTTCAGCGTACATGAGATACATGCGCATTAGCATTTGAGCCCAATCACAACTTTCGGTACCACCAGCACCCGCAGTTATTTGTAAAACAGCACTTAGACCATCGCCTTCATCAGAAAGCATGTTTTTAAATTCGATATCTTCTAGAAGAGTGGTCGTTTTGGTGAAGTGAGATTCAACTTCATCCATGGTAGTTTCACCTTCCTTGTAAAACTCGTATAGCACCTCTAAATCACTTGTTAGAGTAGTAGCAGTGGTAAAATCTTCTACCCACTTTTTCTTTACCCTAAGAGACTTCATAATCAACTCTGCCGCTTTTGAGTCATTCCAAAAATTGGGATCAAATGTCTGCTCTTCTTCGTTTTGTATTTCTATGAGTTTGGCATCAATGTCAAAGATACCTCCTTAACGCACCAAGGCGCTCAATAAGATCTTTTACCTGATCTGATGTTACCATGTCTTAACTTTTAAGCAAAAATAGAATTTAAAAGCTATAGACGAAATTAATAGGTAGATATTTATTCTGTTAAATGCATTTTCAAAGTTGCAGTCCTTTTTTGTGTTCATTTATTTGATTAGTTTTATGAGATATTATTTTGGCGTCAAAGGTTATAAAGTATACCAATCAAAATAGAACAATTACCAACTTAATGATAATATTTGAGTTATTATCTACAAACTATTTTAAATGAAAAAAACAACGACATGTGTCATTTTCTTTTTATGCTTTACAATTGGTTTTTCTCAATCTTTCAGTGACAAGAAATTAGAAAGCTATAAAGGCTATTTTGACTTCTTTTATGAAGAAGCACAGGATAAATTATTTCTTGAAGTAAAACAACTCAATCAAGAATTTCTATATGTGAACTCTTTATCAAGTGGTGTGGGTTCCAATGATATTGGCCTAGATCGGGGTCAGTTGGGTAGTGACCGTGTTGTAAAGTTTATAAAAGCAGGAAATAAATTATTATTAATTCAACCAAACTTTAATTATCGAGCTATTACAGATAACATCTTGGAGAAGCAAAGTATAGAGCAAGCTTTTGCAAAGTCTGTTCTTTTCGGTTTCAAAATTGAAGAAACTAAAGAGAACAGTTATATTGTTGACATGACCCCGTTTTTAATGCAAGATATACATGGTGTTGCAAATAAATTAAAACGTTTAAATGAAGGCTCCTATAGTTTAGACAAAAGTAAAAGTGCTTTGAATATGGAACGCACTAAAGCATTTCCCAAAAATATTGAGTTTGATGTCTTGCTTACATTTAAAGGTCAGCCAACAGGTAGAAATCTTCGAACGGTGACACCAACATCTTCTTTAGTTACTGTTACGCAGCATCATTCGTTTATAGAACTTCCAGATAACAATTACAAACCGCGTGAATTTGATGTACGAAGCGGTGCTATTTCAATGTCCTATTTAGATTATGCTACACCAGTTCAAGAACAAATACGAAAACGATATATTATTAGACACCGATTAGAAAAAAAGAACAAAGGAGCAGCCATGAGTGAGGCTAAAGAACCCATAGTTTACTATTTAGACAATGGTACACCAGAGCCAATTCGTTCTGCTCTTCTCGATGGAGCGCGTTGGTGGAATCAAGCTTATGAAACTGCAGGTTTTAAAAATGCTTTTCAAGTTAAAATGTTGCCTGCAGACGTAGATCCTTTAGATTGCAGATATAATGTAATTCAATGGGTTCATCGTTCCACAAGAGGGTGGAGCTATGGCAGCAGTGTGGTTGATCCTAGGACAGGCGAAATTATTAAAGGCCACGTAAGTTTAGGTAGCTTAAGAATTCGTCAAGACTTTTTAATTGCCCAAGCTTTGCTCAATAAACCGTTTGCTGAACGAGATGATAACTATCAACCAATGTTGGAGATGGCTTTGGCCAGAATAAGACAACTTGGCGCGCATGAAGTTGGTCATACCATTGGTTTTGCACATAATTTTGCGGCGAGTACAAACGGAAGGGCATCAGTAATGGATTATCCTCACCCAGCAGTAACTTTAACTGATGGTGAAGTAGATTTAAGCAACGCTTATGCTGTCGGTATTGGCAATTGGGATAAAGTAACTGTGACATATAGCTATTCTGAATTTCACAAGGATGCTAATGAAAAAGAAGAACTCAATAAAATTCTTGATAAAGCTAAAAATGACGGACTACGTTTTATATCAGATAGCGACGCACGCCCACAAGGAAGTGCACATGCCTTGGCACATCTATGGGATAATGGTAATAATGCATCTGTAGAATTAGATAATATATTGAAAGTAAGAGCTAAAGCCATTTCAAATTTTTCTGTGGATAATATCCGTACCAACGAACCGTATTCTGTTTTAGAAGATGTGTTTGTACCCTTATATTTCTTTCATCGTTTTCAAGTGGAAGCGGCTTCTAAAGTAGTTGGGGGCTTAGATTATAACTATGCTGTAAAAGGAGATGGGCAGTTTACTATTAAAGTTGTAGATGTAAATAGTCAAAAGCAAGCTTTGAATTCAATTTTGAGAACTCTGGATGCTGAAACCTTGGCAATTCCGAAGAACAAATTGAGTTTGTTTCCACCAAGAGCTTTTACTTATGGCAGAACACGGGAATCTTTTAAAGGGAAAACTGGCGTTGGGTTTGATGCTTTAAGTGTGGCATCAACAGCCAGTGATATGACTTTGAGTTTATTATTGCACCCAGAACGTGCTAATAGATTAATTCAGCAAAAGGGGTTGGATAACAATCAGTTAAGTTTATCAGAAGTGTTGCAAACACTTATTAATGCTACATTTAAGAAAACGCATAAAGAGGGATATTTAAGTGAGGTACAACAAATGGTGAATGTAAATGTATTAAAACACATAATGAATCTTGCCACAAATGATAAAGCCTTTTTTCAAGTAAATGCCATTGCAAATGATGTTCTAAATACCATTTCCAAAATCACTAATGATAATAATATAAATTATGGGGAGCAATACGGATTGCTGATAAAACAATTTAAAACCAATCCAGAGAAATTTAAAGTGTTGGCATCTCCTAAAATACCAGATGGCTCACCAATTGGAAGTGATATGTGCACATACACCTCAAACTAATTAATATGATTATAGATTTAAGAAGCGATACAGTTACCAAACCAAGTCAAGGTATGCTCGATGCTATGATGAATGCACAGGTTGGTGACGATGTTTTTAAGGAAGACCCAACGGTAAATGCTCTCGAAGAGCGTTTAGCCGATATGTTTGGTAAACCCAAAGCCTTGTTTTTCCCATCTGGTAGTATGGCAAACCAGACTGCTATCAAGTTGCATACTAACCCAGGAGAACAAGTGATTTGTGATAAGTTTGCCCATATATACAATTATGAAGCTGGTGGTGTATCCTTTAATAGCGGTGTGTCTTGTAATTTAATAGACGGAAACCGTGGCATGTTTACATCTGAGCAAGTTAAAGATGCTATTAACCCTGATGCGTTTTATTATAGTCAAACGCGTTTGGTAGAAGTTGAAAACACAACCAACAAAGGAGGAGGATCTTGTTGGGATTTTGAGGAGCTTAAAAAAATTAGAATAATTTGTGACGATAACAAATTTGGATATCATTTGGACGGTGCCCGTATTTGGAATGCCTTGGTAGCAAAAAATGAAAATGCCAAGGCTTACGGGAAATTATTTGATACCATTTCGGTGTGTTTGAGCAAAGGTTTGGGTTGTCCAATAGGTTCAGTATTGATAGGTGATGAAGACATTATGGAACAGTCTATTAGAATACGAAAGATTTTTGGCGGAAACATGCGTCAAGTCGGCTATTTGGCAGCAGCTGGATTGTATGCTTTGGATAATAATATAGAGCGATTGGCAGAAGATCATATAAAAGCCAATGAAATTGGTGAAGTACTAAGTAGCTTATCAGTAATAAAAAAAGTAGAGCCTATTGAAACCAATATTGTCATTTTTGAATTACAAACGGGTGTAGATGAAAATGCTTTTGTACAACTATTGGCAGAAAAAGACATTCATATCATTGGTATGGGCGGCGGAAAATTACGTATGGTAACACATTTGGATTATACCGATGTTATGCATGATAAATTAATGTCGTCACTACGAGGAATGTAATTCTAGCTATTTTCAATGTCAGAAAATCAAATCCAAATAAATTATATAGACAGAATCAATAAGGTTTTCCATTTTATTGATGAAAATCTAGATTCTGATTTGTCATTAAATATTGTATCCAAAATCGCCTATTTCTCACCATTTCATTTTCATAGAATATTTAAAGCGGCTACTGGAGAGACCTTAAATGGGTATGTAACTAGACGAAGAGTAGAAAAAGCAGCTTCCATTTTAATTCACAAAAGGCATATTAGTATTACCGAGCTTTCACTCCAAAACGGATTTAAAGAGAACTCTTCATTCACAAGGGCATTTAAAAAATTTTATGGTGTGAGCCCGACTGAATTTAGAAAGCAAAACCGAAATAAAGTTAGCAAGATAAGTCAACTAGAAAGCAAGAATGGTCAAGAGCACTCAAGCTTTGAACAATACATTTGCAACATTACTAATCTTAAAAAATGGATTGAGATGAATGCAAAAATTAAAATTAAAGACATGCCAAAAATGGAGGCTGCATATATTACATGTATTGGGCCGCAAAACTTGGGAAGTGCTTTTGAGAAGTTGATGAAATGGGCAATACCGAATGGATTGCTTCAGAATCAAGAAGCAAAAGTGGCTACTATTTACCATGATAGCTTTAAAATTACAGAACCACATAAGGTAAGAATGAGTGCTTGTGTGTTACTTAGTGAACCAATTGAAACTTATGGAGAAATAGGTTTGACTCGTATACAAGAAGGAAGATTTATTGTGGGAAGTTTCAAAATTGGAGTGCATGAGTTTGAAAAATCATGGACTGGCCTGTTCCTTTGGATGAATGAAAATGGATATAAAAAAGCAGATCGGGAACCATTTGAAATTTATCACAACAATTTTAATGAACACCCAGAAAAGATTTGTTTCGTTGATTTTTATATCCCAATCGAATAAAAATCGCGTAGCATTTTCTTAAGAATCCTTCCTTTCTAATTTGAAAAGAAGTAAAAGCAAAAAAAAGACAATAAGTATTTAATTTTGTTTTTTGTATATAAACTAAAGAATTGAAATAAAAGATTCTATTTAAACATATCCATTCCGGGAATATTAGGCATCCCTTCTTTGGCAACAGCTGCCAACTCAGCTTCGTTAATTCCAGAAGCGCGTTCGATAGCTTTATTTATAGTCATTATTAAATAATCTTCCAATTGTTCTTTATCATCTAGCAACGAGTCATCTATCATAATCGATTTGATATTTCTGTTGGCCGTGATTGTCACTTTTACTAGATTATCACTACTTTGCTCATCAATAAGAACATTATCTAAACGTTTTTTAGTAGCTTCAACTTTGGCTTGGGTTTCTTTTAGTTTTCCCATCATTCCCTTTAAATCTCCTAACATCTCGTATGTAATTAAAATTTGTGATACAAAGATATGCAATTGTTCTATTTAAACTTGTTGCACATTTTGAAGAAAATTTGTCCATTCAAGCCAATTTAGCTCATTTTTATGAGTGAAATTCGTATTTAGAATCAAATTTTCGATTATTAAGATTATTTTTGCATATTCAATAAGACAAATACATGAGTAAAGCGACAAGTACTCCCAAAGCCAAGATAATCCCAAAAGAGTTGGAGATTCATGGCGATATTAGAATCGATAATTATTTTTGGCTGAACGATAGGGAAAATCCAGATGTTATTGATTATTTGGAAAAAGAGAATACTTATTGCGATGCTATGATGTCACATACAGAAGGTTTTCAAAAATCTTTGTATTTTGAAATGAGATCACGTATAAAGGAAGACGATCAATCTGTTCCATATAAGTACAATGGATATTGGTATATCGTTAAATTTGAAACAGGAAAGGATTACCCAATCTATTTACGACGCAAAGAATCCTTAGATGTACCTGATGAATTATTGTTTGACTGCAATGAAATGGCGAAGGAGCATGCTTACTTCAAATTAGTAGGTGTAAGCATTAGCCCTGACAATACAAAAGTGGCTTTTGGAATTGATACCATAAGTAGGCGTCAGTATACCATCTATATAAAGGATTTGGTGACTGGAAAAATGTTTAAAGATGAAATAAAAAATACTACCGGAGGGTCATCTTGGGCAAATGATAATAAAACTTTGTTCTATACGTCAAAAGATGAACAAACCTTACGTGCCGACAAAGTATTTAGACATACGTTAGATACTATTGTAGAAAGCGATACATTGATTTTTGAAGAGAATGATGTCGCGTTTGGTACGACGGTAAATAAAACAAAATCAAAAAAGTACCTAGTCATCATCAGTTATAGTACACTTACCACAGAATATCAAATACTCGATGCAAACGACCCACATGGTGATTTTAGAATATTTCAACCTAGAATAAGAGGTATGGAATATAGCATCAGTCATTATAATGGTGCGTTTTATATTGTTACAAATGTTGATAAAGCCATTAATTTTAAGCTAATGGAAACTTCAGAGAATGAGACAGAAAAAGCATATTGGAAGGAGCTTATACCTCACAGAGAAGATGTACTGTTGGAAGATATTGACATTTTTAAAGAGTTTTTAGTTGTTAGCGAACGTCGTAATGGGTTAAATGAAATTAGAATAAGAAGATGGGATAATTCCGAAGAATATTATTTGCCTTTTGACAATGAAACATACACAGTATATACCGGAACAAATGTAGAATTTGATGCTACTGTTCTTCGCTATGGTTATAATTCTTTAACCACACCATCCTCGATTATTGATTTTGACATGGTCAATAAAACTAAAGTTATCAAAAAAGAGCAGCAAGTTCTTGGTGGAAATTTTGACAAAAAGAATTATACTTCAGAACGAATTTGGGCAAGAGCAGAAGATGGTACAGAAATCCCGATATCGTTGATTAAACATAAAGACACCAAAAAAAGCAAAGAAACTCCATTACTACTCTACGCTTATGGTTCATATGGAGCGACAATCGATCCTTATTTTTCAACAATTAGATTAAGTTTGTTAGATCGTGGTTTTATTTATGCAATTGCACATATTAGAGGCAGTGAATACCTAGGAAGGGCTTGGTATGATAATGGTAAATTATTAAACAAAAAGAATACGTTTACCGATTTTATTGATTGTTCAAAATTTTTGATTCAAGAAGGGTACACATCACCAAAGCACAATTATGCCATGGGTGGGAGTGCAGGGGGATTGTTAATGGGGGCGATAGTTAATATGGCACCTCAATTGTATAATGGAATAGTGGCTCAAGTACCATTTGTTGATGTTATTACTACTATGCTAGACGATAGTATTCCTTTAACCACTGGTGAGTATGATGAGTGGGGAAATCCTAATAATAAATCCTATTACGACTATATTAAGTCGTATTCCCCATATGACAATGTAGATAAACAAACATACCCAAATATGCTTATCACAGCAGGGTTGCATGATTCTCAAGTGCAATATTGGGAACCTGCAAAATGGGTTTCAAAACTTCGCGTTTCCAAAACAGACACCAATGAATTGCTCTTTAAAACTAACATGGAAGCAGGTCATGGTGGGGCTTCAGGTCGGTTTGAAGCGCTAAAGGAAGATGCATTGGAATTTGCTTTTTTATTAGATTTAGAGGGGATTACTTCCTAATTAAAAAAAAACTCTTATTTTTGCCAAGTTTGGTTACATTTAATATATTAGTAACTCATTTTACATTTATGAAACAAAACAAAAATGTATTTGATAATGTTTTAGACCTTATTGGAAAAACACCTCTTATCAGACTCAATAAAATAGCCTCTGAATTTAAAGGAGAATACTTAGCCAAAGTAGAAGCCTTTAACCCTGGTCACTCTACGAAAGACAGAATAGCACTTTATATTATTGAAGAAGCAGAGCGTAAAGGTATACTTACGCCTGGTGATACTATTATTGAAACAACTTCTGGTAATACTGGTTTTAGCATAGCTATGGTTAGTATTATTAAGGGTTATGAGTGCGTTTTGGCCGTGAGTTCAAAATCATCGGCAGATAAGATAGATATGTTAAAGACAATGGGGGCAAAAGTATATGTATGTCCTGCCCATGTTAGTGCAGATGATCCAAGATCATATTATCAGGTTGCAAAACGTCTTCATGAAGAGATAAAAGGATCGGTTTATATTAATCAATATTTTAATGAGTTGAATATTGAAGCCCATTATAATGGTACTGGACCTGAAATTTGGTCACAAACTGAAGGTCAAATAACACATTTGGTGGCATGTAGTGGTACAGGTGGCACTATTTCTGGAACTGCAAAATACCTAAAAGAGAAGAACCCTGAAATTAAAGTTATAGGTGTTGATGCTTTTGGGTCTGTTTTAAAGAAATATCACGAAACTAGAGAATTTGATGCTAATGAGATTTATCCATATAGGATTGAAGGTTTGGGTAAAAACTTAATCCCAACAGCAACTGATTTTGATGTTATTGATGAATTTGTTAAGGTTACCGATGAAGAAAGTGCTCATACAGCAAGAGAGATTGCTAGAACTGAAGGCTTATTTGTAGGATATACAAGTGGAGCGGCTTTTCAAGCAATTAAGCAACTAAATGAATATGGTGAGTTTAAGAAAGGAGACAAGATTGTCGTAATTTTCCCAGATCATGGTTCTCGATATATGAGTAAAATATATAGCGATAAATGGATGGAAGAACAAGGATTCTTTGATAGTAAAAATGAAGCGACCGTTAAAAAAATACAATATTTAGATTAATATCTGATAAAATAAAGTGTAAACCTGTAACATCAAATTATTAAATGTTACAGGTTTTTTTATGACCATAATTTTATGAACAGCTGTTGAATAAAATATTATGTAGAAACGATTAAATTGCATAATTTTGCACCAACTAACATAAGACTAATAGCTTAATGAGAGATTTATTTGAAAAAATTTATAAGGACAAGGGACCATTAGAAAAATGGGCTTCGCAGGCAGAGGGATATTTTATTTTTCCAAAATTGGAAGGACAAATTTCAAATAGAATGAAATTTCAAGGTAAAGATGTTATTACTTGGAGTATTAATGATTATTTAGGATTAGCCAATCACCCCCAAGTGCGTAAGGTTGATGCGGAGGCTGGAGCAATGTACGGTTCTGCTTACCCTATGGGAGCAAGAATGATGTCAGGTCACACATCTTTACACGAACAATTACAGGATGAATTAGCTGAATTTGTTAGTAAAGAATCTGCTTATTTATTGAATTTTGGATATCAAGGTATGCTATCTACTATAGATGCGTTAGTTTCAAAAAATGATATTATTGTATATGATGTTGATTCTCATGCCTGTATTATTGATGGGGTACGACTACACATGGGCAAACGTTTCACTTATAAGCATAATGATGTTGAGAGTTTAGAGAAAAACCTTGATAGAGCTACTAAAATGGCTGAACAAACAGGAGGAGGAATCTTAGTGATTTCCGAGGGTGTTTTTGGTATGCGAGGGGAACAAGGTAGACTTAAAGAGATTGCTGCACTTAAAAAGAAATATAACTTTAGATTTCTTGTTGATGATGCTCATGGTTTTGGAACATTAGGTAAGACTGGTGCTGGTGCTGGTGAAGAGCAAGGGGTTCAAGACGATATTGATGTGTATTTTGCAACCTTTGCGAAGTCTATGGCTGGTACAGGAGCATTTATTGCTGCCGATAAAGAAATTATAGATTATTTAAAATATAATTTGCGTTCGCAAATGTTTGCTAAATCATTGCAAATGCAGTTAGTTGTTGGAGCTTTGAAACGATTAGATATGCTTCGTACAATGCCAGAACTAAAACAAAACCTTTGGAGAATTGTTGATGCACTGCAATCAGGACTTAAAGAAAGAGGTTTTGATATTGGTACAACACAAAGTTGTGTTACACCAGTATTTTTAAAAGGAAGTATTCCTGAAGCGATGACATTGGTGCGAGATTTAAGAGAGAATTACGGAATTTTCTGTTCTATTGTGGTTTATCCAGTAGTACCTAAAGGGATTATACTATTAAGGATGATTCCAACTGCGACACATACATTACAAGATGTAGAAGAAACATTAAATGCCTTTTCAGCAATTAGAGACCGTTTACAAAATGGAACTTATAAGCGATTATCTGCTGCTATTACTGCAGCAATGGAGGAATAAAATTCCGAATTCATAATATATAAAAATAAAAAAGCCACTCATATGAGTGGCTTTTTGTTGTTCTAAAATTTGTTATTGTTTTTAAATATGTATTACTTCATCATACGCATCGGCCACAGCTTCCATTACTGCTTCGCTCATAGTAGGGTGAGGATGCACAGTTTTTAAAACTTCATGACCTGTTGTTTCAAGCTTACGGCCTAAAACGGCTTCGGCAATCATATCTGTAACTCCAGCTCCAATCATGTGACAACCTAGCCATTCGCCATATTTAGCATCAAAGATGACTTTAACAAACCCATCCTTGTTTCCACCTGCACTTGCTTTACCTGACGCCGAGAATGGAAATTTCCCTATTTTAATATCAATACCTTTTTCTTTAGCTTGTTTTTCAGTTAACCCAACACTTGCAATTTCAGGAGAACAATATGTACAACCAGGAATATTTCCGTAATCTAAAGCTTCAACATGTTGCCCTGCAATTTTTTCAACACACAAAATACCTTCAGCTGAGGCTACGTGTGCTAGAGCTTGACCAGGAGTTACATCTCCAATAGCATAATAACCTGGAATATTTGTTTGATAATAATCGTTAACAATAATTTTATCTCGATCTACAACAATCCCAACATCCTCCAATCCAATATTTTCAATATTTGTTTTAATACCAACGGCGGATAAAACTATGTCAGCCTCAAGGGTTTCTTCACCTTTTGAAGTTTTTACCGTAGCTACAACACCTTTCCCAGAAGTATCAACTTTAGTTACTTCTGCCGAAGTCATTATTTTTATACCGCTTTTCTTGAAAGAACGCGCCAGTTGTTTAGAAATATCTTCGTCTTCAACTGGTACAACATTTGGTAAAAATTCTACTATAGTAACTTCCGTTCCCATAGAATTATAGAAATATGCAAACTCAACTCCAATGGCTCCAGAACCAACTACAATCATTTTCTTTGGTTGTTTTGGTAGGGTCATGGCTTCTCTATAACCAATTACTTTTTTACCATCTTGTGGTAAACTAGGTAATGCTCTTGAACGAGCACCGGTAGCTATGATAATGTGGTCAGCTTGATAATCTGTTGTCGTCCCATCTTCTGCAGTAACTGCAATCTTTTTGCCAGCCTTTACTTTACCAAATCCGTTAATAACATCGATTTTATTCTTTTTCATCAAAAATTGAACGCCTTTACTCATGCCATCAGCAACGTTACGACTTCTTTGCACTACGGCGTTAAAATCCTTATCAAAGCTTTTAACAGATAATCCGTAATCATCAGCATGTTTTAAATACTCAAAAACTTGTGCAGATTTTAAAAGTGCTTTAGTTGGAATGCACCCCCAATTGAGGCAAACACCACCAAGATTTTCCTTTTCAACAATAGCTGTTTTAAACCCTAATTGAGAGGCTCTAATAGCGGTTACATAGCCACCAGGACCACTACCGAGAACAATAATATCGTATTTACTCATGTGAATAATTTTATGTCTTAATTTGAAGCTACGAATTTACGAAACCTAACTGTAATATTAAAGGTCTTCGGTAAAATGTCTTTTGCCTTTTTCTTTAGCAAATTTTTTAGCATTATATGTAGTAGATTGCCCCTTAGGTATTGATAGTGATTTCCAGTTTTCGCCATTAATCATTTTACCAAAAAAGACAATTTGTCCAACATGATATGAGTAATGTGCCAATTGTCTGTTAATGGCTTCTGTGACAGTGTGTCCTTGATTTCTAATATATATGATTTTTTCTAAATCTTCTTCTTTTAAGGGCTTAATGGCTTTAAACAAACATTGCCAACCATTTTCCCAAGACAATAGCATATCATTTTTGGACACATAAGTATCCAGAAACTCAGCGTCTCGTTCTCTCCAGTTTTTTTCGCCATCTTCAGTCATAAAATTTGTCCATCTGGAAAGCATGTTGCCAACGATATGTTTGACTACAATAGCAACGCTATTACTGTCATCATTAAATTGCCAATGAATATCTTTATTTGATATTTGATTGAATGTTTTATCGCCTAATTGTTTATAATATTGAAATTGCTTAATACAACTGGATAAATAAGAGTTTTGCATGATGTAAAGTTATAATCTTTTAAAAACAGAAATTTATAAAAAATTGTTAAAATTGAGAGTGCAAACAGTAAATAATATTTACTATAACTTAATTCAATGGCTGTTTTAAAAACTGATTTTTGGAATATTTATAGTTAAATTAATTATATTTTAGTTATTTGACTTTGGAACAAATTTTAACGCTGCGCCATTAATACAATGTCTTTTACCGGTAGTTTGCCTCGGGCCATCATCAAAAACATGACCTAAATGACCGCCGCAGGTAGCACAATGCTCTTCATTTCTTGAATAACCCAACTTTCTGTCTGTGCCAAATCCAACATTGCCTTCAATTTCCCGATCAAAACTCGGCCAACCTGAACCTGAATCATATTTATATCTTCCCTCAAATAGTGGTGTATCACAGCCCATGCATACATAAGTTCCATCTTCATAATTTTTATTTAATGGACTTGAAAAAGCAGATTCTGTACCGGCTTTGCGCAAAACATTAAAAGAAATGTTACTTAACTGTGCTTTCCATTCAGCCTCTGTTTTGTTGATTTTATAATTTTTTTTCTCTTTTTTTTGCGCAGAACTGTCGCAGCTAAAAAATAAAGTAATAATTATCAGTAATCCAATTTTTTTCATTGTGCAAGTTTTAATATTTAATCCATCTAAGAGTCGTAATAATTTGTTTAAAATTACTAAAACGTTATAGTATTTTTATTATAAAATTATTAGTTTGTCTAAGTTAGATTTTCGTTATTATTTGGTAAATTACAGGCTATATTGTCAATTAACGACTATTTGGTAAAAATGAATTTATCAACTTTCAAAAATTTGTAAATGAAAGCATTGTTTTACACAAGGGAGTTTCCTCCTTATGTCTATGGAGGAGCTGGTGTCCATGTTGAATATTTGGCTTCAGAGTTGGCTAAGCTAATAGAGGTTGATGTTCGATGTTTTGGAGATCAAGATGAAGAATCAAATAACTTGAATGTTAAAGGTTTTCCTTTTGATAATGTGGCGTTTGATAAGGCTGATAATAAGTTAAAGGCGGTGTTAAAAACTCTAAGCACCTGCATTCACATGAATGCTGACGAAATAGATGCAGATGTGGTACATTGTCATACTTGGTATTCACATTTTGCTGGCATAGTTGCAAAATTATGCTATGGAATTCCTCTGGTAATAACTACGCATTCGTTGGAACCTTTGCGACCTTGGAAAAGGGAACAATTGGGCAGGGGTTATGATGCATCGTCTTGGGTTGAAAAAACAGCCATAGAAATGGCAGATGCTATCATTGCTGTATCAAATGAAACAAAAGATGATGTTTTAAAATATTTTGATGTTGATGAGGACAAAATAAAGGTAATCTATAATGGGATTAATCTTGAAGAATATGTGGCAACAAATAAAACGTCTACATTAGAAGAATATGGGATAGATAAAACAAAACCATATGTACTGTTTGTTGGTCGAATTACAAGACAAAAGGGCATTATTCATTTGGTCAATGCCATTAAATATATTAATCCAGATACTCAAATTGTATTATGTGCTGGTGCTCCTGATACTCCTGAGATAGCTAAAGAAATGGAAGATAGTGTTAACAAGGTTAAGCAAACTAGAAACAATGTGATTTGGATTGATGAAATGTTAGATAAAACTCAAGTAATACAGCTTTATTCTCATGCCGATGTATTTTGTTGCCCTTCTATATATGAACCATTTGGTATAATAAATATTGAAGCTATGGCCTGTAAAACTGCTGTTGTAGCGAGTGCCGTTGGTGGTATAAAAGAAGTGGTGATTGATAGTGAAACAGGAATTTTAGTTCCTGTTGAGCAACAAAATGTGGCTCCTTTTGAGCCAATAAATCCAGATAAGTTTGCCAAGGATCTTGCAGATGGAGTTAACAAAGTAATCAACAACAAAGAGTTGAGGGAATCCATGGCAGAAAAAGGAAGAATAAGAGTCGAAGAACATTTTGACTGGATAGCAATAGCAAAACAAGTAGAAGAATTATATAAATCTTTAATTAAATAATTATGATTAACAATGATGTGTTGGCAATTATTTTGGGAGGCGGACAAGGATCTCGTCTAT
>RCNB010001428.1_pt1 | contig 15001 bp, 12 predicted proteins | sample 2041321 | NCBI WGS metagenome assembly RCNB01 (sample SAMN09708232, study PRJNA481090) | Marine sediment metagenome, whole genome shotgun sequencing project. | reverse complement strand
GTACATCTGATATCGAACGCCGATTTCGAAAACGGACAGGAGGTCTTCGGTCACCCGGGATTTCAGCGCGTGTGCACCGAAAGCGCCGATAGTTACACCGATCGCCGCAGCGATTGCTCCTACTGCAAACCAATTTGACTTCATCGCAAACTCCCGATTCGTTGAAGCATAGTGTAGACGAATTGCTGTCTTGTCATTCACCGGCACCATTGTATTTCCTATCGTGAGGGCACCTGCCTCCCGAATCCAGATCTCGGATGTTAACTGATCGTTTTTGTTGATCAATCAGGATGCGTCCATGGAAATTTTGCAACGCGATGCATACCGATGCAGGACCGATTCCCGTGAAAGTTCTGCAGATGTTTCGAACCTCTCCTTGTACTGAATTGCTAAGATTCAGCAACACGATGTCGACCCATGCTCAAATCAGTGAATCGACAAGTCAAGATACCGCCTGCAATCCGTCGACAATGACCATGTTTGTAGTAGCAGCCCCATGCCTGATTGCCGCAATAGGCATATAGCCCGGATCAGCTAGAAATGCTTTGACGCTATCTTTAGTTGGAAATTCGACAACGACCAGCCGCTGTGGGTTCCATGTTCCTTCTTGGATCTCAACTTCACCACCTCGAACAAGATAAATGCCACCATGTTTCTCAACAAACGGCTGTGACTTGCGTGCGTACTCTTTGAGCATCTCTGGATCATGTACCGTAATGTCGACGACTAAATAAGTGCTCATATCAAGGTTCCTCCGAAAATTTTCACTTGGCTTAGAACTATCTTGCGACTGCGTTCCACATCACGTCTGGCGCTACGGACAAGACGATCGTGAACGGGAATGACAAGCAAATCACACGAAATCCGGGCTTCGTCCGACAGTATTCGGGCAGTGTAGGCAGCTACTGATCTATCCAATGTTCAGCTGATTCCGGTAGGCAAAAAGTGCCGGCGTCCCCCCGGTGTGGCTAAACAAAATATTCTCCGCATCAGCAAAGAACCCTTTGTTGGTCAAGTCGATCAAGCCGGCCATGCCCTTGCCGCTAAACACCGGATCCAATAACAGGCCTTCCAGACGGGCGACCTGCAATAGGGCTGCCTTCATGTCGCCTGTAGCAATACCATAGCCAGCACCAACGTAGTCGTAATTCGCAATGACGTCATCGGGCGAAACAATTCCTGAAATTCCCAGATAGTCCGACGTCTCGCATGCAAGATTGAATACTTGCTTAGTCTTTACAGACTTACTGTCGTTTACTCCAATTCCAATGACCGGAGTGTCGCATTGCATCGCTCTTAACCCTACCAAGAGTCCGGCTTGTGTACCGGCGCTGCCCGTCGCATGCACTATGTAGTCAAATGTCACGTTCTCGTGTTTCGCCTGATCCAGGATCTCTCGCGCACAATCCACGTACCCCAAGGCCCCAACCGGCGTCGGCAAATGTGCAAGTGACACACGCGGATAGTCGGGCAAATCCATCTAGTGCGCTCCATGGATCCCGTTCCGCACATACAGATCGCAATTCTCAATCTCTTCAGATTGGTTCCTGCATGAAATGACGTTGATTGAGATTATCATGCAATACCAAGTTTCCTGTTGCGTCGTTGTGTCAGGAAATAGGGGATGAGCCCAAGAACAAGCAGGCCGCTGACAATCAACCATGAATCGAGTGATGATTGAGCAATTACCCATAAGCATAATATGAATGCGGCGGCAGGAATCGTGTAACCGCCGCTGAGCCGATACGCATGCGCTACCGCTTCTTCGTCCGCCTGTCGCCGGATAACAGGCAACGCCGCAATGCAGACAATGAAGGATAAAAGGCGCGCCAGAGAAGTAGCGATGGCCAGCTGGACGAATGACCCCGACATCGCAATTAGCAGAGCCGTGCCGCCAAGAAACATCACGGAATTTGCCGGCGATGAATATCGCTGGTGAATCCTCTTAAACCAATTTGGTAGCAGATCGTGCTCTGCCAGAGCAAACGTTAATCTGGGGCCGGCCAGCATCATACTTGAGAGACTGCCTCCTATAGAAAAGATTGCTGTGAGTGTAATAGCGAACACTCCAACAGGGCCCGCCAGCACCCGTCCAACCTCGACAAGGGTTGCGTCGGGATCAGCAACGCCCGGTAGAACCAGGTTGTAGACCAGCATAATCAGGAAATAGAAAATGCCAGTCGCGATGACAGTGAGGATCATTGTTTTTGGAATCGTTGCTCTGGGTTTCTCAGTTTCTCCAGCCGTGATCAGCACTGTCTCGAAACCAATAAACGCGTACAGCAATAATAAAACCGTACCACCGAGGTCATCGATGGAAGGCAGGCTGGATGGCACCGCGAGTTCCGGTGAGTAGTACTGCAATCCAAGAATAATCATCACTATAAGTGGTAAAACTTTGAGCAAGGTAAAGTAGGATAGCGTCCGTATGCCGTTTTTGACTCCGAGCACGTTAACGACGGTCAATCCACAAATTACCGTGATAATGACCGCAAGTCGTCCGACACTTGTGCCGAACCACGGCCAGAGCGCACCAAGGTACATCGCCATCACATGCGAGTTGGCGGCAAGCGCTACCGAGCGACTAATGTAGTACATCCATCCTGTGCTAAAGCCAATCAGCGGGCCAAATGCGGTGGTCGCGTATAGTACGGGTCCGCCTGAGTCCCGGAAGTAGCTCGACAGTTCCGCGAATGCCAGCACGACCGTCATCAAAAGTACGCCTGTTGCCAGGAACAACCAGGGGCTCAGAATTCCCGCCTTGGCTGCAACGACGGATGGCAATGCGAAAATGCCGGAGCCGATCATGCCGTTCAGAACCAGCAGCGCGCCACCAATTGCTCCGATACCGCGAATCAGGTGTGGTTTTCTGATGTCTGCTGGAGCAGTCACGGTCGCACAGCGCAAAAGGGCTGTGTTCTAAATAGATCACGCACCAGCGATTGATTCCAACCCGGTGCGCCACTCCGGATGTGCCGGATCTTCGCCAGTGCCTACCCGAAAGTACGCGTCCTGAATAGCTTGCGTCATCGGCCCCTTATTGCCGTCGCCTACAGTTATATTGTCGACCGAAATAATCGGGACCACATCCATCCCGCTACCGCACACAAAGACTTCCTCGGCGGTGTAGAGCTCAGTACGGTCGATCAGCCGTTCGACCACGGTCATGCCCATCTTTTCCTGGAACAGTGTCATCAGGGTGTCGCGCGTAATGCTTTCCAGGATGCCGGCCGTCACTGGCGGAGTATTGACTTGACCGCCACGCACCATCATTAGACACGCGCCAGGCCCTTCAGACACGGTGCCGGCATTGTTGAGCAGGATGCTGTAGTCGTAGCCGGCGGCCCAGGCTTCGTTCAGCGCCAGTCGCCCATTCTGGTAGTTGCCGGCCGCCTTGATGCGCGGCGGCGTATTATTGTCAGAATTACGAGTCCAGCTGCTAATACACGCTCGCATCCCCTTGTCGATAAACCCGCTGCGGGGGCGCGCGACGCCGGTGATGAACAGGCCTTCGATCGCTCCCCTGGCCAATGCAACATTGCCTTCACCTTCGCCCACATAGGCTGTAGGCATCATGTGCACGTCTTCTGTGAAGCTGTTTCGTTCCAGCAACTCCACACAAATAGATCCGAAATCGGAGGGCAGGGTAGTTTGCATGCGCATCATCTTCATTGATTCTCGCAGGCGCTGAATATGTTCTTCAAGCCGGAAAAGATAGAGCGAATTGCTGGAGACGTTCCAGAAGGCTTTGATGCCCTCGAAGACCGAGCCAGCGACCATTACAGCCTGAGTTCGAACGTGGACCGTGCAGTCTTCGTACGGAATGAATGAACCGTCTTTCCAGGCCCATTTGGGATAGTTGTCTTCAATCATCGGTGGTCCTTAAGCTGGTTGAGGTTGGCGCAGATAGATCAGGTGCCGGATCCGCTACGCTTTATTGAGCACGTTGGCCCCATCGGCGATGAACTCTTCGGTGCCGGTGTGGCTGATACTCTTGTTGCCGTCTGTTGGCTGAACCACTTTGTGTTCAATATCATTCGCACTGCCCTGCGGGTCGTCTATTTTCCGAGTATAGTGCTCGGGCTTGGACAAACAATGGCGAACCGTCCAAGTTTCTGTCGTGATCGTCCAACTGAGGAGGGCTGGTGTGGATGTTCTAGCGGACGTGCTTCGGCAACTTCGTCTCCAGGGAAGTGTGCAGGGGCGCTTTGAACTAGGCGAACCATGGGCGTTCCAAGTGGGGCAGCTTGACTCGGCTTCCTTCCACATTTTGTTGCAGGGGAGCGGCTACTTGCGCCTCGACGGTGAGGTGACGCGGCTGGCGGCCGGTGATCTCGCTCTTTGCCCCGACGGCTCTCCACACGTGCTGGGGGATTCGCCTGATACATGCCCCATCTCTCTGAACGAACTTCGAGGGATGGCGACGCCCAATAACCGAGATGGCGTTGAGTGTGAGCGCATCGATGTTGGTGGCGATGAACGGAAGTCCACGGTCATCTGCGGTCGCCTGAGGTTCGATTCGCCCGAGTCGCATCCGTTGTTAGCTGTTTTGCCCAAGTTGATCGTGGTGCGTGGCGACAACGGCCAGGCGGCACCCTGGCTCGAGCAGACCCTCCGCTTAATTGGCGTGGAGAGCATGAGTGAAGCGCCCGGCGCGCAAATGGCACTGGACCGATTGATGGAGCTCCTCTTTATTTACACGTTGCGGGCCTGGCTTAGTCAGGTACCCGCTGGAGACGCGGGATGGTTAGGTGCGCTCCGGGATCCGAGGATCGGTGGTGCGCTCCGACGGATCCACGCCGAGCCCGCGGCGTCCTGGACCGTCGCGAGCCTGGCCCGCACGTCGGGCATGTCCCGTTCCGGATTCGCCGCACGTTTCCGCGATCTCGTGGGCGAGCCTCCGCTGCGATACGTTACTTGCTGGCGAATGCGAGTGGCCGCCAAGCTACTTCTTAACCAGGCGGCCTCAAGCGTCGCCGATATCGCCAGCCAGGTTGGGTACGAATCGGAGGCTGCGTTCGGAGTGGTATTCAAGCGCCAATTCGAGTCCACCCCCGCTCGGTGGCGGAGGAAGAAGCTTGGGCCCGAGTAAGTTAAGGACATACTGAATTGTCACCACAATGAAGAAATTCGACGCGCCCACAACTGAGAACCATTTCCACAAAATGATAGTCGCCGAGCATTGCCTGTGCTCAGAAAGGGGGTGTCGTAGCTGATTCAAAGAGTTTTCGATTGACTGACGGAGGTTTGTGGGGCTGCTGATCCCAGGCAGTGCTCATGTACGCAGATATTCAGCAGACATCACTAGTAAGGAGGCACAGAAGTTGGTGCCGGTAAATTGCCGGTTAACGGAGCCCGGCAAAATTCCGGCAGCGCGACGAAAGTCGAAAAATGCTAGCCGCCGAAAAGATCAGCAACTAACTAATTCTATAAAAATTATTGGTCGGGGTGGGGAGATTTGAACTCCCGGCCCCTGCCTCCCGAAAGCATTCAGGCATTCGTAAGTAGTTGTTAATGTTAGGCATGCTGGAGACGCCCGCGGACATCAATGCCTAACAAGTCACAACCAGTCTGGACTGATTCCGGCAAAACTCCGGCACCAAAGTCCGATCACCCAGCAGACAATGGGCTATTGGTGCAAGGGCGGCCGGGACTTCTTCAGGCAAAGATCAACTAAGTCGTCGATCTTCGCGACTCCGACACACATGACGCTGTCTGCGCCGCCCCAGTATATTTTGACGGTGCCATCGTGCTCGGCGATCGCACCGCAGGTGAAGACTACATTGTGGACGTATCCGGTCAATTCCCAGGGATCCTCCGGTGACAGTATCCATTCGTCAGCAACGCCAAGCACTTTCGCGGGATCGGCAAGATCATGGAGCGCCACACCGAGGCGATACACGGCGCCATCCATGGTCGAAAAAACGCCATGATAAATATTGAGCCAACCCTGCTCGGTCTTAATCGGTGTTGCACCGGGTCCTATCTTCATTTCGTCCCAATGATACGCAACAGGCTGGATCACCGGCACCGAATCCCCCCAGTGAATCAGATCAGGAGACCAGGATAGCCAGATGCACCAGGGATTGATTTCCGAGTGAGGTCGATCCAGCCGCGCGTATCGGCCACCGAATGTGCCAGGGAAAATCACGATATTGCGCATGTCCGTCTGACTTATTAGCGACACCCGTTCGACAGATTTAAAGTCGTGCGTCTTTGCCAGCCCGATGCGCACGCCAAACCTGGAGTATGCGCTGTAAGTAATATAATGCTCATCGGCAATCGTACAAATACGCGGATCCTCGACGCCGTACTCCTCGTGCGCCGCGAATTCGATTTCGCTGGACGGCACCATGAACGGCTTGGGATCCGCCCGAAACTTGTAACCGTCGTCGCTCCGGGCGATACCGATAATCGATCGGCCGTTCCGTAAGTGCGATCGGAACAACAGGATGTACTGGCCGTTAAACCTGATTGCCCCGGCATTGTGCACTGTCTCAACGGCGTAGGGGATGTCGTGCTTGGTGAGGATCGGATTACCCTCATACCGGGTCACCAACGGTTTATTGATCATCGCGCGTTTCCCCGTTTAAGATCTTTTCGTAAACGCGAACATAGTCGCGTGCCATACGTGTACTGGTAAATCGACTTTCAACATCAGCGCGGCAGATGGATCTGTCAATCGTTTCAACGGCGGCGACCGCGTTTATCGCGCCTTCAATGTCCCTAACAATATATCCGGTTTCCCCGTCACGAATGATTTCTGGCATTGAACCACGGTCAAACGCAATGACGGGTGTCCCACAAGCCATCGATTCGATCAGACTCAATCCAAACGGCTCGTCGAAACTGATCAGATGCAACAATGCAAACGCCTGGCCCAATACATCCGCCCTTTGGTCGGGTCCAACAGAGCCGAGATAATCTACAGTTGTGCCGTCAATATAAGGTTCCACCTGGCTTGTGAAGTAATCCTGATCCTGAATGATTCCGGCGATCACAAGTTTCATTCCGACGTGCTGTGCCACTTGAATCGCTTCGTACACGCCCTTGTCCGGATGGATCCGACCAAAGAACAGAAGGTAATCACTTTCGGCGCCGGAGAAAGGAAACTGCGCAACATCTATGCCGTGATGAATTGTGGCTATGTAGTCGAGTTCCGGCGACTTGTCTGATTCGCTGATCGCTACGTAGTGGCTCCCCGCATTGTACTTCTTGTAGACGGGCATAATCGACGGCGAGGAGAAACCGTGGATTGTCGTCACTACCGGTGTCTTAACCAATCCGGAATAAGACAGCGGTAGAAAGTCGAAATTATTGTGAATGAGATCAAATTCAGCGGCACGCTCGAAGATCTCTGAAATGTGCAGGCATTCAGCGACCTTTGGGTCGACGGAGCTGTCCTCCGAGTACGGGCGTGGACACGCGGCGACCAGCTTGCCGCTGGTTTGCGAATCGCCTGTAGCAAAAAGAGTCACGTCAAGGCCCATATGTACAAGCTCTTCCGTTAGAAGGCTGACTACCGATTCCCACGGCCCGTAGTGGAGCGGGGGGGTGCGCCATGAAATGGGGCTGAGGATAGCGATACGCATAGATATGGTCGAATCTGGCGATTCTCAAAAGTGTGGATCTTGTTGCAAGCTTCCGGAGGTCAACGTGGCTATAATTCGCACGATCTGAGCCGAGGTTACTGAACCATGATCATTGTTAGTCAGCTTACATCAGCGCGCGATCGAAAATGATAATTAAAGAACAACGCAAGCCATTGGTCAAACGGCGGTCAACCTTGCTGAATGGCGAGAGCTCGCGCGTAATCACCCGGCCGCATATCCCAGGTGATAGCGCACGGATTAAAGCACTGATTGGGCGGGTCGCAAAACTGGGAGATGAAGACGTACAACACTTGCTGGAATCCGTAATGCAGGACTTCTCAGGGCGACATCGAAATTTCCGAGAGGTTCTGGAGCGAAACTTTAGTCGTATTGCAGAACACGTTCCGAAACCAACACTTTTGTCAGCCGAGCAGCAACTTCTGCTTGGTGCCTACTTTACCGCGGAGTATTCAGTTGAGGCCGCCGCGCTCTTCAATCCCTCTATCGTTCCCCACCCTGACCAGAAAGGCGTGGCCAAGGGATCGCAGCGATTCGTCATGAGTTTCAGGGCGACAGGCGAAGGACATGTGTCCTCGATTGAATTTCGCAGCGGGATGGTTGACGAAAACCACGACATTTACTTCGATCCCATCAGCCAGTACGTTGCCACGCCTGAGACGCACACAGATCCTGTCTACCATCGTCTCCATTTTCGACGCAAACTCGAAGAGATGGGAGCACTTGATCGGATTACGAATAAATTGCTGAAAGGACTGGGCGAGACGTTTACGTTTGGTCAGTTGGAATCGAAAATAGAAAAACTCCTTTCGACCAAATTTCGGCGGAAAGACAAACACCACGCGATCGATACGGCATTGTGGCTGGCTCGATCCAATTACGAAGTGAAATTCCGGCCTGGTGAACAGATCTCTGAGAGAGTGATATTCCCGGTGTCCGAGAACGAGAGCTCAGGCATCGAGGATGCCCGGTTTGTGCGCTTCGTGGATGACGATAAATCGGTCATCTACTACGCCACTTATACCGCATACAATGGTTTCGACATTCTGCCGCAGATCCTTGAGACGACTGACTTTCTGACGTTCAAGATGCATACACTCAGCGGCGAATGTGCGCAGAACAAGGGAATGGCTTTATTTCCAAGAAAGATCAACGGCAAATTCGTAATGTTGTCCCGTCAGGATGGTGTCAATAACTACATCATGTTCTCGGACAGCGTTCGCTTTTGGAACGAGGCGCAACTCCTGCAAGAGCCTGTTCATCCGCTGGAGTATGTTCAGGTTGGCAACTGTGGATCGCCGGTGGAGACGTCTGCAGGATGGCTCGCGCTTTTTCATGGAGTCGGACCGATGCGGCGGTACAGCATTTGGGCCGAGCTATTGGATCTTCATGATCCAACGCAGGTTATTGGTCGGCTACGCGAACCGATATTGACACCTGACGAGCATGAGCGGGACGGTTATGTGCCCAACGTGGTCTATACCTGCGGAAGTATGATTCACGGGGATACATTGATAATTCCCTACGGTATCGCTGATCAAAGATGCCGCGTTGCAACCGCTTCTATTGCCGATCTCCTGTCACGACTCAAGGCAACATGAGTTACGCCTAAGCAGCATCAGACTGTTTCGCACGGCGCTCGTCGGCGTTCGGTTCCTCAACGTGATTGTGATTCGTCGTTAAGCCTCGCAGATTGTATATGGCGAGCAGGGAGCAAAGGTAAGACAGCGTCGATTCCGCGCCTTGATTCTCATTGACACCCTTGCGCATGAGGCCATCACGACAGCCGCCACCGGCGAAGTCGTAGAGCTGAATCTGCTGGTCATTTCGACCCAGATACCAGTTGAAGCAGGTCGATGCCAGCTGCACCCATTCGTCCCGCTGTGTGCACTCATAGGCTTCAATGCTGGCGCCGATCATCGCAGCTGCCTCAAGAGGTTGCTGATCGTATTGCGCTTTGCTCCCACCTTTTGGAAACCAGCCCTGATTGCCAACAGGGGAGTACCATCCATTGGAGGCATCGACGTCGATATCGCGCAGCCACTCAAGCACGTCAATGCCGGTCTTCACCATATCGTCATTGTTGGTAACACGACCACAGGCCAACAGCGCCTCCGGCAGGCGCGCATTGTCGTAATTCAACTCGGCTTCATGCCACTGCCAGTCTTTGGTGGCGAATTGGCGGAAACGTTCCAACAGTCTGTTGCCCAGCGATTCAAGCAGGCTGCGGACTTGGCGGTCATCGTCGTTTCGACGAAGGTACGCCTGCATGCCGAGGATTGGGAACGCGATGGCCCGCGAGTCTGAAAAATTCTCCAGTGCCGGTAGTGCATCGTGGAAGAGTTTCGTCGCGAGCGCGACCTGCCCGGCGTTTTGCCCCCAGCCCACCATTACGCCCAGCGCCCATAGCGCGCGGCCATGAGAGTCCTCTGATCCAATGGCCTCCAGCCATTGACGCTCGTAAGACATAAAATTACGAAATCTGCCAGTCTCCGGATCGAAAGCGTCATCCAGGAAACTGAGATAAATCGAGGAAAGACCGATCAGTGAATTATCGCCGCGATTCAAATCAGCCGCCCTGGCAGCAACAATTAGCGCCCTTGCATTGTCGTCCACACAGTACCCATGTGACCGGTTCGGCACTGTGAACCTGGCGTGCTGAAGTACGCCAGTGTCATCTGTCAAAAGTCGCAGATGACTCAGATTAATTTGCGGTAGTCGCTCTTCCTGTTGGCTTAAAGTATTGAGCGCAGGGACACCGATCGCGCGGGAATGTCGTGCCTTGGCCTCCGAAAAAAGTTCCACGTAGTGACGGCCCATCTGCTTCATCACCATAGGCCGCGAATAATCATAGGCAGCCCGGCGTAACTTGAGACGCTCCTCAGGGAAATCCAGAAGTTGATTGATCTCGGCCGCTATCGCCTTATGATCTTGGAATGGTACGAGCCTGCCGCGCCCATCAGCCAGCATTTCCTGCGCGTGCCAGTAAGGAGTAGAGACGACAGCTTTGCCGGCGCCAACCGCGTAAGCCAGCGTTCCGGATACGATCTGGGCCTCGTTCAGGTATGGAGTCACATAGATATCAGCGGCTCGAATGATCTCGAGCAATTCATTGCGCTCCATAAATCGATCATGAAAAACGATGTTGTCGCCGACACCTAGTTCCTTCGCCCGATGGTGCAAACTAAGACGATAATCCTCACCGCTTTCGGCTCTGCAATGTGGATGGGTGGCACCAACTACGAAATAGAGTACTTCTGGATGTTGGCTGACAATCTCCGGCAGGGCATCAATCACGAACTCAATACCCTTGCCCGGCGAAAGCAGGCCGAATGTCAGAATTACAATCTTGTCGGCAGCTGCGACTTTCTTCTTACATGGATCTGGATCCAGAAAAGGTACATCGGGAATTCCATGGTGGATCAGAACTATCTTGCTCGCTGGAACTTGATAAATATCGCGAAGAAACTCGGCGCCGCGCTCACTCATAACGACCAGATTGTCGGACAGCTCACCTAGCCGTGTAGTGATCTTCAGTTCTTCTGGCAAAGGATCTTTCAGTACCGTGTGGAAAGTGGTAACCAAGGGAACTCTCAGGTTCTGTGCGAGTTCGATAATGAAGCTACCGCGTTGACCACCGAAAATTCCGAATTCGTGTTGTAGACAAACTGCGTCCGGATCACGCATATTCAGGAAACTGGCTGCGAGGCGGTATTCGCTTAGATTGTCCTGGCTAATCTGGAATTTCACCTCGTCCGGATACTCGTAACCCTCCTCTCGATCATTCATAGCCACGATAGAACAATCAATATCGGGACTGTTCTCGAGTATCGCGCTGGCAAGATCGGCCGTAAACGTGGCGATACCACACTGTCTCGGCAGGTACGAGCCGATGAGAGCGACTGATTTTATTGGGGGCGGCATGCTGAGATCCTCCCGATAGTCCGTTCCCAAATCAAGAACTTGAGGGGCAACTTTAACATGCATGAGCAACTGCTCGACTTCTTGTTTACCGCTCAGGGCGTGTGGCGACAACACCAGCCGAACATCGGAGTGCCGCCACACGACATCCAGCCGAAAATTAAGAACCGGCAAGATGACCTCGTATTCTGGTTTGCCCCTATCGTTTATTCGTCCGCATTCATCTTTCGTTGGAGAAAGACTCGCCGAAGGGGCGGCCCGTTCATTTTCCGGCCAGTGGCGTTACCCGATCACGCCGCCACTGCGGTGGATTGCATCATGAATACTACCGACAGGCAGCTTAGGATGAATAAACGGTAGGGACAGGATGAGCTGGCGCAACAGGATATGCTCATCCGCAGTCCATCCGCCCGCGGTGTTGCCGAGGAAGCGCCGGGAGCTTACAAGGATGTTAGTAGAGTAGTTGATTTGGCTGAACGCTCAGTTTTGGCGAGAAAAGTCTGTCGCCTTCGACCCATGATCTGCATCAAAGGAAAGACTGCCTGGATTCGGCTTCGATGACAGATGGCAGACAGTTCAGAGAGAAGCCGGTCCAACCGATATTCGATGATTCTCGTCGATATCAAATCGTGTCGATAAAATTCAGCGTTTCCGGGGATTACGAAGGCCGTAACAGGGAATCAGGGAACGGGATGGTGCTTCCCGATGACAAATGCTGAGCTTGCTTGCGGACCTTTTTCTCCGGCCTCCTCGACAAAACGCAATTCTGTACCGATTGCCAAATCGTCAAATTCAGCGTCAATAAGGCTATTGCGATGAAAATAGATTTCCCGCCCATCAGGTGTCTCTAATCTTCCATAGTTTTGCTCTGGCGCCAGTCGGATTACGCGGCCGTGGGCCGGGACCTCGTGTGTTTTGACCTTACCGCGTCTTATGCGGACATAGTCTTCAAGTTGTCGGCGCACACTGTCGAATGCGTCGCGTAATGCAACAAAGGCATCTTCGTGAGCGTGCTCGTCGTCAGGTGATCGCTTTACGACTATTTCTTTGCCGGGAACCGTTAGATCGATACGGACATGATAAAGATTCCCCTGCTGATGGTGCCGGTGGGGTTCTTCAATCATGACCTGGCAACCGATAATTTCATCGCAAAAACTCTCCAGTTTCTGAGCCCGATCCCGTACCACAGCCTCAAGGGCAGGTGACCCTTCCATATGACGAAATGTTATCTCAAGAGGTTTTTGCATATCATCCCCGGTCGTAAAATGAAACCGACGTCAAGCGGCGCTATCTTGTGCTTCCGCAGGCAGTGTGTGTTCCGTCTCGTACTGAAATTGAATGGAGTTAGGTCTATCGCACGCATTGGCTGATCCTCTGACCGTAGTTCAGTCGCTGTTTCTCAATCAAGACAAACGTAAACGCGCATCGGCAATAATATGCGCCGGTTCATGTCACTTCTAAAGTAGTAATTATGCGTATTCACGGGGAAATTCGGTTTATGCCGTAACCCGAGTCCGTAAAGTCACGTACGGAAATGTCCGCCTTGTTGCGCCTTGCAGAGGGGCGTTACGGACTCTGCGTAAGTTGTGAGGAGTCCATAGATTCACGTCGCCTCGATCGTAATCCGGTGGCCGCACGCTGTTTGAAGTGCCAGCAGACCTTCGAGAAAATTGAGTGGAAAACGCACAATCGCATGCTCTGAGAGATGTCTGTGCGGTACAGAGTAGCTGCCACCCAGTCGAGCCATGAGCCGGCTGGCTATGTATATGTACAGAACGTGAAAATTAGTAAGTAAGGCAGATCTTCTACGAACGCCCAAAGGCTGACTGTCAATAACAATGCGACTTCCACGTATTGCCTCTCGCACAATTGTTCAACGATCATGGGTATGCGGATACGTCTTCTGCGACGCAGGAAATCGTGGTTGACAAGTGTGCGGTCGAACTAAAATCGAGGCAATGATGATGAAGAAATATATACCCCTCATTTGTATAAGCGCTGTGGTGATTCTCTGCAATATGGCATCTGCCGAGAGCTCTGAGATTGTGAGATTTGACGGGCAAGGGAATGGAAAGTCGCCTGTGTTCACGGTTGATGGGCCGTGGACCATGGACTGGAGTGTAAGTAGTGAATTTCCGTTGCTCGCAAGTTTCGAAATGCGACTCCACGACGGCACGTCCGGTGAGATTATTGGCAAGGTGGTGGAACTTGAAGGAACAGGTCAAGGGCTCCGGCTATTTGAAGACGGCGGCAGCTACCAAATAGTCGTTACCGGAAGAAGCGTGGAATGGGATATCGACATTCTGGAGGTGAGCGAGGAGCAAGCTGCAAGGCTTAAGCGCAACACTGACGGCAGGCCGTCGTTAATCGATTCTTCGCGGCGAATAAGTCGCCGCGTGCCTGAAAGCAGTTTTGTGGAATGGCGACCGGAGGGCAATGAAACTCTATTGTTGTTCAACGATGATGGTGTTGCATGGCGCATCTCGTTCTCGCCAAATTGCCCTGGTCTGAAATCGGCGACAGCGATTTCTTTCGTGACGCCAGTGGTAGATGGTACCGACGAATATGACTCTATTCTGCTCGAAGATGGTACACGTTGTTATTTCAACAGCGTCACACCGAGCTCTGTGCCATGAAGAAAATCGGCGTGTCTATGGCGAATTACTGTTTAGGCCGCGACCGGTAGTTGGTAGAGGTCTCTGCAGTGGCTTTGCCAGCGGTAAGAATCCAGATCCACACCCTGTCTGAGGCGAATTACTATTCAAGCCGCGACCGGCAGTTGAAATAAGCCTCTGCAGTGACTCTGCCACGCGTAAGAATCTAGACTTGCATCATTCCCTCGCTTCTTCCCGGCGCTCTCACTGGGTGTGTCGCCGTCCAGCGCGTAATGACACCGTTGGTCGTTGTAGAAATCCCGAAAGCTAAGCAGCTTGTTCTCCGGCTCGCGAGCAGCCCAAAAGGCCAGTAGGGTGGAAGGTCTCAGTACGATAGCAAGGCGGAGCAACCGGCCTGGATGGATGACGAGCGAACAAAGTCCGGCTATGACACGATCTATCTGACGAAGGTTCGATGCCCTTTCACGGCCTCGATTCAGAATTAACAACTGGTGTTTCAACAGCAATGATTCTGCGACCACACCTCGCCCACCACCCGGTCGCATCAGTTTGGCGGAGGTAACAATCAGGTGAATAAACAAGATGGTGAGTTCACGCATGGCACCACCATCGTAGCAATCAGTAAGGGCAAGACAAGACTTGGATTTTCCGCGGATTCATGCGAAAAAATAGGAATTAGCCACACACACGTCCGGCGAATTATTATGGGTACTCAGTGCGGTATTTTTATCTTAGGACATATCGAGGAAAAGCGTCTAAGTCATTGTAATCATTGGTCGGGGTGGGGAGATTTGAACTCCCGGCCCCTGCCTCCCGAAGACAGTGCTCTACCAGGCTGAGCTACACCCCGTTTTA
>RCNB010001427.1_pt1 | contig 15001 bp, 8 predicted proteins | sample 2041321 | NCBI WGS metagenome assembly RCNB01 (sample SAMN09708232, study PRJNA481090) | Marine sediment metagenome, whole genome shotgun sequencing project. | reverse complement strand
GGGACCGGGCGAGAAGTCACAGCTCAACACAAGGATGGATCGGTGTTTCCGATTCACCTTGCTGCCAGCGAAGTCTCTCTCAAAGGTGAGCGCTGTTTTGCTGGCATCATTCGGGATATCTCTGCCCAGAAGGCAGCCGAAGAATCTCTCAGAGCCACTGAGACGCGTTTCCGGGCGGTGTTTGACCAGCGCCATCAATTGGTCGCCATCCTGAGTCCCGCCGGTATCGTTCTGGAAGCCAATCAGCGGTCGCTGGACTTCACCGGCCTTCAGCATGACGAAGTCATTGGCCGTGAGTTCTGGAATACGCTGTGGTGGGATCATTCGCCGGAGTTGCAGCAACGCATGAAGGAAGCGATCCGGGCTGTGGCTCAGGGAGCAACTTTGCAGTTCGAGGTCACAAAGCCACGAGTTGACGGTGAGTTGGCGATTCTCGATTTCTCTATTCGCCCGATCATGGACAAGGCGGGGCAGGTCGTATTTCTATTGTGCGAGAGCCATGACATCACTGAACACAAGCAGGCTGAAGAAGAGGCTCGGTACCATCGCGAACGAATCGCGCATGTCTCGCGGCTAAGTACGCTGGGTGAAATGGCGGCTGGTATTGCGCATGAAATCAACCAGCCACTTACTGCCATTTCATTGTTCGCGCAAGCCGGCAAGCGCCTCGTCGACGCAGGTCAGTTTGAGAAGATGGACGAAGTCTGTTTCAAGCTAAACGAACATGCACTTCGGGCAGCCGACGTTGTTGAACGCATGCAATCGATGGCGCGGCAGGGCGAAAGCCGAAAAGAAATCGTTGATTGCAACGAGTTGATCGAAAGTGCCGTGAGGCTGGCGGAATCCGAGGCCAGAATCCACGATATCCAGATCGAGTTCGGCAAGGGTAACAATCTCCCTCCAGTTTCTGTTGACGGTGTGCAGATTCAGCAGGTAGCGCTCAATTTGCTACGTAATGGCATGGAGGCCATGATCGAGGCAGATGAACGTAAAGGCTGTCCGATCAGAATTACAACGCGCCTCAACAATGAGAACGAGATAGAAATTACGGTGACGGATTGCGGTGGTGGAGTTCCGGAAAGTCGAATCGACAAACTCTTCACACCTTTCTCAACGACCAAGAAATCCGGCATGGGTATGGGCCTGTCGATAAGCCAGGCAATCATCAGGGCGCATGGTGGACGCATAGGCTTCCACAACAACAACGACGCCTGCGGTGCGAAATTCTGGTTCGCTCTTCCTGCGGCGAAACATGGGAGCCACAATGGCCGATAAACAGAAAGTATATGTCGTCGACGATGACGAAGGCGTGCGTGATGGGTTGAGCCTCCTGTTGGCAACTATCGGACAGCCTTGCGAGCTCTTCGAATCGGCCACCGACTTTCTTGGTGCTTACGATGAAGATATGAGTGGTTGCCTGGTGCTGGATATTCGCATGCCACGCATGACGGGCCTGGACCTGCAGGAGAAACTCATCGCCATGGGCTCGAGGCTGCCGATCATATTCATTACGGGGCACGGCGATATACCGATGGCCGTCGAGGCCATGCGCCGCGGGGCGGTGGACTTCATTCGTAAACCATTCCGCGAGCATGGTCTGCTCGACCGCATCAACGAGGCGCTGGCTGTCGATGATACTGTTCGCAAGCAGGTCACGGATCGCAAAGCGGTCGAGGAAAGACTCGCAGTGTTGTCGGAGCGTGAGCGTGAGGTCTTCGAACGGGTTGCCGACGGTGATATGAATAAGGTAATTGCTGCGGATCTCGGCATCAGTGAAAGGACAGTCGAAGTCCACCGTGGGCAGGTGATGAAGAAGCTTGGTGTGAAGACTCTGGCACAGCTTGTTCGAATCAAGATTAAATCCGAACTCATCCTGGCGACCTGATCGCGTAGCGATTTCCCGACGCGTGGGAGCCGCATTTCTTTACGAGGTATTCCCAATACCGCCGCACCCGCAGGTAGAGTGATACTCCGCTAATTGGTTCGACAATATTCGAGTAGCGGCAATTGAAACATGACACGTTTGTAGTCCACGTAGTGGATCCGGACCCGGCCATCGCGGACGGGTTAGTCACTCTACTGGATACGTATGGGATGCAAGTGTGCTATTACCCGGATGCCGAGTCGTTTCTCAAATCACAACCTCCTACCTACCGCGGCCATTGCTGTCTTCTGATTGACGCGGATCTGCCCGGGCTGAGTGGCCCCGCGCTTTTGCAGCAGCTGCGTGGTGATTTCACCCACGTTCAAGTGCTGCTGTTTGTCAGCACGTCTTCGCCTGAGTTGATCGAAGCGGCACGAAGTTCGAGTCGCGTCAGCGTGATCGAAAAGCCCTTCGTCAACGGTATGCTCATCGACCAACTTCTTCGCCTGCAGCGGCAGCTGTAAACCCGGTTCTTCCGCCTGTGGGTAGCCACAGGTCGCTACGAGGAACATCCAATTTCAAGTTCTTCCTGCCGGGAGCAGGATTGCTCCCATCGTCAGCAATTCAATGCTGAATCGATAAACAGAATAAAAAAGCAAACGTGTGGGAGAAGACCGTGAAGATCCGATGGCCGACAATATTAGCGTCAACTTTGGCGTTGGCCTGTATGACTACAGCCAGTGCAGATGATGGCGATTACATGGAAGGTTTTGTTGGCAACATCGTGGACGCCGGTGTTCAGATCGGTATCCAATGCACCAACCCTTAAGTACAAGGAGTATTGAAATGTTATTACTTAAATACAAAAACGTCGCCAGTGTTTGGACGTTTTTTTGCTTAGTGCTTTTTTCTATGGCTGCGACGGCAGATCTAGGGTTTAGTACCCCTGAAACGCTCTCTGAGAAAAGTTTGGCAAACAAAACCAAACTCGTCCGCATGGGCAGTGGCTGGCTTGTCTCTGTCTACGGTGATGCAACCGTCGAGTCTCAAACTGTCTATGACACCAAAGCAGACGATGTAAGAGACTCCCGAGATATTTTTGTGCGGGTGTGTCATCCAGCACACAATGACAGCCAGTGTAGTTTGGCGTCAGACTGGAGCGTTCCGCTGAATATCTCCAATACGGCTCACTTATTCAGTATTGCTACGGGTTGGAATGAGACTTATGGAGTAGAGTATCCAATACCCTTTTACGGGGATTCCGAGAAGCCGAATATCTTCGTTGCCGGTAACTTTGCGGTAGTCACCTGGGTGAGTAAGTATTGCCCTGGCGGTAAGCAGAGAATGATCAGCTATACCGCGCGTGAAGGCCTTAGCGTACCCTTTTCCTGTCTGTATACCTCATATACCAATAATGTAGCAGGTATTGATGGTGAGCCTGCGGTTTGGAATACGCAGCAACTGACCAATGGGAGTCGAGATGCTAAATCAGACTTTAATAAAGGTTTAAGTATTACTACACCCGATGGGGCTAAAGGAAAATGGGCATTTTCCTGGCAGGAAGATCCACATGGTCTGCAACTTGGCAAAGGCGCTGGCCCGGGAGAAGGTGCTTCGGGAGCAACCGTTACCCATGGCACGGATGTCTGGTATACCTATACGGAAGATCTTATGGGAACTCCTCTGGCGGTGCCAGTAAGAATCTCTGATAACTATACGATCGATGGCTCGGCTGGTAATACCAGTCCTATTTTTCATCCTGACGACCTTGAGAATGAAATCGAAGTGCTGGAGCGTGGTAATACCGGCGCGTCAAGGCCCAATCTGATGTTGGTAGGCGGCAGTGCTGTTCCAACAGCCGTGATCGCTTATGAGGAGAGTAAAGGAGCGGAAAGACTCGATTCGGGTAAGTTCGTCCGCTATCACGAGTTTGCTTTCAATGCGCCTCCTGTTTCTAACGGCTTGTACGAAAATGGAGAGCCTGGTTGTATCATCAGTGATCCACTTGAAAACAGCCGTCGTGTGCGTTTTGTCGGCCAACCTACGGCATCTCCGAATGGCTTGAGAATGGGTGTCTTCTGGAGACAAGGTTTCCCGACTGAAGGTGGACCAGCAGATATTATGGTTCGCGTTGGCAAGTCGACCTCATCAGATCCTTTAAGTACGGGTCTTAGACCGGAAGATATGCAACCTGTTGTGGATCCCGCCTGTAGAGAATCAGACTATTTAGTTGCCAGAGAGCTTAACAATGTACCGGCAAGTAATATCAGCAGCAACACTGTTCCGTGGACTCCGATAAATTCGCTGGAACCATCACCATTTCCTCCAAATGATCTAGCAGATACATCATCATTCAATCCTTATGAAGATTCCAAGGCGCATCGTGCCGCAATTGTCGGAGATGACTTCTATCTTGGCTATTCCTATGCGAAAGACTGGGCGGTTGCAACCGTTATAGATCTGGATAACTATAACTTCTGGATGAGGCATTATAATGCAGCATCTGGTAGTTGGACTGACGCGGTAAACCTCTCCAACGAGACCAATGTAAAAATCCATATCAAAGAGCCTCGTTTAGTGAAAGTTCCGGGTAGTGGTATGGGCTGTAATAAACTCGACCCTCAAAGCTCTGCATATCCTGAAAACTGTCAGAATAAAAATACCCTGATCGTAGCCTGGGGGACAGAGTCAAATGTCTATGGACACATCGGAGGTTCTGAAGAGTTTGATGTCTATTACACGCGCACCAAAGATAAAGGCCTAACTTTTGAAGCGCCTGTTGTGGTTTCTGGAATCGGAGATAACAATAGATTTGAATCTCAGTTGCGGCCTTCACCTGCGGGAAATATCATCTGGACCGTTTGGAATGAAGCGGCGAATGAACCCGATATATATGGTGAGCTCGTCAATACTGGTACAAATTCCATGCTAAGCGTGTCGGATGAAAGTGTCGGAACTGCGCCGGAACCACCTGTTGGAGGCGGAACACCACCACCACCTCCGCCAGCTGATAGCTATGATCTGTTGATCGAATCACTGGAAATGGATCTCGATGACCCCCAAATCGTGGATGGTATCTATCTTGTACCGGCAAAAACGAATGACATTCCAGCACGTGTTACCGTCAAAAATATTGGTGGCCTGACTGTCTCTGGAGCGATTACTGTTGTAACTATCGGGGGAGGTGGTTTCAACTATCCATTTACTTTTGAAGAGCTGGGTAGTGAAGAGACTGCAGTGTTTGATTTTACCTGGGATTCCAGGAACAAAAAATCTTATACATGGCAGGCAGTAGTTTCACCTACCGATAATGATAGAGATATCGATAACAACACAATGAGAGTAGAGACTATTATAGTAAGGTAAGACCGCATATGTAGTACCAGTACCATAAGCGCATAGTGCAAGGGGTGATGCAAACTGTCACTCCTTGCACCGATCTTCGGTTATATGTTTCAACTTTCACACACAACAGCCCGCCCACTGAGGCGGGCTTTTTTTGGTCAAAACTTTCCGCTTTCTACACTTGGTGGCTAGCCAGCGCCCCAAGGGGGTGACCAGCGAAGCGCGAATATTGTCGGCGAAAAGAGACAAATCGCTGCCGATTTTCATCAGACGCCAGTAATGCGATCGGCGTCACATATTTGCCCAACGTGATGGCTACTATCAAGTAACGGTCCCGGAACGGCGAGTATTATGAAAAGACGCACTACAATTCTAGCGCTATTACTGATAGCTGCGTCTCTCGGCGCATGCTACGAAACCTCGTATGACAAAGTAATTGCGTCCCTAAATGCGGGAGCCACGCCGCCGCCGACAACGCCGCCAACGGGCAGCTTCGGCCCTAACTTTTCGGAAATTCAAGCGAGCGTTTTCACGCCTGATTGCGCGACGTCAGGATGCCACGCGGGAGCGAATCCGCAGGCGAACCTGAATCTCGACGCGACAAACAGCTATGCGATGTTAGTCGGTGTCGCGAGCACACAGGACCCGGGCACACAACGCGTCAACCCGACGAACCCGGGTACCAGTTATCTCATTCAAAAGCTCGAGGGTGCCGGAGCGTCCGGCGGACAAATGCCGCCGAGTGGCGCTATCCCGCAGGCCGACATCGACACGATACGACAATGGATCACCGCCGGCGCCGTTGACGATCGGATCCCGTCGAGCTCGCCGATCCGAGTGTCGTCACTATCGGTCACTCCCGGCAGCACGTTAAGTGCTGCGCCAGCCCAGATCACCGCTGGGTTTGATCGAGAACTGGATGCCTCAACCGTAAACTTGAATACATTTATTCTCGAAGCTAGCAACAACGACGACATATTCGACAACGGCAATGATGTTGCCATTACGGCAGCTTCGATTACGGTACCGGCTGCAAACACCCAGAGCGCGGTATTTGATCTGACGGGTGTCGCACTTGCCGACGATACCTACAGGGTTCGCCTGTTGGGATCAGGCGCGTCAATTATTATGGATCTGGATGCAAACGCACTGGATGGGGAATTTTCCGGGGCGTTTCCGTCCGGTAACAATGCGGCCGGGGGTGACTTTGCAGCCCAGTTCATGATCGCAACGGTCGTTGCGATTGGGCCGACGCTGAATGAAATTCAGGCAGCTGTGTTTACACCGACGTGCGCCACTTCGTTGTGCCATAGCAACTCCAACCAGGCAGCCGGGCTGGCGCTTGGCGATGCCGCTAGCAGTTTCGCGGATTTGGTTGGGGAATTCAGCAATCAGAACGGTCAAGCGGCGGTCATGCTGGTTGCTCCGTTCGATCCGGATGCCAGCTACCTGATTCGGAAGCTGGAAAACACCGTGGGCATTACCGGTGGCAGGATGCCGCCCGGTGGGGCGTTGCTACAATCGGATATCGACCAGATTCGCCAGTGGATATTGGATGGCGCATTGCCCTGATGCGAAACGCAGGACTGACCGCGACTTAATCCTCGCCAAAAACTGAAGGGCCCCTTTACGGGGCCCTTTTTCGTTTTGCGTGTCTGGACTGAATCGGAGGGCGGTCAAGTTCGGATTGGCGTTGCAATTCATAGAGGCTACTATCGCACTCGATATGCTTGCACCCCAAAGAGGTTCAAATTGAAAAACACAATTCGCCGGGAATTATTCGGACCGGGCCCCACCAATGTACCTGATAGCATCCTTGAAGCGTTGTCCAGTCCGACAATCGGACATCTTGATCCCGTCTTTCTCGGCATCATGGACGAAGTTGGCGAGCGGCTGAAATACGGTTTTCAGACAAAAAATGCGCTGACGTTCGTGCTTTCTGCTCCGGGCTCTATCGGAATGGAGGCGAGCTTTGTCAACGTCGTTGAGCCTGGCGATAAAGTCATCGTCTGCATAAATGGTGTCTTTGGCGGTCGAATGAAGGACATCTGCGAGCGTGTTGGTGCCGAAGTTGTCGCCCTGGAATTTGAATGGGGTACACCCGTTGATCCTGGAGCGGTGGAAGAAGCGCTTAGCAATAATGAAGATGCTGCCGTTGTCGCGTTTGTGCACGCAGAGACCAGTACCGGTGTGCGTTCCGATGCAGCGGCCATTGCTGCGATCGCCAAACAACACGGCTGTCTGACGATTGCTGATTGTGTGACGTCGCTCGGGGGTGTGGAGCTTCGGGTCGACGATTGGGGCCTCGATATCGCGTACTCGGGCAGTCAAAAATGCCTGTCTTGCGTGCCTGGCCTGTCGCCGATTACTTTTTCGTCGGCAGCCATCGACAAGATCAAGAGCCGTGCGTCCAAAGTGCCCAGTTGGTTCTGCGATATCAGTTTGCTCATGAGTTATTACGAGAGCGGTGAAAAAACGCGGGCTTATCACCACACGGCCCCGGTCAATTCACTGTACGCGATCAATGAAGCGCTGCGTCTGGTGGTGGAGGAGACGCTACCAACTCGATGGGCTCGTCATGCGGCGGCGGCTCAGACTTTGTATGGGTTGCTGGAAGCGGCCGGGTTGCAGATGATCGTTGATCCCGATTGTCGTCTTGCACCGCTCACCCTGGTTCGTGTGCCGGATGGGGTGGACGACGCGGCGATACGTGCGAGCTTGTTAAACAACCGCAACATCGAACTTGGCGGGGGGCTCGGCAAATTTGCGGGCAAGGCCTGGCGCATTGGGTTGATGGGCGAGAACGCGACAGAGGAAAGAGCGACTTTCATTGCCGAAGCCATCATCGGAGCGTTAGGTTAACGGGGCGGGAACGCCTCGCGGGCGCGCATAAGTAGAAAGGTCAGTGTTTCGCTCGCGGCGGCAGTCCCGTGTGCTGTGACAGTGCTTTGCCTTTGCGTATTCGTTTCTCGTGCGCCTGTGGGCGGTTTTTCCTGCGTGCGGAACCACGCACGTCTTTGTCGCTGGGCTGATTTACGGGCACAAGTTGTTCTTCACCCGAACCGATCAGTCGGCCCAGATTCATGTCTCTTAGCGTCTCTCGAAGCAGCGGCCAATTGCTCGGGTCATGGTAGCGAAGCAGTGCCTTGTGCAGGCGCCGTTTCTCAGGGCTCTTGACGGTCTCGACGTTGTCGCTCTTGTAAGTCACTTTACGTAGCGGATTCTTGCGCGAGTGATACATGGCTGTCGCGGTCGCCATCGGCGACGGGTAAAAGGCCTGCACCTGGTCGGCGCGGAAGTTGTTCTTCTTCAGCCATAAAGCCAGATTCACCATATCCTCGTCAGTGGTACCGGGGTGAGCGGCGATGAAGTACGGGATCAGGTACTGCTCTTTGTCGGCTTCCTTCGAGAACTGCTCAAACATTTCCTTGAATTTGTCATAGCTGCCAATGCCGGGCTTCATCATCTTGTCGAGCGGCCCGCTTTCGGTATGCTCGGGCGCAATCTTCAGGTAGCCACCGACATGATGCGTAACCAATTCCTTGACGTATTCCGGATCTTCGACAGCGAGGTCGTAGCGAAGACCCGACGCGATAAGTACTTTCTTCACGCCGGGCAGTTCGCGAACCTTGCGGTAGAGAGCGGTTAGCGACGAGTGATCGGTGTTCAGGTTGCTGCATATACCCGGGTAGACGCAGCTCGGTAGCCTACAAGCGGCCTCGATCTCGCGGCTCTTGCAAGCCAGTCGGTACATGTTCGCCGTCGGGCCACCAAGATCGGAAATCACACCCGTAAAGCCGGGCACGGTGTCGCGGATTTTCTCGACTTCCTCGAGAATGGATTCTTCGGATCGATTCTGGATGATGCGACCTTCATGTTCGGTTATCGAACAGAAAGTGCAGCCGCCAAAACAGCCGCGCATGATATTTACTGAGAAACGAATCATCTCGTAGGCAGGAATATTCGCATCGCCGTAGGACGTGTGCGGGACGCGCGTGAATGGCATGCCGAAAACGTAGTCCATCTCGTCGGTCGTTAAGGGCAGGGCCGGCGGGTTGATCCAGAGGTCTCGCTTCCCATGTGCCTGCACCAAAGCCCGTGCATTTCCTGGGTTTGTCTCAAGATGCAGCACCCGGTTTGCATGTGCATACAATACGGCGTCGTTTTGGACTTTTTCGAATGAGGGCAGCCGAATGACTGTTTTGTCGCGATTGCGTTTCGCATCAGGGACAAATCGCAGGACATTCTCGCTATCAACGACTTCGGCCTGCTTGGTGGCGCACGCCTCTTGATCCTGCGTGTTGACGTATGGGCTGACGATCTGGTCGATACGGCCGGGGCGATCGATTCGAGTTGAGTCGATTTCCCAAAACCCTTCCGGCGTGTCCTTGCGGATCAAGGCAGTGCCGCGAACGTTGCGTATATCTTCGACTGGCTCACCACGGGCTATGCGGTGCGATAATTCGACGATCGCACGTTCAGCATTGCCGAAGAGCAAGATGTCCGCGCTGGCATCAAGAAGAATTGAGCGCCGCACACTTCCTTGCCAATAGTCGAAATGGGCGATTCTGCGAAGCGAGGCCTCGATGCCGCCGAGAATAACCGGCACATCGTTATAGGCTTCCTTGCATCGCTGCGAATAGACCAGTGAACAACGATCAGGGCGTTTTCCGCCAGCACCATGCGGCGTATAAGCGTCGTCATTTCTGACTTTCTTATCCGCCGTGTAGCGATTGATCATCGAGTCCATGTTGCCCGCGGCAACGCCGAAGTACAGATTGGGTTTTCCCAGAACTTCGAAGGCGTCCTTCGACTGCCAGTCCGGCTGCGCGATGATGCCGACGCGAAATCCATTCGCTTCGAGCAGGCGACCAATGATTGCCATACCAAATGAAGGATGATCAACATACGCATCGCCAGTGACGATGACGATGTCGCAGGAATCCCAACCCAGGACGTCCATTTCCGTACGCGACATCGGCAACTGCGGTGCGATGCCAAAGCATTCAGCCCAGTACTTGTTGTAGTCATGCAGTGCGGTTGCAGGTTTAGACATCTATATGAGCTCCGGCGTTGACCAGTCATCGGGCAGCTCGCCTTCGTCAAATATGATCTCGCGATGAGCGCTCCAGGTGATTGTTATCGCTTCTGGCGTGCCAATACCCGCACCCCGTGGATCGCCGCTCGGACCAAACCAGTGGTTCTGCGGCGCGCCGGTGGTGCGAGCGCGCATTCCGCAATACGTCGTGCCATTGACTGTTGATCGAAGAACCCGATTTTGAAACTGAACGTCTGCCGAAACGACGGCAGCGGTCAGGTGATTCGACATTTTCTCGAACAACGACAAAACGGTGTCGATGTCGTCGTCTCCATAACTCACGATAATCTGAAAGGGCCCAAATAACTCGGTCGTCAACAGGTCGAAGTGCCCGTCGGACAGTTGTGACAGCGGCGCCCGAATCGCGGTTGGCGCATAAGCGCCGAACGAATCGGGAATGCGGTGTCCGGTGAGCTCCACGCCACCAAACAAGAGTTCCGTTCCGGAGATCTCAAGAACCGCGTCTATGTGCGCCCGAATCTGATCGTTCGTCCACGACAAGACGGGTCCGATCGACAGGTCGCCGATCGTGCGCCGGCTAGCTAAGGTCTTCAGCTTCGGCAACAGGCTATCGACCCAATTGTCATGAACAAACAGCACGCTCTGCGCCGAGCATTTTTGGCCCGACGCATTGTAGGCGTCCTCGTCAGATTGCCAGGCAACGAAGTCGAGCCATTTTTCGTCGTAATCAGGACCAATTATCTTCCAGTCAAAACCGGCGTCCTCGAGTCGGACTTTTCCGTTCACGGTACGGCTGACGCGTTCAGCGACTGAGCTTGATCCGGTGAATTGCACCATTCGAATTTGTTCCGCCGAGGAACTGATGAGCTCGCCCATTTTTTCGCCCCGGCAATGGATCAGGTCGATGTCATTAGGTGATAGCCCGCAATGAATCAACAGTCGCAAGAACTGCTCGAACACGACGCTGACCTTGGAGTCGACTTTTACCAGCGGACGATTGCCCATGAATAGTGCGCCCATCGCTTGCAGCGCGGGTATTTCCAATGGGAAGTTAAACGGCGCGACAACAACGACGGGGCCGAAAGGCCAACGATAGCCGCGGGACTCTTGCCCGGCATGATCGCCAGGGTTTGAAAAGCCGCGCCCGAGAAAGCGGACGCCGTCGCCCGCGAAATTCTCCAGAAATACACGCGTGACGACCACTTCATTCAGGCACTGCTGCCAGCTCTTTGGCATCACCCGTTGCGTGAGCTTCGTAAAGTATTCTTCAACATCGGGGGTTGCGAGCAACGCGGCCGATTTCGCGCAGACGCGGCCAAGATGTACATAGCGATCTGTGCTTTTGAGAGGATTGTGCAAACCGGATTTTGGGCAGGCGTTCAGTCCGTTGCGAAACTCACCCACTTCATCGGTATTGGGGACACTTAGAAAATGCGAGCCGTCAATGGGATCGACAATATCGCTTCTTACTTCGCTACTCGACTCCCATTGTCCAGCAACGAGATTCTGGACGACGCCGGGGCTTGCAGAGTTCATGCCGTCAAAGGGATCGACGGTGGCGAACAACTTCCAGTTGGCTGACATTATTTTGACCTCACATTTTTAGCATGGAACGCATCCAGCTTGTAGATAGACCAGAATCGCCCGTAGTGCGTCGCGATCCTGGTCTCGCAGAGCGGACTATACGGAAATCTGGACGTTCTGATATCGTTGTTCGTCGAGATTGGCGGCCAGGAAGGACAAACCGATAGTCACACGAAGCGGCAACAGGATGAGGACCGAGAGAGAATAACAGTATCTGACGCCAGATTTGATGATCGCCTGTATTAAGGCAGTCAGACTCAATACAATCCTGATGGGCACGCCGTTATTCGCCATTGGATTCGGCGCGAATCTCACAACGATAGAGAGTTCGTCATAAGAAAGAGAACACAAATTAACAGACGCGACTTCCTGAATGGCGTCGCACTGAGTTTGGCGGCGGGAACAACGCTGTCGCCGATGGAGATCCTTGCTCGAACCGCGGGGAGTTCATCGTCTTACTATCCACCTGGCCTGACCGGAATGCGTGGCAGTCACGACGGGTCGTTCGAGATCGCACACGCGGTAGCCAGAGCTGGCCAGAAATTTGCGCGCCCGAAAGTGCAAACAGAAAATATCTACGACCTGATTGTCGTTGGTGGTGGAATCTCCGGGCTAAGTGCTGCGAAGTTTTTTCGTGACCGCCGCGACGGACCCAGCAATATCCTTGTTTTGGATAACCATGATGATTTCGGCGGCCATGCGCGCCGCAATGAATTCAATGTCGATGGCAAAACACTGCTCGGTTATGGTGGCAGTCAGTCGATCGAAGGCCCGGCTGCCTACTCAACGGCAGCTGCACGATTACTGAAGGACCTTTCGATCGACACGGATCGTTTCTACGACTACTTCGACCGAGAGTTTTTCAAAAGTCGGGGCTTAAGAAGCGGTATCTACTTCGATCGCAAAACCTACGGTGTTGATCGTGTTCAGGTAAACCCAATACCCGGATTTCTCGGAGAAGAGCTCGGTGAGGACGAGCTGGTATCGGCGGTTCGAACGATTCCAATAGACAAACAAGATCAGGATGCGCTCCTTCGCCTCATCGCTGGTGGTGTCGATCTTCTGGATGGCATGTCACGGGATGAAAAAATCGAACGGCTTCGCAACATGAGCTATCTCGAATTTCTGGAGACGTACGCCGGGATACCCAAGTCCGTTACCGGAATTCTCCAGGATACTTTTCTTGTGATGACTGGCGTTGGCTGGGAAGCCGATTCAGCTCTGGAAGCGGCTTACTATTATTTCCCCGGCACCTGGGAGCTGGGCGTTCAGGAAGACGAGGGGGAAGAGGAGCCTTACATATTTCATTTTCCGGATGGCAACGCGAGTATCGCGAGAGCCTTGGTTCGCGATCTTGTTCCTCAAGCGATTCCAGGGAATACGATGGAGGACATCGTGACTGCCCGCGCAGACTATTCCCTGTTGGATACGCCGGAATCCGATATTCGAATACGCTTGAGTAGCACGGTCGTCAATGCGATTAACACGCCGGATGAAAAGTACGTTGACGTAAGCTACGTCAAGAATGGCGTGGTCCATCGAGCACGGGCCAAACACGCGGTCATGGCTTGCTACAACGCGATCATTCCTCACATTTGCCCGGACGTACCTGCCGGACAAGCTAAAGCAATCCGATACGCCCCCAAGATTCCACTGGTTATTGGCAGCATTGCGATTCGCAATTGGCGCGCATTCGCTGATGCCGGATTGAACTCGATCTACACACCGGGTGATGTTTATTTCAAGCGACTATTCCTGGACTTCCCGGTCAGCATGGGCGACTACCACTACTCAAAGGGGCCGGATGAGCCGATCGTGATTTCTGCATGGTATGCACCGACGACCAGAGGTTTGCCTGCAAAGGAACAGTATCGCGCCGGGCAGGCTAAACTGATGCAGATGAGCTACGACGATTTTGAGACGAACATCTACTCGCACCTTGACGGCATGCTCAGCCCTCACGGATTCGATGCCGAACGCGAGATTGCGGGGATTACGCTCAACCGTTGGCCGCACGGTTACGCCTACGAATTCGAAGGCATTGGAATTCCGGCCGAGTACGACCGCAACAACGGGCCGCATATCGGCGGCCGCGCACAGCTCGGTAGAATCTCAATTGCGAATTCCGATTCCGAGGCCTACGCGTACGTCAACGGAGCCATTGACGCGGCCGATAGAGCCGTTAACGAGCAGCTGAGTGCCTGAGAGGATTGCTGTATAAAGAACACGGCCCATTTGCCGAGAAGCCCTATCACCAAAAAAAACATTAGGATGTTCCTATGAAACTTCGTTACAAGATTCTCAGCGGAATCGCGATCGCGTTGACCGTCGCAATATCCGCGCTGGGGCTGGTCCTTAGTCACAACACGGCCTGTGGTCCTGCCCCTGAAGTAGCAGGCGGTGCCGAGACGATGAAAGCCGTCGTCTACCGCTGTTACGGTTCACCCGAGGTACTCGAGTACACCGACGTCGCCAAACCGGCACCGGCGGACGACGAGGTGTTGGTGAAAGTCGTGGCCGCATCGGTTAATCCACTCGACTGGCACTACATGAGAGGCGAGCCTTACATCATGCGCTTGATGGGGGTCGGCGTTGGAGCGCCTGCCGATTCTCGAATGGGAGTAGATTTCGCCGGAGTGGTTGATTCAGTCGGTGAAAACGTTACGGACTTCAAACCCGGTGACGAAGTATTCGGCGGCCGGAGCGGTGCATTCGCGGAGTACGTCGTTATTCCGGAGAGTCGCGCCATAGCGATGAAGCCGGCGAACATGTCGTTCAAGCAAGCTGCCTCCGTGGGTATAGCCGGCGTCACGGCCATTCAGGCGTTACGGGATCACGGCAACCTTCAGCCAGGACAAAAAGTTCTGATCAACGGCGCGTCTGGTGGAGTAGGAACGTTTGCCGTACAAGTTGCGAAAGCGATGGGCGCGGAAGTTACCGGCGTTTGCAGCGCGCGCAATGCGGAGATGGTTCTGGCGATCGGCGCCGATCACGTTATTGATTACAAGAAAGAGAGCTACCTCGATGGCGGCGAACAATACGACCTGATCATCGATATGGTCGGAAATCATTCCTTGCTGTCGAACAGGGATGTACTAACACCGGATGGTTCATTGGTAATCGTTGGCGGGGAGGCTGGCAAGTGGCTC
>RCNB010001426.1_pt1 | contig 15002 bp, 15 predicted proteins | sample 2041321 | NCBI WGS metagenome assembly RCNB01 (sample SAMN09708232, study PRJNA481090) | Marine sediment metagenome, whole genome shotgun sequencing project. | reverse complement strand
TGATCGCACTTGCACTTGGGGGTGTCCTGAACGGAGCCGGTTTTCTGACCGTCCTCATGCAGGCTCTCATTAGCAAGATCAAAAACACAACTCAGTTGGTTGCATCGACAATAACAACGGGTGTGGTGGCGAATATGAGCATGGGTGAGAATTACCTGGCGGTCATATTCGGTGCACAAATCTATAAACGCGCTTTTGAAGAAAACGATCTGCAGCCATCGATGCTGTCGCGCTGTGTTGAAGAGGGCGCGACCCTCAGTGCAGCGCTCATTCCCTGGACCACGACGGGCGCATTTTTTAGTGCTGCGCTTGGTGTGTCAACGGTTGATTATGCGCCGTGGGTGCTGCTGTCCATTATTAATATTCTCCTGTCCATCATTATGACGGCCATGAACATTGGCGTACTGAGGAAAGTTTCCCACTAGTGCCTCTTACTCGGTATGCCCACGCGAAATTATTATTAGCACCGCGACTCTGAGCCAGGTTTCAGTGACCACCCTCGACGGCCCAACGAAAGTTGTCCCTGTTCGGCATTTTGACCTGCGGCAGCGAATCGGCATCAATCTTCTGATTCCTCTCGACAATTTCATTCATATAAAGGACGTAGGCCGTCACCGAATAGACTTCATCCGCCGACAAGCTCCCCGGGGTCTGGAACGGCATGGCCCGTCGAATGTAATCGAAGAGCGTTGTTGCATAGGGCCAGTAACTGCCAACCGTTTTAAGTGGTTTGGGTGACGAGATTGAACCTCTGCCACCAACCAGTCGATCGTTGATCCCATCCACGCCGCCTTCGCCATGGCAAGCCAGGCAATTGGCCCGGTAAATCTCTTCACCCGCCGATGCGTCGCCCGAGCCAGGCGGGAGGCCTGTGCCGTCAGGAAGAACGGTGAAACTCACGGCGGCAATTTCATCAGCGTCCATTGCCTCGCCGAGCCCGGGGTTTTCGTCTGCAAGGGCGGCCGAACAATAGATCAACGAACAAACAATCAATTGCTTTCGGGTAAACCATTGCCTATGCGTAAACATTGTTCACCTCCCCGGTTTCGCTGACTTGCCAGGCCTGAATGCCGTTGTAGTGATAAAAAGAATTTGACGCCCTGCCTCGCAGCACCGCTGTACGGGTGGGCTGCACGGCTCCGGCTTCATCGGTCGCGCGGCTCATCAGCACTGCAGATCCGCCATCCCAGTTCCACGCGCTGCGAAATCGCGTGAGGCATTTTGGCAGTACGTGTTCATCCAGCGCGGCATCCGCCCAGCTTTTGCCACCATCAGCCGAAACTTCGACGCGGCGAATTTTCCCAGCACCGGTCCAGGCGATGCCGGACACCTGGTAGACCCCTTTTTTGCCCATAACCAGGCCCGGAGACGGGCTTGTGATCACGGACTTGACGCCCATCGGAAAAGTAAAGAGCCGCGCCTCCCCGTCGTCGTTCAGGTCGGAGTATTTGGAGGTCTCGTCCTTGGTCATTGCCGGCTGGTCGGTGACCACAACTGTACGCAGCCATTTGACACAGGTATTACCTTCCCATCCGGGCAAAAACAGACGCATCGGGTAGCCATTCGACGGCCGCAGCCGCTCGCCATTCTGGTACAGCGCAACAATGGCATCGTCGAGCACTTTTTCCATCGGCACGCTGCGACTCATCATCGCGGCGTCGGCACCGTCGGCAATAATCCATTTGCCTTCAGGTTTGACCCCAGCCTCATCAAGCAGGATCGACAGCGGCACCCCGCCCCACTCGCTGGCCGCCACCAGGCCGTGTAGCGAACTGCAGGTGCCCTGCACCGGTTCCGGCGCAATTCCTGCTCCGCTATTCCCGGAACACTCGAGGAACTGAATTCTTGACACGCTCGGGTAGCGGTCAAGGTCGTCAAGGCTGAACGACAACGGCCGATCCACCAGCCCGTGAATGACCAGGCGATGCTGTTCGGGATCGATATCGGGGATGCCACTGTGATGCCGCTCAAAATGTAATCGGCTGGGCGTAATTATGCCGTCCAGAAACTGCAACGGCGAACGAGACACACCGGTTCCCGTTGTCCCAGGTTGCGAACTCACATCGAGGCGTTTCACGTAACTCTCGTGAGGTGACGGCGCACCGTTATCGCTCATTCCAGCGCCGGGCAGCTTCATCCATTCTTCGCGCTGCAGCGCGTTAGCCGTCGCGCTTAATAACGCTGCACTTCCGAGCGCACCGGCTTTCATGAAAAATCGCCTGTCCATCAGCCCATTACCGGCTGCCACTTCCAGCGGCAATTTATTTTCTGCCATCATTTCCCCCCAATTACCCGACGCACTGCTAGAGCATTTTGTCTAGCTGCTCTCTTACCTTCATATCCCAAAATTCGCCAACTTGCCGGCCTGCGGGCAATTCCGTTGACACCCGTTTCCACGCGATCCTGCCGTTGGCATCTGCGATCATAAGCCCGGGAATGAAATCTACCGTGTAAGCATCTCCAATTGGGTCACCTTCCAGCACAGCGATCACCGTAAAATCCAGCGATTTGATGTAGGCGGCCGGGTCGCCTGCGCCCCTTTCTTTATGGTTGATCATTACGATGTTAATACTTTCTTCCCCATAGTCTTTTTGAATCTGCTCGAGGAAAGGCATGAATGCGTTGCAATACGGACACCAGGTCGCCCAAAAAACCATGATCGTCGGTTTACCGTCGATAACATCCGGGAACCTGACCTCTTTGCCGTGCTCATCAGGCCCCACAAACTCAGGAGCTATGTCCCCAACCTCAACCGCCAACACGGTTCCTGAAATGCAAAACACTGCGATTAGTAATGCAATACGCTTAAACATCGTTGCCCCTTAAAAAGTACAATTATCCACAAGATTGAGACCGGCGAGCCATACTTATTATTACGGTGCGGGTGAGTGGCGAACTGCAAGTTTGCCGTTTTATCTAGTTGGCGCTCATCCTCCCAGATTGCGCCAACCAGGTAAATGGCGCCAGTGAGGATGTTGAAAATGAAGTTTCCAACGAGAATCTATTACACCGAAACAGACAAAGCATTAATGTGGGATCGAGCGCACCGTCTCAAGACCTGTAGACTTGTCGGGGACCCTGTTTTAGGTCGCGTTGTGGCGAAGAAGCTTAAGCAGTTCTGGTCGCCAGAACAGATCGCAGGCTGGTTGAAGTACACATATATCGATGGACGGGAAACGCATGAGCTGACCCGCCTTCAGGATAGGAGCCTGAACATGAAGATGAGACATATTTTATGCAGTTTTGCGATCGCCAGCACGCTAATATCGGGGCCCGCATTTGCGCAGGATGATTTCAGCACCGTCTATGTGATGAGTGACAACCTCGGCGATATGGGCTTTAACGACAACGCTGCAGCAGGTTTTGCACGCGTCAAAGAGGAAGGTGTAAAAACCCGCCTGCTTCAGGCATCGCCCACCGACCCGCAGCTGTGGCGCCAAAACCTTGAGGCCGTCTCGAACTCAGGCAATTGGGACGTGATCTTTACCGGCCCCAACATGCACGACAATCTGGCTGCAGTCGCGCCGAAAAACCCAGATCAGATGTACGTCTTCTTTGATGATGAACTGACCGAGCCAAATGTTCTTTCGATCAAATACGCCCAGAACGAAGGATCGTATCTCGCGGGTGCGCTTGCGGCGGTCGCCGCGACGGACACCGAAAACTTCCCGCTGTCATCGGGTGAAGCGAAAATCGCCATCGTCGCGGGCATGGACCTGCCAATCATCCAAGACTTCATTCTCGGCTTTAAACAGGGTGCCACTACCATGGTGCCGGAGATCGAGATTCAGGTTATTTTCATCGGTAACTTTAATGACGCGCAAAAGGCCTATGACCTGACCCGCACCGCCATCGAAAACGGCGCCAACGTCGTTTATAACGTGGCTGGCCCTGCTGGGTTGGGTACCCTTAAAGCTGCGGCGGATTCCGACAAGTATGCCATCGGCGTGGATTCCGATCAGAACGGCATCCATCCCGACAACGTGCTTGCGTCAATGCTTAAGCAGATTGGCAATTCGATCTACAACTCGATTGAGCAGATCAAGGTGGGCGAGGCCGAGTTCGGCACAGTTCAGGTCTTTGGTCTGGAAGACGAGGGGGTCGCGCTGATCTACAACGATACGATCGTTCCCGGACAGGTGAAGGCACAGATCAAGGCCGCCAAGGCGAAAGTCACTAGTGGCGAGATCAATGTCGATTCAGCCTTCTGATCGCAACAAATGGCAGACGGCCCCACAGGTCGCCCGCCGTCTTAGGGATTTGCTTTGGCGAAAACAGGTGTTTCACGATGGATCATGACAATATTCTTGTGCTCGACGGTATCGCTAAACAGTTCGGTGACACGGTCGCGCTGGAACATGTCGACCTGTCAATCCGACGTGGCGAAGTCCATGTGCTGTGCGGCGAAAATGGCGCGGGCAAATCCACGCTTATGAACATTCTGGTTGGCATCCATGCCCCTGATGCTGGCAAAATCGCATTTAACGGTAAGGAAACGTCGATCCGCGATCCACTGGCCGCTGGCGCTATGGGTATTGGCATGGTGCATCAGCACTTTACGCTGGTTCCGTCGATGAGCGTGGCCGAAAACCTGTTTCTTGGCCATCACCTGCGCCGCTTCGGAGTTTTCTCGGATCACCGCGCTATGGTGGAGCGCGCGCGCACTCTTATTGACACTTACAGTTTTGCCCTCGATCCCGAGGCAATCGTGCGTACGCTGTCAGTTGGGCAACGGCAGCGGGTAGAAATCCTCAAGGCGCTGGTGTTCGACGCGGAGCTTTTGATCCTGGACGAGCCGACAGCCGTGCTGACACCGCCCGAGGTCGAAGAACTCCTTAAAGTCATAACTAACCTGCGTGATCGTGGGCGGACCGTTCTTTTCATCACTCATAAACTGCGCGAAGTAAAAGCGGTCTCCGACCGGGTAACAATTCTGCGGCGCGGCAAGAACATCTCGACACATATCACCGAAATCGTGACCGAGAACGACATCGCCCGGGACATGGTCGGCAGGGATGTTTTTCTGACGGGTCGTCAGGGCCAAGGCACGCGCACGTTCGGCAACAACGTGTTGCAACTTGAAAACGTCAGCATCACCAATTCCAACGGGCGGCTGCTGCTGGACGGCGTTGATCTGGAGGTGCGCGCCGGAGAGGTGCTGGGGGTCGCTGGCGTGGACGGTAACGGACAGACCGAACTGGCCGAGGCGATAGCGGGCCTGATCCCGGTTCAAGCTGGCACGATCCGGCTGGATGGTACGGATATCACCAATGCATCCGTCGTAGGACGCCAAGAGGCTGGGCTAGGTTTCGTCCCCGAAGATAGGCTGGACCGGGGCCTGAGCCGTAATATGAGCATCGCCGAAAACATGGCGGCGACGAATTACCTGAGGGCAGGCATTTTGTGGCGTGGTTTCGTGGACAAGGGTCGGCTGGCTGAATTCACCCAAAAGGGGATCGAGCAGTTCGATATTCGCGGCGCCAAGCCCGGCCTTGCCGTGGGCTCGCTGTCTGGTGGCAACATGCAAAAGGTCGTGCTGGCACGCGAATTTGCCCGTGATCCCAAGGTCTTGCTGGTCAGTCAGCCAACACGCGGCCTCGATATCGGTGCGTCGGAATTCGTCTACTCCGAGATCCTCTCGGCTGCGGATAAGGGGAACGGTATTCTTCTTATCTCGTCCGAGCTTTCCGAGATATTCGCGCTCGCTGACCGGATTGCGGTCATCTACTCGGGCCGCATCATGCAGGTTCTGACCCGCGAGGACGCCGACGAGGAGACTGTCGGTATTTTGATGAACGGCGGCAAGGAGCAAGCGGCATGATAAATACCGATTTCAAAGAGTCACTTCATGCATTGATAGCACCCCTGGGGGCCATTGCGCTGACCATGGCACTGGGCTTTCTTTTGGTTGCTGCAATTTCGGATGAGCCGGTGCTGGCCTACCGCGAACTTCTGTTCGCGAATTTCGATTCCCTCAGCAATTTTGCATTGTTCCTCAATCGCGCGACACCGCTGGTGCTGATCTCGGTCGGTATCACGTTTGCCTTTCGGGCGGGCGTATTCAACGTGGGCGGCGAGGGGCAGCTGTTCGCCGGGGCGATCGCCACGACAGCCGTGGGCATCGCGTTCGCCGAGTTGCCCGCCGTGATCCTGTTTCCGCTTGCCGTCATTGTGGGAATTGCTGCGGGCGCTGCAGTCGGTTGGGTGCCGGGTATTCTAAAGGTCAAACTGGGCGTCGATGAAGTGGTCGTGACGCTGATGCTCAATACCATTGTGCTGCTGTTCACCTCCTACATGGTTAACCAAGTGATCCGCGACACGACGGCGTACGGCGCGGTTAGTTGGAAGCTGCCGGAACATATTTGGTTGCCGACGATCCCCGGTATTCCGGGGGCCACCAGCGGATTTATGATCGCGGTGGTTCTGTCGTTGGTCAGCTGGGTCGTTCTGTTCCGCACTCAATGGGGCACCGAGGTCCGCTCAGCGGGTACGAACCTGCGCTATGCTGAGGCCGTAGGGATTGCCGCGGGTAGGCGAGTGATTACGGCGATGTTGATCGCGGGTGGCTTTGCCGGTCTCGCAGGCGCGCTTTATGTGTTGGGGATCGGGCACCGGTTTGAGCAGAATTTCTCGCCGGAATACGGACTGATCGCGCTGACGTGTGCCCTTTTGGCGCGGGTCAATCCCGCCGCGTCGCTGTTCACTGCGCTGTACTACGCGTTGCTGCTAAACGGCGCCGCTTACATGCAGATCTCGACCGAGGTTCCCCGCTCACTGGTTATTCTGCTCACTGGTTTGCTGGTGTTGCTGATGACGGCGCGTTTTACCCGCAAGGGTAACGACGGCCAAACATTCGACGCATTCTAGGAGGGACGCCCATGTCATACGAATCCCTGCTTGCTTCGATACTGGAACAGTCGACCCCATTGGTGCTGGCGGCGCTGGCGGCAATGATCACCCTGCGCGCGAACATTCTGAACGTCGCCGTTGAAGGTATGATGCTGGTCTCGGCCTTTAGTGCCATTGCGGTCGGGTCGGCAACAGGCAGCGCGCTAGCCGGATTCAGCGCGGGCATCTTTGGCGCGGTTGGCACCTCGCTGGTGTTCTCGATCATCACCTTGCGGTTCGGCGCCGGGTTCATCGTTGCGGGGCTAGGGATCAACCTGTTGGCCGCAGGTGGGACGCTATTTGCGTTGGAACGCTGGTACAACAGTCCGGGTGGGCTCAGGCCGCTTGGCTTTCCTGAAATGTGGCACGTCCCGGAGGGTAGCCTGTCCTTTATTCCGCTTCTGGGTCCAGCGTTAGAGGGGCAAAGCATCATCGTGCTGCTGACCGTTCTGGCCGTGCCCGCCTGCTGGGTGTTTTTGTATCGCACGCCGACGGGTTCGTATCTGCGCGCTGCGGGCGAAGACGAACACGCGGCGCGCTCCGCTGGTATCAACGTCGTGCGGATGAAGATGCTGGCCGTGACGATCAGCGGCCTTTTTTCTGGGCTCGCCGGCGCACAGCTTGCGATGGATAAGCTGCATTTCTTTCTCCCCAATATGACAGCTGGTCGCGGCTTCATTGGCCTTGCTGCCACGTTGTTCGGGGCGGGGCATCCCTGGGCGACAGCGGGTGCTGCGGTTTTGTTTGGCTTTTTCGGTGCGCTTGGGGATCGCCTGCAGGCCTTCGATATTCCAGCGCAGTTCGTGCTGATGCTGCCCTATCTGGTGGCGATCCTTGCCCTGACCTTTTCCCGCTGGCGGATTTATCTCCGTAACAAGCCAGCCAAATTGTGAGTTTGTCTATGTCTTTGCCTATCATCCTCGATTGCGACCCTGGAAATGACGATGCCCTCGGAATTCTTGTGGCAGCCGGTCACGCTGCAATTGATCTGCGAGCAGTGACCACCGGCGCCGGCCATCTGGCAAGCGACCGAACTGCGCGCAACGCCGCCATCACGCTGCACCTGTCTGGCCGATCTGACATCCCTGTAGCAGCTGGCGCGTTGAACCCTTTGGTGCGCGAGCGGATGATCGCAGGCGTTCTTGACATGGCATCCGCGCTTGATCCTGAGAGGCCTGATCTTGAGGAGCAGGACCTTGATCCGCGCCATTCTGCGGACATAATCGCGCAAACTGTACTGTCGGGAGATGCCGCGACCATTGTCACCACTGGCCCGCTGACGAACCTTGCCATGGCGCTGCACCGCACGCCTGAAATTGCGGCCACGCTGGAGCGGATCGTCATGCTGGGCGGATCTTGGGGGTTAGGCAACAAGACCGCCGCCGCGGAATGGAACATCCTTTGCGACCCCGAGGCGGCGCATGTCGTGTTCGGCGCGGGCGTTCCGATCACGATGCTTCCGATAGAAGCACTTAGCCCCGTAGGCATCACCCCTGACCTGATCAAGCGCACCCATGCCATTGGCGGCCCGGTCGGCCATTTTGCCACTGAGTTGTTGCAATCGCTGGTCACGACATTTAACCCTGGTAGCGTCATGGCACCCAAATTCATGCCGCTAAACGATCCGGTGGCCAGCCTTGTTGCGGCGCAGCCCGAACTGGCGCAAACGCAGCCTGCTCACGTTGTTGTCGAACTTGCTGGTCGCCACACCTATGGGCGTACTGTCGTCGATTTCGCCTTGCGCGGCGGCGCGGTGGCAAACGTCGATGTCGTGACGCAGCTGGAATGCGACCGGACCCTGTATGCTTTCGTCGATGCGCTGACGCGCCTCGCAAATCCAGACACATAGAAAATGGAGATTACTTAGCATGGCAAAACAACCCCGCGTTCTGATCGCAGGCGAGTCCTGGACCGTTCATTCGATCCACCAAAAAGGCTTCGATAGCTTCACCACCACGGAATACGCTGAGGGGGTGAAATGGCTGCGCGAGGCCCTTGAGGCAGGAGGTTGGGAAGTTACCTATCAGCCCGCCCATGTCGCCGCCCGCGACTTTCCGTTCGAGACGACAGACCTGGCCCAATATGACTGCGTGATCCTGAGCGATGTCGGTGCCAATACACTGCTCTTGCACCCCGATACATTTGGGCACTCCAAACCTTTGCCAAACCGGCTGGAAACGATCCGTCAGTATGTCGAAAACGGTGGCGGTCTCATCATGGTCGGCGGCTATCTGACATTCCAGGGGATCGACGCCAAGGCACAGTATCGCGGCACGCCGATCGAGACGGCTTTACCGGTAACTCTCGAAATAGGTGATGACCGTGTGGAATGTCCCCAGGGCGTTACGCCGCAAGTGATCGACGCCAATCATCCCCTCGTTGCCGGGATCGAAGGCGTCTGGCCCGACCTGCTCGGATACAATCGGCTGACAGCAAAGGCAGACGGCGAGGTCGTCGTGACTGTAGGGGACGATCCGCTGATCGCGATCGGCACGCATGGCAAGGGGCGCAGCGTTGCATTTGCGTCCGATTGCGGCCCGCACTGGGCACCGCCCTCGTTCGTGGATTGGAAAGATTACGCCACAATCTGGCAGCGCATGACTGCATGGGCGGGGCGGCAATGACATGGTCGCGCTGAACGTCATGCGCTGGGGCGACCTGGGTGCTGCGCGCACCATGGTCGCTCTGCATGGGATCACCTCAAATGGCGGGGCAATGTGCGAACCGGCCCGCTGCCTCGCTGACAAGGACTGGCAGGTGCTGGCCGCCGACATGCGCGGCCATGGCGAAAGCGGCCGGGGCAACGGGGACTTCTCGTTCAATGCCCTGCTTGGCGATCTGGCCGAGGCACTGCCGATGTCTCCTGATGTTCTGCTCGGTCATTCTTTTGGTGGAACGCTGGCGCAGATCGGCGTGCTAAACGGCATGTTTACGCCCGGCGCGCTAATTCTTGAAGACCCTGTTTCGGTTTTTGCGGACCAGGAAACCCCACGTGCCATGCTCGATTGGGACGAAGTCAATCTGCCAACCACCATCGACGGTTTGCTTGCAGCCAATCCAGGGTGGACGGCCCTTGATGCGGCGTGGAAGCTGGTGTCGATCCAGCAGATATCTTTTGACGACGCGCGCGCGGCATTCGCCGGAAACGCGCCGTGGGATTTACGGCCTGATGCGGCGCGCCTGAGTTCGAAGCTACCGACCGTCTGGGTTCTCCCTGATGTCAGCCGTTTTGTACCGTCAGGTGACGTGGCGCGACTACAGGCTGACACGCCTGACGGATCCTTGGCGATTTTTAATGGGGCAGGACACAGCGTCCACCGGGATGAAACGACGGCCTTTGTCGATATTGTTGAGCGGCTTGCCCAGGGAGAGTGGTTCAAATGAGCACGGATAGTGACTTCAAATTTTGCTTCGGTGGCCACCGCGCAGATCAGCGCATAGCGCTTGGCGCACCCTTCGAGGTGTTCACCGAAGACTGCTTCTCTGGAAAGCTGACATCGGAAACTGGAAAGCCGCGGGAAGTGGCACCTTATCCCAGGGTAAATCCGCTCGCGGGCCCTTTCCATATCGAGGGAGTGCGACAGGGCGATATCGTTGCAATCCATATTCGGTCAATGACACCTGCGCGTGATTGGGGCGTCGCAACCATTTCACCTAATTTTGGCCTGCTTTCGGGAACGCGGATGGCACCAAACCTTCAGCCCGATAGTGGTGAGCGTGTTTGGATTTGGCGTCTCGATGATGACCACAGCACTCTGCGAACCAAGGCGGCAAACGGGACTGAAATGTCGGTTCCCTTCAATCCTTTCTTTGGCACGATCGGTGTGGCCCCAGCACATGGCGAAGTGCGCCTCGGCGTTGTTCCAGGTGACTTCGGTGGCAATCTCGACATGCCCGAACTTTGCCCTGGCACGACGCTTTATCTACGGGCAAATGTGGACGGCGCTCATCTGTATTTGGGCGACGGACACTACGCTCAAGGCGACGGCGAAATAGCAGGAACGGCCATTGAGGGCGCGTTTCACTCGGGCCTTTCGGTAACGAAGGTCTCTGACGACGGAAGCTTTGATTTCCCCCGCATCGAAACACAAACCTGCATCGGAGTCATCGGCGTTGGACGCCCACTCGAAAACGCGATCAAAGTTGCCGCAGCCGAAATGGTGCGATGGGTTGCCCTGTTGACCGGGTTGGATCCGCAGGATGCTTATCAACTTGTCAGTCAGATCGGAAAGCTGCGCGTTTGTAATCTTGTGAACCCCGAGTACACGGCGTTGTTGTCCGTTCCTAAGACAATTTTGCCTGAAGGTACTGTCGTCATGGGGGAATAGCACGACATCTTACCGCTGCCGGACCAGTGTTCCCGGGACGTTTAGGAAAACCACATGACGCAGCCCGGATTACGATTCGCCGCCTGGTTGGGCCAGGTTTTCGCGTTACAATTGTAACAATGTCGTTTATCGCCGAATTCTAATGGCGAAGTGTTCTGCGGGTCACCGTTTTATTGGTCGTGCCGGCCTGGCTATAGAGGATTCATGCATGCCGTTCATTAAGTTGATTTCAACAACAATATTTCTGGCGCTGCTGGGCGGCTGTAACCCTGACGTTACTCCGCAAAACAGTGTGCAGGAAACCGCCGACGATTGGACCGTGCTGTTCAACGGCAAAGATCTTACCGGCTGGCGAAGCTATGGCGAAGCATCGGCGAGATCTGCCTGGGTCGTCGAAGACGGTGCGCTGGTCCTCGACGTGGACGATTCCACAACCGAGATGACTGGTGGCGACCTGATCACCGAAGGTCAGTATGAAAACTTCGAACTCGAGCTCGAATGGAAGATATCTGCAGGTGGCAACAGCGGCATTTTCTTTGGTGTGCAGGAAATTGCCGGGCAAGGTGTTGCTTATGAGACTGGCATCGAAATGCAAATACTCGACGACGATAGTCACATTGATGGAAAAGCAGCAGAAACCAGGGCTGGATCCTGCTACGCACTTTATCCGCCGACAGAAGATGTCGTCCGACCGGTCGGTGAATACAACGAGGTACGTCTTGTCGTTCGGGACACGAACGTCGAACACTGGCTAAACGGTCAGAAGATTGTTGAATACACAATCGACTCGGAGGACTGGTCGGCTCGCGTTGGCGCATCGAAGTTCGCTGACTGGGAACACTTTGCCGGCTACCGCAAAGGTCATATCGCACTTCAGGATCACACCGACCGTGTGTGGTTCCGCAATATCCGCATAAGAGAACTGTAGGTGGCGGCATGGCCGCCTGGGTGCTTGCCTCGAAAGGCAGGTTCGTTGGCAAGGAAATTCCGCCAGCTAGCATATCGAGTGACGCGCTCCTCAGCGGAGTGCTCGAAACGCTCGGCTTAAGTTTGCCGAATTAATTCGCCGCTAAAGCCGCGCTGAATCATATTCTCAACACTGTTCATGCATGTTTGGCCCACGATTTATCCCCTGGTGTGTAGGGCGCACAGGGATCGAATTGCCCGGGTGTCTCTGAATAACGCATTGCTTGTGTGTAGCCGATCTCCGATGTGAAGTAGCCGAGCAACGTCAATTCCTTAATCATTCGAAAATAATGGGTGGGCACCCCCTCGTTGCTTGTCTCCATATAAAGATATTGTTCTTCATCAAGTTTCTCAACCAGTGCCAGTTGTTGTGCCGCCGTTACGCTCTGGAAATGTGCTCCATACGATCGCAGGCAAAGTGCCTGAAAGGAATTCAGACCATCACGAACAATTTGTTGATCATTTTCGTTGTAGGTGTCGACCATCATTTTTACAATAAACGGACCGACGCCGGCAGCCTTGGCGCCCGGCGTACTGGTCTCCGGCAAAATAACCTCGGCAATTTCATCAAGCAAGGTGATATCGCCTTGTTTAAACAATGAATTCGACGCTAACGCAGCACTTTCTCCCGTTGGCTGTGCCGCACAACCCGCAAGCATCGCGGTCTGGCCAACAAGTGCGACACCGCCGAGCATCGCACTGACACGCAGGATTACCTCGCGACGGGAAATCAGTTCTTTATGGTCCGAGTCAGATGACATGACAAAACTCCAGGTGAATCAACATCAGAGATTACGCCGCTTCAGTTCATTGACGGCATAGTCGGCGGCTCGCGCGGTCATTGCCATGTAGGTGAGCGACGGATTCTGGCAAGCGGCGGACGTCATGGCCGAACCGTCTGTGACAAACACATTCGGTGCATCCCATACCTGGTTCCAACCATTCAGTACCGACGTCTTCGGGTCACGGCCCATGCGCGCAGTGCCCATCTCGTGGATGCCCATACCCGGTGTATAGCCGCGGTCATAGGTCTCTACATCACGAACGCCAGAGGATTCGAGCGTCTCAGCCATATCGTTCATCATGTCGACGCGCATCAGGTGCTCATTCTCACCGATTTCGCAGTCGATCTTGAGAACCGGCAAGCCCCACTTGTCCATCTTCGTTTCGTCAATGCCGATCGAGTTATCGTGACTGGGCAGCATTTCTCCAAAGGCGGTGGCTCCAATCTCCCAGCCGCCAGGCTGCGACATCTGGTCTTTAAAATCGCCACCGACGCCGAGCTCACGAATGGCGCGCTGCCAACCGCTTCGACTGGCGTTGCCCTGGTAGCCAAAACCACGCAAGTATTCTCGTTTGTCACCGAACAGGTTGCGATAGCGCGGGATGTAAAATCCGACAGGTTTGGAGCCGGCGTAATACTTGTCATCGAGTGACGATTCATTGAGCTTGCCTGAAGCACCGACCCGAAAATGATGATCCATCAAATTGTGACCGAGCTCGCCGGAGCTGCTACCAAGACCGCCTGGCCAAACATCGGTGGCGGAACGCATCAGAATCCAGGCCGAGTTCAAGGTCGATGCACAGAGAAAGATGATTGGCGCCTTGTACTCCACCGTTTTCTCGGTGACCGCATCGATTACATTAACGCCTGTCGCACGCTTTCTATCTCGATCGTAGGTCAGGTCCGTAACGATGGCGAAAGGCTTAAGCGTCAAGCGATTGGTTGCCATCGCTGCCGGTAACGTTGATGACTGCGAACTGAAAGCAGCGCCATACGGACAGCCGAGCCAGCAGGCATTTCGGTACTGACACGGATTTCGACCCGGCAAGGATTGAGTAAGATTGGCGACCCGCCCCGGGATGATGCGACGCTGTCCGTTGAACGCGCCTTTCAGTCGATCTGCCACGAGTTCCTCGCCGCAATTCAGCGGCATTGCCGGTTGAAACTGGCCGTCTGGCAGCTGCTGCATATTCTCGTGTGAACCGCTAATGCCTGCGTGGCGCTCGACATAGTCGTACCAGGGGGCAAGATCGGCATAGCGGATAGGCCAGTCAACGGCGACGCCGTCACGAGCATTTGCCTCAAAATCGAAGTCGCTCAAACGATAACTGTGCCGCCCCCACAACAGCGAACGGCCGCCGACCTGGTAGCCGCGGTACCAGTCGAATCGCTTGACCTCGGTATAGGGTGAATCCTTATCCGAAGCCCACCAGTCGAGATTTTTTTCGTTGAGCGGATAGTCGCGCTTCAGAACCGGGTAGGCCTCCTCCATCGCCCTCGTGCGCCCGCCACGATGGTCGTATTCCCATGGCCCCTTGCGCGCGTTGACGTAGTCCTTGATGTGCTCAACATTCTTGCCACGTTCGAGTAGTAATACACGCAGTCCTTTCTCGGTGAGTTCCTTTGCCGCCCAGCCGCCGGAAATACCTGAGCCGACAACGATTGCATCGAATTCTTCTTCTGCCACGAACATGACCTCGGAAGGCGTGCATTTGCACGATCACACCGATCATACGTTCAAGCAGGCTCCTTTTGAACTGTCGAACACCATTTGCCCGCATCAATCGACTTCCTTGTGCGAGGCTCTGCGACCGCTGGTAATATCGATCGTCAGACACCTGAAGCAGATCGTCGTTTGCAGCTAGGGCGCCGCAGAAGGCGCGCCGTTTATCGCAGACCACATGACGCTTAAGAAACAAGTAAAAGTGAGAACTTACAATCGCTGAGAATGAATCGGAAAACTATGCTGCCGCGCATGACGACTATTCGTTAACCCCAGTACCAGATTCGGCCCGCCGAGGACTGCTCGCAATGTC
>RCNB010001424.1_pt1 | contig 15003 bp, 14 predicted proteins | sample 2041321 | NCBI WGS metagenome assembly RCNB01 (sample SAMN09708232, study PRJNA481090) | Marine sediment metagenome, whole genome shotgun sequencing project. | reverse complement strand
GTCTAGAGTGTGGTATTCTGGTGTATCTCGGTGATGTTATGGGTAGGATTGGTAAGGGTCAGGTTTGTTCTGTGAAGAATTGTGATGAGGAGGCTGTTCGTTCGGTTAACCCTGAAAAGGCTAAGGCTACCGGGCTTGACGTTGAGGGTAAGCGTGTATATGTCTGTAAGGAACATTACAAGGTATTCAAGAAGGGGACTAAAAAAGGTAACCAGATTGAGAAGTGGCGTCACGGTTTAGCCTAGTCCTTCTGAACATACCCGTTATAGTAGCTTTTAGGAGGTATACCTAATTTAGTTTAATTGTACCCATTACTCTGAGGTTACCACCGTCGAGGTAGGTTACAGCTGCTTTGCTTCCCTTGCGGTAAGCTATTGGGTTGTCCAGTGTTATTGTGGCTATGTTTTCGTTTTCTAGTGTGGTTATTCTTGCCGCGTTGAATTGCATCCAATGTCCTATGTGTATTGGCATGCCTTCTTTTATTGGGTTTAGCCAGAAATTGTTGAGTTGTATTGTGTCTTTTATCTCTGTGGTGGTTTGTATAGTGGGGTCGTTGGTGAGGACTACTCCTTTGTCCATTTCCTCGGTTTCTATGTTTTTGAGGGCTAGTCCGACTCTATCGTGGGTAGTTGCTGTGTCATAGTCTGTATCGTGTTTCTGTATGGATCGTATTTGGGCTACTGCGGTTCCGGGTTTTGCTTTAAGGTTGTCGTGTTTTTTGATTGTTCCGTTTTCTACTACTCCGAGGGCTACTGTTCCGATTCCTTTGACTTTGAAGTAGTGGTCTACGATGACTGTTCCCTGTGTAATTTCTGATTCAGTGTCTTCTGGTATCAAGTTCCAGAGTTTTTCTCTGAGTTGAATGACGTCGTCTTCGAGTAATTCGTAATCTACTAACCGTGTATCCTTAATGTAACGTGTTATCTGCTCCTCTGTGATGTAGTTTTTGAGTATTACTACACCAGTATCTGGGCCAACAGCATCTAACATGAGAAGGCTTTCCCCGAAGCTAGCATCAATCTTCTCGACCACAAGTATTGCATAGTCCGCGAAAAAGACAGAATATGATAATGGAGCTAACTTCTCAGGGTACCTGGATGGCTCCATGATGGTCAACGTGTCATCAACCTTCTTCATATTATAGATGGTAACATCTGACTCGGTTCCCTTCTTCCCCAGTTCCCTAGAATACCCGGGGGACCCTATCACTGCGACATTCAGGTTAGCCATAGGGCTCAGGGATAGGCATTGAGAAATATAGGGGTTATTATAAAATAGGGGTTAACCCACGAATTTGGGTCTTCTCTGGATGCTAACTGGCATTGGTACTGGACGGTATGGTTTGTATCCTACTTTGTCGGATATTTCCTTCTTGAGTTCTTCAAGGAACATTGAATGTATTTTTCCATCTTCCCTTACACGTACAGGAACTTTTTCTGCTCCCACTTCCTTGTCTCCGAGTACTACTATGTATGGTATCCATTGTTTTTCTGCTTCTCTGATCTTTTTCTGTACTGTTTCTGCTCTGTCGTCTACGTCGGTTCTAATACAGTATTTGTTTAAATCATCTGCATATTCGTTGGCTAATACGATGTGATCCTCTGTTACAGGGATTAATCTGATCTGGGTTGGTGCGAGCCATAGTGGTAGTGATGCTCTTATTCCCTTTTTCATTCCCATATGGGCCTTCTCTAATAGACCGTAGATGTCTCTTTCAATTGCTCCACTCGGGCTGCAGTGTAGTATGTAGGGGTGCTTCTCAGTGCCATCAGAGTCCATGTATTTGATATCATATCTTTCACCGTTTTCAACATCAATCTGGTCTGTGGCTAGTGCAGAGGCTTTTCCCAGTGCGTCTATAAAGTTCAATTCGTATTTGAGTACAAAGTAGAAGAATCGTTCACTCCACATCTCTACAAGGGCTGGTTTACCATGACGTTTTACCAGTTCATTGACAATGTCCTTGTTTTCATTGTAGAAATCTTCCGTCAAACGGATTCCTAACTCAAAGTCATCTAGTTCAAAGCCTATACCTGTAAGAGTTTCCTGTACAAGCTCATATCTGAGTAGCATCTCCTCTTTAGCCTGTTCTATTGATGCACACATTGCGTGAACATCAGGCATAGTGAATGACCTTAAACGTCTTAATCCTACCAGTTCTCCCCTCTGCTCCCTTCTGAAACTGTATTTGGTGAGTTCATAGAGGCGTAGAGGTAAATCTCTGTAGCTGATGGTTGCATCATGTGCCATGAGGAACTGTCCGAAGCAGGCAGCAAACCGCAGGAAGTATTTGTTATCCCCTGATTCGATTGTATACTGCCGTGCTGGGAACCTGTGAAGGTACTTGGCTATTGTAGGATGGTTCATGTCGTACATGATTGGTGTCTCAACTTCCATACCTCCATAATCGAGGATTTTACTGGTTACATAGTCTTCCAGTAATGCTTTGATCATTCTGCCCTTGGGGTAGTATCTCATGTTACCGGGGTCTGATGCTGGCTCATAGTCTACAAGCTCCAAACTCTTCATCAATGTGACATGGGGTGGCTCCTGATCGACTGTCCTGTCTTTATCTACCTCATATCCTGAGAATTTTCTAAGGTTCCTGTATCCTTTGAAATTGAATTCGTCTAGAGGTGACAGGTTTCCTTCAAGGTCTAAAATGTACCAATTTGAAGTGATCTTCTCTTCAGCCTTTAATGCCTCAGAGATGACCTCATCTTTCTTGTCTTCACTCAATTGTACTCACCATATTTTGAGACTAATTGGGGTAAGCTCGCATATACACCTAATCCCGATTGAACGGTTTCAGGTTTCATAAAACGGAGAGAACCTTCTAAGTGTACTCGAATAAGGGCCTTACGGCCTAATCTGTTTGGCGGGCTATCACCAATATCTCTCCGGAAAAGTGAAGGCATTCAGCCTCATTTAACTTTTATGTAATCAAGGTTTCTTTCTCATCTCAACTTCTTCAATGTTGTAGACTCCTCGCACACCATCAAAGACCGAGACTGCCTTCAAAATCTCCAACCGTTCCTTAAACCACGGAGCATCAACAACAAGGGTCTCCAACTCTCCCCCCTCCCCACAAACATCCACACCATATCTCTCGTTAAGACTCTTGAGATCCTTAGCAACCCTCTCATCGATTCTGCGTCCAAGCCACTTCTCATCCAGCCCCATCGCAGCGACAGCGGTGATTATAATTTTCATACCTGCATCCATCATCTCCCTGAGCAGTACCTCTGTATTTCGACCCCAGAGGGGTGAGAGGTGCTCAAGATTCAGGTCTTCACAGACCATATCCACGCGGGTCTTCTGATATTTGGATGCAATAGCTCCGGTGACCACTCCCTCGATATCCAGTTCCCTGAGAGCATTCTGAAGGTCCACAAGCTCCTCCTCCTTCTCCCCCAAGGTATCAACTAACACACTTTCAATATCCATTGCCTCTGCCACCTTGGCTGCAAGGTCAATGTTCACTGTATGAAACATGTAGCTGTCATCACGCTTCGACCTCAAGGTGACAAGGTATACAATTTCATGCCCAGCATTAGCTTCAAGGTAAGCTGCATACGTACTATCCTTACCCCCAGAAAAAAGAACAGCAAGGCGCATAACACATGAATCTTGCATCGCTACATTAGAAATTTACGATTCAAACTAGGAAAAAAGGTTCCGGGGATACACAGCTTTTTCCCCGAGCCACTCCTCGATTCGGAGAAGCTGGTTATACTTGGCAGTACGTTCACCCCGTGCAGGTGCACCAGACTTTATCTGACCACAGGCAATACCCACAGCCAGGTCAGCTACAAATGGGTCCTCTGTGTCCCCCGACCGGTGGGAAGCCATGACTTTGAATCCATTATTCTTGGCAAGGTTCGCTGCATCAAACGCTTCGGTGAGGCTTCCAATCTGGTTTACCTTCCACAAGAGGGCATTTGATGCTCCCATATCGATTCCCTTCTGTAGTCTCTTGACGTTAGTGACGAAGATATCGTCCCCCAGTATTTGTATGGGTAACGCGTTTGTTGCTTCTGTGTATCCCGTATAATCCTCTTCCTCAAGGGGATCTTCAATTGATACGATAGGGAACTTTGAAACTAGGTCCCTGTAAATATCAATTAAATCGCCTCTGCTGATCAGCTTGCCCTCAACACTGTACTTTCCATCACCTTTGTAAAAGCTGCTTGCTGCAACATCCATAGCTAGGGAGACTGTTCCCGAATACCCCATCTCCTCAATTGAATCCATGATAATCTGCAAAGCTTCCTCCGGATTGTTGATTGGCGGAGTGAATCCCCCCTCATCACCCACATTGGTGGCGTCACGACCATAATTCTTTTTGAGTCTTCCCTTCAGAGCCTGATATATCTCAGATCCCATGCGTAGAGCTTCTCTAAAGCTACTTGCTCCTACTGGAGCGATCATAAATTCCTGGAAATCAAGTTGGTTCCCCGCATGCATACCTCCATTAATGATGTTAAAGAAGGGAACCGGTAGAACCATGGGTCCATCACCAGCGACATACTCATAGAGCTTCAGGTTATCACTCGCTGCTGCGGCTTTCGCACATGCAATGCTGACACCGAGGATGGCGTTACCTCCAAGTTTGCTCTTATTCTCTGTTCCATCAAGTTCGATCATTACTCCATCTATCTTCTGCTGTTCCCTGACATCCATTCCTCTTACTTTGGGGCGGATGACCTCTGTAACAGATTTTAAGGCTTTCAGGACACCCTTACCGTGGTACCTGTTTCCCCCATCTCTCAATTCAAGAGCTTCAAAAATGCCCGTTGATGCTCCACTGGGCACAATTGCAGAGCTAATTATTCCCCCCTCAGTTAGTACATCTACTTCAACTGTGGGATTTCCTCTGGAATCTAGCACCTCACGTGCTATGATATCCGAAACAGCATACTTCATCAATGTCTCCTCTTTTACTAAAGGAGAGAAAAATACAGTAGAAAAAGTTACCGGATAAATAATAGGACTAGGGGCTGGCTTCAACCCTGAGTTTTATCGTTCCCCTCTGCTTTCCTCTTGCTACAGTTAACCCTATTTCTTCACCAACTCTGTGAAGATCCAGTTCCCTGCGGAGATCCTCAATATTCCTAACGGTTGCTTTACTTAATCCCAGAATGACATCCCCCGAATCTATCCTTGACTTCTTAGCAGGACTCCCTGGAACAACATTGGTAACCAGTACACCATGATCCACCCCCAGCCTATAATAGGAAGCCACTTGAGGAGTAACTGAGACACCTTGGATACCTATCCACGGGGTCATCGTACTTCTATGAGTTTTAATCTGCTCTATGCACGCCATTGCCTTATTTGTGGGAATAGCAAAACCAATGCCCTGAGCATATGGTATGATAGCAGTGTTAATCGCAATCACCTTTCCCTGCATGTTAACCAGTGGGCCTCCACTGTTTCCAGGGTTAATCGGAGCATCAGTCTGTATTAAACCATCCATTGAAGCCTCAGGGCTCTTGATCGACCTATCCTTGGCACTGATTACACCAGAAGTTACCGTAGGTCCCCCCACAAGACCAAAGGGGTTACCTATAGCATATACCCGTTCCCCTACGCGGACTTGATCAGAGTCTCCCATCACGGCGGGATGAAGATCAATGGGGTCAATCTTGACGACTGCAATGTCGATGCTTCTACAAACCCCAAGTATAGATCCTTCAACCGGTTTATTCCCATGAAGAACTACTCCTATCTTATCAGCCTGCTTAACCACATGTGCGTTAGTCACAATATGCCCTTCAACATCTAGAATGAAGCCACTTCCTGAACCTTGGACTGGAAATCTCCGATAATAATAATCTTGAACAACACGAACAGTGTTAATGTGAACAACACTCTTACTCACTGATTCTAATATATCGAGAATTTTCTCATCGCTAGACATAGTATAATCAAGACAAATTAAAATCAACTATCACTTTTAGACCTATCCCTTGAAAGGAAAGCCTTACTCTTTTTTCAATATTCGAACATACTGTAATACAGCGAGTCCCGCTTTACCACCATCACCGGCAGCAGTAATAACTTGTTTCGCACTGCACACACAGTCCCCTGCTGCAAATATTCCGGGAACACTTGTCTGTTGCATGTTGTTGACCTTGATACAGCCGCCTTCATCGGTTTCTATTTCAACGTCACTCAGAATATCCGATGTGCCGACGTTGTCTGGGACGATGAATATTCCATTTACTAATACTTTTTCAGGAGGTCCGTTTAGCTCAATATGAGTGACTGTGCTTTCCCCCCTAACAGCCTTCACTTTAGTATTATCAATGATTTTGATCTTAGGGTTTTTCTTCAATTTATGGAGTTGTTCAATGCCCTCTTTAAATCCCTTCTCGCCTGGAATAACATATACCATGCTTGAAGTCTCCGCGAGTCTCAATGCATCTTCTACAGCATCCTTCCCGCAGCCAAGAACTGCAACAGGTTTATTGACGAAGAAAGGGCCATCACATATTGCACAGTAACAAACGCCTCGCCCCTTGTAATCCAACTCCCCTTCAATATTCAATGATGCCCTGTTTAATCCAACCGTTATTATTACTGCTTTGGCTTGATAGTAGCCACTTCTTGCGGAGACCATCTTTGTTTCACCCATATCCATGAGGCCAACAATGGTGTCATTCTTGATGATCACTCCGAACTTTGTAGCCTGAGCAATGAATTTATCCATCAAATCGCTACCTGAAATGCCATCAGGGAATCCGGGGAAGTTCTCTATCCAGTGAGCGGTAGTAGCCTTACCGCCTAGCTGCTTTGATTCAATAAGTAGAGTCTTGAGTCCATGACGTGATGTATAAAGACCTGCAGTTAATCCTGCTGGACCTCCACCCATAATGATTACGTCGTAGACTTCATCTGACATGGGATTATCCTCAAAAAGTAACTCTATAACCTCTATAAAAAGGGGGGTATATGTTAATCTCTATATTCTTTGATCTGTTCAGCCATCTCCTCAAGTCTTTTCTTCACAAGGTAGTTGATTGTTCCATCCTGGTAGGCTCCGTCTTCCTGTAGTTCCCCTGCAGGAACCCCCGTCAGTACCTCAATGCCTTCATCAATGGTCTTCACGGGGTAGATGTGGAATTTATCCTCCCGTATAGCTTGAATTATCTCATCTTTAAGCATCAGGTTCTTGACGTTACTTGCAGGTATCATGACTCCTTCTTTCCCTGTCATACCTTTGGCTTTGATTACTTCATAGAATCCTTCGATCTTCTCGTTAACACCACCTATTGCTTGAACCATTCCCTTCTGGTTGACGGAACCGGTTACTGCAAAGTGCTGTTTTATTGGTATTCCCGATAAAGCTGAGAGTATTGAGTATAACTCGGTACTCGATGCGCTGTCTCCGTCGACTCCTGAATAGTTCTGCTCAAAGACCAGTCTTGCAGTCATGCTGAGCGGAGTTTTCTGTGCATATTTACCGTTCAGGTAACCACTGAGTATGAGTACCCCTTTGGTGTGTGTAGGTCCACCCATCTGTGCCTCCCTTTCAATGTCAATGATACCCTTCTTTCCAACACCTACTGAAGCCGTGATCTTACTTGGTTTCCCAAAGCCATAGTCGCCCATGGATAGAACCGCTAAACCATTCAGTTGGCCAACTTTTTCCCCTTCGATCTCAATTAGAATAGATCCCCGAGTTATCATTTCATCAATCTTCTTTTCAATGAGATTTGATCGATAAACCCTCTCATTGAGGGTAATATCCACATGCTTCTTGGTGATGAATTCTGCGTTTTCCTTTTTGGCGTAATAATTAGCTTCACGGATGATATCTGCTATAAGGTTAAACTGTGTCGACATCTTCTCTTGGTCTGATGCAAGCCTTGAGCTATATTCGATTATAGTGGCAATTCCTGTTGGGTCAAGGTGAATTAGATCCTCCTTGTTGCACAGGGTGCACATATATGCTGCGTATTGCTTGACGTTTTCCTCGATTCTGTCCATTGTTGTATCAAAGTCGGCTTTGACTTTGAATAGTTCCTTAAAGTCGCGGTCTCTGGTGTAGAGTAGTTGGTATACTGAGGGATCACCGACTATGATTATCTTGGCTTTGAATGGTATTGGTTCGGGTGATATTGACTTTGTGATTATGAAGCCTAGTCTCTGAGCGGGTTCTTCGATGCCGAGGGTTTCATTAGCTATGGTTCTCTTCAGGCTCTCCCAGACGACGGGGTCTCGAAATATTCCTTCTACTGGTAGTATGAGGAATCCCCCATTTGCTTTATGGGCGGTCCCAGCCCGTATCATTGTGTAATCTGTGACTAGTGCACCGAATCTTGCTTCTTTCTCTGTAGCTCCGAAAAGTCTCTGATAGGTTGGGTTTTGTTCGAGGATTATTGGTGCGCCCTCAAGTTTGGAGTTATCTACGACTAGGTTGACCTTGTATTTTTTTGTGGGGTCCACTACCATACCTGGCATCATGAATGGGTTTTGAGGTTGCTGTGGTTTATTTCCCTGTAGAATTGGTGCTAGATTGTTGAGTATGTCTTCTTCTAGTTCTTTCAGATATTCAATTATATCCTTAGCTTTTGAGTACTTTTCTTTTAGTACTGTGAGCATTGGTTCAAGGGCGAATGTAGCAATTTCTTTATTCAGTCCCTTGATTACTCCATTTATTTTCTGCTCGATGTCACGGAACTGCCTCATTGGGCTTCTGAGTTCAATCTGTAATTTTTCACGTCTAGCTGTAATTTCCTGCTGGAGTTGTGGTGGGAGCTGGGTAAATTCTTGATCATTTACCGGTTTACCATTTACAATTGGGATTAGCATTAAGCCGATAGGGGTTCTCTGCAGTAGAAATCCTGCGTTACCAGCTAGGGTATTTACCTGTGTGGTAATAATTTCTTTTTCATCCTCTATTATTTTTAGGGTTTGAGTTCTCTTTCTTTGATAGTCTTCGCTTTCAAATGCTATTCTGAGTGCTCCTTTCATCTCTGTGATGAAGCTGTCCATATCCTTGACGAACTCTAATCCCATTCCTGATAGCATCTGAATAGCATTTGGACTGTTTGAATCACTGAAATTGTTAACATAACACCAATCTGGTGGTGTAGGTTTTGATTTCGCTATCTTCTCTAAAAAATTTACTATATGTGTTGTTCTTCCTGTTCCGGGTGCTCCTGCTACATAGATATTGAATCCTTTTTCATCAATATCCAAGCCGAATCCTAATGCTTTAACAGCACGGTCTTGTCCTATTATCCCTTTCAACGGGGTTAGTTCCGCTGTTGATTTACACGAAGAGAAGTCGTATGTACAAACAGCTCGAGCTTTTTCGTAAGATAATTTTTGAATCAATACAATCAACCTAATAATTACTGGTAAAACATTCGAAGTATATTATTTAAACAATAGTCTAACCTATGGTCTTCCTTATCAGGTCCTGAAAACTTATTCCCTGTCCAATCCTTATGGAATAATCCCCTGGTTTCGGAATATCTTGGAAGGCCCATCCTTTATACTTGAACTTGGCTGCGATGACCGCAATTCTAATTGGATATATTTTATGAATTTCTAAGAACGCGAACAATTTTTTAATCTGTTTTTTCTTATAATATGCATACCTTGCCTGACTTTTCACTTCTATTGATAGAATGGCGTTATCCCTTACACCAAAAACATCTGGAAGTGGTTCATTACTTGGGGCACTAACAGGTATGCGTACTGAATGGAAACCAGCGTTTCTCAACATTTTTACGAGTTCACGCTCTGCATCATATCCACGTTTCTTCATACGACGAATCTGAATACGATCCAGCTGCCGTGTAAATCTCACTCTTTTAGGCTTTGTATTAGCGAGGTCCCGAAGAGACAAACTAATTCACCTACATATCCTCTGGTATTTTTAGGATACCCGACTCAATAGGAGTAACAGCCAGTTTTATCAAGTCCTTTAACCAGTCTGAAAATTTGTCCGCGTTTGCATATTTCTGGTATCTTCTCTTATGAGGTACTTTGGTAACCAATCTCATAGCTAACATTTTCTTCAGATAGAATTTAGCCGTCGAACGGGAGATATCACATAACCGCGCTAGATCTCCACTAGTAAAATCTCTCTCTAGTTGAGAGTATCCCGCAATAATTTTCGGTGGAAGCGAGAATGTCGTTTTCACTATCTCTATAAGAGTACCTTCACGTGACATATGTTTACCTTCTTAGAGGAAATAGGTATATTAGTTAATAAAAAATAGGGCAGGCTTACTTTAGAAGATAGAATAATAGCCCGTTCTGGGCGTGCATTCTGTTGCCTGCTTGTTTGAAGACTACTGATTGGTCTGAGTCCATTACATTATCCGTGATCTCATAACCTCTGTGAGCTGGCAAACAGTGCATAACTATGCTATCTTTTTTTGCATGTGACAATAAGTCCATGTTTACTTGGAATTTAGGGAAGACTTCCATCCTCTTCTTGGATTCCTCCTCCATTCCCGCACTAATCCATACATCAGTATAGACTACATCAGCATCAGCTATGCCCTCAATCGGGTCGTGGACAACCTTAACACTCTTACCTGAATGAGCTTTTGCTTTAGCTAGTAATTCTTGGCTTGGACTATATCTTGGGACATCTGGACATACAACTGTTACATCCATACCTACTGATGTACCGCCGATGATTGAGCTTGCGGCTGTATTGCAGCCTCCGTCACCGACATATGCAAATTTTAGTCCCTCAAATTTACCCTTGTACTCTTTTACAGTCAGTAGGTCAGCTAGGTTCTGACAAGGGTGATACTCCTCAGTCATCCCGTTGATTGCAGGTATTGTAGCAGCCTTACCGATCCTTTCCATGTCCTTCTGCTTTAGCGTCCTTACCATCATGACGTCACAATATTCGTTCAGGTTCTTGATGCCATCCTCAAGGGTTTCACTCCTCGTGAAGTTACCCCCAGCAATACTGTAAAAGATGGAGTGACCGCCCATCCGGTTGAATCCTGCCTCAAAAGATATTCTCGTCCTTAGTGAGGGTAACTCAAAGAGTGTTATCAGTGTCTTATTTTTCATGGCATCTCCATAATCCGCAGGATTTTCTTTGATCTGCTGGGAGATGTCAAGGATCTTATGAACCTCTGTCTTTGTAAGGTCAAAATCTGATATAACGTGCTTAACCATTAAAACACCTATAAAAATAAAATATGTAAGGGTTAAGCTTGAACCTTTCTCTTTAGAGCCCACGCAGAGACTGTTGGAAGTCCCCAGAGATTAATGAAACCAACTGCATCTTGCTGGTTATACTCAGTGTTAATGTCGAATGACGATAGATTTCTGTCATATAGACTGTACTTACTACTCCTTGATACTGGTGAGGCTTTACCCTTGAAGATCTTCATTTTGACTTCACCGGTTACATTCTCTTGGCTCTTGTTGATGTATGCATTAAGATCATCCATGAGGGGGTCGACCCAGAGACCTGCATATGTCATATATGTCCATTCATGATCAACCTTCATCTTGAACAGCTTCTGGTGGCGTGTTAGAACCATCTTCTCGAGGTCCTTATGAGCCTCAATCAACACCGTTGCTGACGGAACCTCATATGTTTCCCTGCTCTTTAGACCTACAATACGATCTTCCATATGTTCAGCTCTACCCACACCATGCTTTCCAGCAGTATCCTTTACATACTGTACGAGTTCAACCGAGTTCATAATCTTACCATCTAGTGAGACGGGTACTCCTGCCTCAAATCCGATTGTAATGTACTCAGGTTCATCTGGTGCATCCTCCACGTTTGCTGTCCAATCCCAAATATCGTTGGGGGCCTCTTCCTCAGGGAACTCTAGAATCCCGCTTTCAATTGAACGACCCCAAAGATTTTGATCAATACTATACGGAGAGCTAACCGTCACGGGAACTGGAACATCATGCTCCTTTGCCCACGCTATCTCCTCCTCCCGGCCCATATTCCATTCACGGACGGGAGCAATAATCTTCAGATCTGGGTTCAATGACTTAATTGTGATGTCAAATCGTACCTGATCGTTACCCTTGCCAGTACATCCATGTGCAGCAGCCCATGCATTCTCTTTCTCAGCTACCTCCACCAGGTACTTGGAAATAAGAGGTCTTGACAGAGAACTACTTACAGGATATGTATCCATATACAATGCATTTGCCTTACAAGCTTGGAAGCAATAATCTTTTACAAATTCTTCCTTTGCATCAATTGAGTAGTGATTAACTACGCCAAGTTTCCAAGCTTTTTCTTCAACCTCTTTAAGCAATTTTCCCTGTCCGACATCAAGGATGACAGATACAACATCTGCATCATGTTGTTCCTGTATCCACTTTATCATAACTGATGTATCTAGACCACCGGAGTATGCCAGAACGACTTTCTTCTTCGCCAAAATAATGACCTCTTGAATGCGATATACACATTGGAAACAATTTATATATCTTATGGCATGACTGTACCAAATATGAACAAGGATGGCCCAGATAGGACAAAATCTGTTGCTCAGCTCGTAAGGGAAACAATTCAGATGCACCCTTCGTTGGTTGATGCCCTCAAAATGAAGATAGTAAACTTCTCCGCGTTAGCACGAATGTTACAGGAAGAAATAGGTGAGGGAAGTCTTGAAGCAGTAAAAGCTGCGATTATTCGTGTAAGCGAAGATCTTGAAGATGATAAGAATCTCCAAGAAGATAAAGTACTGAAAATCATGCGTGAATCCGTCGTACGTTTACAGGATAAAATTGCTACAATAACATCTCAGACAGAGTTAGATATTCCATATCTTGTAACCGCATATCTAACTGATCGCTATGTCTACGTTATTGACCAGACGCAATTAAAAAAGAAACTTCCAGACGATGTTCAAATCTCTGCAAACCTTGTTGCGTTAATCCTGTTAAGTCCTGAAATGGTTAAAGAAACTCCAGGTTTTGTAGCTTTCCTAACATCGCAGTTAGCTAGTAGAGAGATCAATATAGTTGAATTTATTAGCTGTTCAACTAACACAGTGATATTATTGAACCAGAGTGACGCTTTAAGTGCTTTCAGCTTCCTTCAGAAATTCACATAACGTACAAAAGGATGATATTAAAGGGAAACATTTACAACCAAGAAGGAGTTTATTGAGTAAGGATGGCTGAGATTTGTCCAGTCTGCGGACTACCTAAAGACCTCTGCGTATGCGAGGAAATGAGTAAGGAGCAGCAAAGGATTCGAATCCGGATTGAAAACCGGAAATGGGGAAAGAAATACACCGTTATAGACGGAATAGATTCCAAGGAAATGCGCTTGGATAAACTAGCTTCGACTTTAAAACACAAATGTGCTTGTGGTGGAACCGCAAAAAACAACCAGATCCTTCTAATGGGGGATCACAGAGACACTGTGCTTCAAATGCTAATTAGTCTTGGATTCCCTGAGGCTAATATTGAGGTCCAATAGCTTGAGTTGGTTAAAGGACCTTAAAGATACCCTAAAACTTTTGAAACATAGTAAACCCAAACCCGTTTTCTGTCCTAAATGTAATGGCCGTAATATATCAGCTGATTCACTCTATGGAGTACTTCCATCAATGTACAACTGCAGAGACTGTGGGTACAGTGGACTCGTAATATTAGAGCGTGAAGAACCCGATGAGCTTGATTCACTTCATGAAGATGTCTAATGATGTGTGTTTTTATTACCTGCATGGCATTTATATTATAACTAATCTCAAATCAAGGTGAAACTCATGAGTTCGGAGCAGATAGATTACTTCAAGGCAAAATATCAGACCCTTGAAGACCTACCCGGAGTAGGCCCAGCCACTGCATCCAAACTCAGAGAAATAGGTTTCAGAACTGTCGAATCCATCGCAACCGCAACTATTCATGAATTAGTGGCAGCGGGGCTTGGAGAAACAACCGCAGAAAAAGTGGTGAACGCTGCACGAAAATCTATTGCTATCACTTTTGTGAGAGGAGACGAACTCGTAAAACTACGGAGCAATATGCGTCAATTATCAACGGGATGTACGACGCTCGATAATCTCCTAGGGGGAGGAATTGAATCCCAATCTATAACCGAGTTCTACGGTGAATTTGGGACAGGAAAATCCCAGATATGTCAACAGCTCTGTATAACTGTTCAGTTACCCTATGATCAGGGCGGTTTAGAAGGTAGTGCATTATACATTGACACAGAGAATACCTTCCGCCCGGAGAGAATACAGCAGATAGCCCCCCGCTTCGGATTAAACCCTGATGAAGCCCTTAAGAATATCATATTCGCTGAAGCATACACCTCGAACCATCAAACAGTTCTACTGGAAAATGCTGACGAAGTGATTAAAGATAGTAATATTCAGCTTATAATCATAGACAGCGTAACCAGCCACTTTAGGAGTGAATACTTGGGCAGGGAGATGCTGGCCCCAAGACAGCAGGAACTCAACAAACACCTGCATAAATTAATCAGGTTAGCCCGAAGCTTCAACCTAACTGCTGTTGTCACAAACCAGGTTATGGCACAACCAGATGCATTCTTCAGTAAAATGGTTAAACCCGTAGGAGGACACATAATGGGTCACACCAGCCACTCACGTGTCTTTTTAAGAAAGGGACGGAATAACCTAAGAATAGCCAAGCTGGTGGTAAGCCCCTTCCTACCGGAGGGAGAGACCCCATTCAGGATAACTGAACGAGGCGTGGAGGGAGACGCAGATATCTAGAAAACGAGGACTGATAACATCAAAAAAGTCAAGAGATGACATCATAAACTTTTATGAAAATTTATTCACAAGAAAATTCTCTGAAGCGGATAAAGCCCTAAAAGCAGTAAAAAATGGGCGATTTGGAGACACTGAATTCAAAAGAGGCTACACACAGGCTCTTGAAGGAATTATGCTTTCAATACGCTCCGGTGACGACAGAGATTTTCTAGGAGAAATTGTTAGGATACTTACGGAAAAAGGCTCTCGTCTGCATCTCTATCTTTATCTTTCAAATGGTCCCTGG
>RCNB010006406.1_pt1 | contig 15006 bp, 7 predicted proteins | sample 2041321 | NCBI WGS metagenome assembly RCNB01 (sample SAMN09708232, study PRJNA481090) | Marine sediment metagenome, whole genome shotgun sequencing project. | reverse complement strand
AAGGCTTATAGCTTATTTACCGAATTTGATGTCAATCTATTCAAAGCGGGAAAGCATTTTAAATTATATGAAAAATTTGGTGCTCATCCATTGACTATCGACGGAGAGCAAGGAGTTTATTTTTCTGTTTGGGCTCCATCTGCAAGCGCTGTAGAAGTTATAGGAGATTTTAATTCTTGGAACGGAAGTTCTTCAAATCTTAATGTTAGATGGGATTCTTCTGGAATATGGGAAGGATTCATTCCGAAGGTAGAAAAAGGCACACGATATAAATTTCGAATTACTTCCAATAACGATGGTGTTGTAACAGAGAAAGTAGATCCTTATGGTTTGTTTTTCGAAACACCCCCAAAGACAGCTTCGATAATCTGGGATATCTCAGATTTTAAATGGAAAGATAAAGACTGGATGTCCTATCGTAAGGAAAAGAATGGACTCGATAAACCGTATTCTGTTTATGAAGTTCATCTTGGTTCCTGGAAAAGAAATAAAGATGGGGAGTTTTTAACTTATAAAGAATTCGCCGAAGATCTTGTGAACTATGTAAAGGAAATGAACTTTACCCACGTAGAGTTTATGCCAATCATGGAATATCCATATGATCCTTCGTGGGGCTATCAGTTGATCGGTTATTTTGCACCAACTTCTCGTTTTGGATCTCCTCAAGAGTTTATGCATCTTATTGACACTTTTCATCAAAACGACATCGGGGTAATATTAGACTGGGTACCTGCCCATTTCCCTTCCGATGCACATGGACTAGGAAATTTCGATGGATCGCACCTATACGAGCATCCAGATACCAGAAAAGGCTATCATCAGGACTGGAAGAGTCTTATATTTAATTTTGAACGTAATGAAGTGCGTTCTTTTTTAATTAGTAATGCCTTGTTTTGGTTAGACCTATATCACGCCGACGGACTTCGAGTTGATGCGGTGGCATCAATAATTTATTTGGATTATTCGCGAGAAGATGGCGATTGGGAGCCAAATATATATGGGGGTAACGAGAATCTTGCAGCTGTTTCATTTCTGAAAGATTTTAACCAAGCTGTTTATGATAATTTTGAAGGGGTACAAACTATCGCTGAAGAGTCTACAGCTTTTACAGGGGTAACGAAACCTGTTTCCCAAGGTGGCTTAGGCTTCGGAATGAAATGGATGATGGGCTGGATGCATGATACTTTAGATTATTTTGCAAAAGACCCAATTTATAGAAGGCATCATCAAAACGATATTACTTTCAGCTTGACATATGCCTTTACCGAAAATTTCATGCTTCCTTTATCGCATGATGAAGTTGTTTATGGTAAACAGTCTATTCTAAACAAGCAACCGGGTGATGAATGGCAACGTTTTGCAAATCTGCGTCTTTTATATGGTTATATGTTTATGCATCCTGGTGCAAAACTCTTGTTCATGGGTGATGAATTCGGCCAATATGAAGAGTGGAACTTTCAGCAGAGCCTAGATTGGAATGTACTGGAATTTTTACCTCATAAGGGGATTAAGGACTTTATGAGTGATTTAAACCAATTTTACAAATCGACTCCTGCATTATATGAAAAGGCTTTTAGTAATGAAGGGTTTGAATGGATAAGTTATGAGGATAGTGAAAATTCTGTGCTTTCTTTTATTCGAAAAGGACACGATGTAAAGAATAATGTTATTGTGGTTTGTAACTTCACTCCGAATCTCTTGAAAAAATATAAAATTGGGGTTCCAAAGTCTGGAAAACTAAAAGAAGTTTTTAATAGCGATCATCAAAAGTTTGGTGGCGCTGGCAATTCGAATAATAAAGTTCTTACAGCAAAAAAATCTGCTTGGAATAACAAAAAATATTCTGTGGAAATTGACGTCCCACCATTGGCAATCGCAGTTTTTCAGTATAAATAAACTCGATTGCATTTAATTTATCTTTAGAGCCTTTGTTTTATGATTTTCATAAAAAAGCAGTGCTATTTTTATCATATAATCACCTTTGTTCTTTACTAATTTTAGTAGGTTTGCTACCTTATTTTAACAATATTATTTATGATTACCAATACCGAATTAGAGCAAAAAGGAAACCAGTTTCCTGCCGATATAATCTCCTATAAAAAGAACGTAGACACCCTGTATTTTCAAACATCGAACGGTGTTACATTGCAGGTAACAGTGGTTCGAGACAGTGTTTTACGATTTCGATATACTACGACTTCTAATTTCGATGAAGACTTCTCATACGCAATAACAAAATATGCCAGTACAGGCTACAACCACCTAGAAATAACAGAGGATAAAGATGCCTACGTTATTACAACTCAAAAGCTTATTTGCACTGTAAACAAAGTAGATCTTAAAATTGCACTTTTTGATGCCAATGATAATACACTTATCAGTCAAGATGAATTAGGATTTCATTGGGAGGAGAGTTTTCAATATGGTACTGATATCGTTAAAATGTCTAAGGTTTCACATGATGGGGAGAGCTATTTTGGTCTAGGAGATAAACCAGGAAATTTAAACTTAAAAGGTAAGCGCTATGAAAATTGGGTAACCGATTCTTATGCCTACGGAAAAGACTCAGACCCTATCTACAAGGCGATACCTTTTTATACTGGTTTACACCACGGAAAAGCATACGGAATTTTCTTCGACAATACGTTTCGTGCCTTTTTTGATTTCGCGCACGAGCGAAAGAATGTAACGAGTTTTTGGGCTCAAGGAGGTGAAATGAACTATTACTTTGTATATGGCCCGGAAATGAATGACGTTGTTGCCAATTATACTGATTTAACTGGGAAGCCTCATCAAATGCCAGCACTTTGGACACTTGGCTATCATCAATGTAAATGGAGTTATTATCCTGAATCTAAAGTAACAGCGGTTGCAGCAAAATTTAGAGAGCTTCAAATTCCGTGTGACGCCATTTATTTAGACATCGATTATATGGAAGGATTTCGTTGTTTCACTTGGAATAAGGAGTATTTTCCCGATCCAAAACGTATGGTGAAAGAACTGATGGATGATGGTTTTAAAACTATTGTAATCATAGATCCAGGAATTAAGGTTGACAAGGATTATTCAGTTTTTCAAGAAGGTTTGGAGAATGATTATTTCTGTAAGCGAGCTGATGGTCCATATATGAAGGGGAAAGTTTGGCCTGGGGAATGTTACTTCCCAGATTTCACCAATCCAAAAGTCCGTGAGTGGTGGTCGGGACTGTTTAAAGAACTAATTGAAGATATTGGTGTTAAAGGAGTTTGGAATGATATGAATGAGCCGGCTGTGATGGAAGTGCCAAACAAGACCTTCCCGAACGATGTACGACATGATTATGATGGTAACCCTTGCAGTCATAGAAAAGCACACAACATTTATGGTATGCAAATGGCTCGAGCGACCTATCAAGGTTTAAAGAAATTCGGATACCCGAAACGACCCTTTGTTATCACCCGATCTGCTTATTCAGGAACACAACGCTATACATCAACTTGGACTGGTGATAATGTCGCAACTTGGGAGCATTTATGGATTGCAAATGTACAGGCACAGCGTATGGCGATGTCTGGATTTTCTTTTGTTGGTAGTGACATTGGGGGGTTTGCTGAACAACCAAATGGAGAGTTATATGCAAGATGGATTCAATTAGGAGTTTTCCATCCGTTCTGTAGAACACATTCTTCTGGGGATCACGGGGAGCAGGAACCCTGGACCTTTGGTGATGAAATTACAGGTATAGTAAAGAAATATATCGAATTGAGATATCAGTTATTGCCTTATCTCTATACCGCGTTTTGGCACCATATAAATGATGGTACGCCTATATTGAAATCTTTAGTATTATATGACCAAGCTGATGTTCAAACTCATTTTAGAACTGACGAGTTTATTTACGGTGATAAAATATTGATTTGTCCAATTTTGGAGCCATATTCTAAAGGAAGAAGATTATATCTGCCCAGGGGTAAATGGTTTAGTTATTGGAATAATAAGCGAAGTGAAGGAGGTAAAGAGATATGGGTAGATGCCGACCTAGAAACAATGCCAATATTTGTAAAAGAAGGTGCTATTATTCCTAAATACCCTATTCAACAATATGTAGGCGAGAAGAAATTTGATGAAATCACCTTAGATGTTTATTACAAAAAAGGCAAGGAAAGCTCTACCTTGTTCGACGATGCTCACGATGGTTATGATTATACCAAAGGTCGCTATAGTTTAAGAACTTTGAAATTAACCGGTAAAAAGGATGAGTTGATTATTCAACAACATAAATCGGGAAAATTTGATGCGTTCTACAAAACATTTAAGCTGAACTTAATAGGTTTACCATTTAAAATATCGACCATTCAGATTGATAATGAGGAGATTAAATTTGAAGATATTAAAGTCAATGGCGATAATACCCTGGTTGTTGATAAGGAGTTTACGGAGCTACATATTATGGCATAGTAGGAGTGATACCAATTTAACCATATAATGTCGCATATAATTTGTTTCTTTTTATTAGAAAAGTCCGAAGTATTAATCCTCACGAAAAACATGTAGCTGTTCTCGAAATAACAAAAACTACCCCCTCGGACTTATACGTTTGTTTATCAAAGTTTGAGTTTTTTTTAGACCATTGCAAACAGAATATGCGATAATTCAAGAATATCGATACTCGGTTTTAAGAATCCAGTTTAGTTAAGAGACGCTTAATACCAATTTAAGCACATAATGTCTCATATAATTTGTTTTACCGAAACAGGTTCGGCACAGGCTTGTTTAGCCCATACCTGCCCGTCCGGCAGGCGGGTTTCAATATAAAATAAACCCGTAGCTATAGGTACCTGCCTACCGGTAGGCAGATGCGTTGGTTTTCTATCTTATCTGAGCTAAATATAATTCAAATTAGGAACACAACATTTAAAAAATAATTTGGTATAAAACTACGTATTTCTACGTATTGTAACGTATCTCAGCCATTGATATATTTACATATATTAAGACTAAGCCTTGTAATTTATATTGGGGAGTATAATAGCGAGGTTTGGTCTTTAATAGATTAAATACATTAGATCATTTTGGATTGTAATACTCATTAGCAATTTGAGCTGCCAACCTAGCATTATTGCACACCAATTCTATATTGGCTTCCAAGCTCAAACCACCTGTTAACTCCTTAACTTTGGCCAATAAAAATGGCGTACTTTCTTTACCTTTTATTCCTAACTCTTTTTCAAGACCAATGGCTTGATCGATGGCACTTTTCATAAGATTGAAATCAAGTTGTTTGTTTTCTGGAATGGGATTAGCAATGATAACACCGCCTTTAAGACCAAGACCCCATTTAGTTTTAAGGAGGCTAGCGATTTCAAGGACATTATTCATTTTATAATCAACTTTAAAGCCACTTTTCTGAGTATAAAAAGCTGGTAATTCGTCCGTTTGAAATCCGAGTACAGGAACACCATGAGTCTCTAGGTATTCAAGAGTCAATCCTAAATCAAGTATGGCTTTGATACCAGCGCAGACAACCGCTACATCCGTTTTAGCTAATTCCTGCAGATCTGCCGAAATATCGAACGTATCAGATCCACCTCTGTGAACACCACCGATTCCACCGGTTGCAAAGACTTTTATATCAACCAAATTAGCCGCAATCATGGTAGATGCAACCGTTGTAGCGCCGTCAATCTTGGAGGCTAATAAATATGGCAAATCTCTACGACTAGCTTTTAGAATTCGCTTACCAGAATGAGCCAGATAATCAATTTCATTCTCGGTAAGACCGATTTTTATTTTTCCATTCATTAGGGCGATTGTGGCTGGCACAGCGCCTTGATCTCTAATTATTTGTTCAACTTTTAAAGCTGTTTCCTTATTCTTCGGATAAGGCATTCCGTGAGAAATAATTGTTGATTCCAATGCAACTATTGGCGCCTTATTATCTAATGCAAGCTTTACTTCAGGCTTTATTTCAATGAAGTTAGCGATCATGTAATTTCCTTTAAAACTTCTTCCTTATTTAAATTAGGATTGACGGCATTCTTGTGAAGTATTGTCATTTTTGAGCATTCCGAAGCAAACTGCACCATTTTAAACATATCGTACCCTTGCAGCTCCCCGTAAAGTATTCCCGCCATAAACGCATCTCCTGCACCATTTGTATTCACAGGAGGAATTATGTTTACAGGCTCGATCCAGATTCCAGTAGAATCCCCGTAAACAACACCATCTCTCCCCATGGTGATAAATACTTTTTTAATCCCAAGGGCTAAAAAATGCGCTACTAATTTCTCGCTATCCTCTTCATATTCCACTTTTATACCGCTTAGTAATTCGGCTTCGAGCAAATTACATTTTAAAATATATACTTTATCTAGAATAGATTTTGCTTTTAAGGCCTTCTTCGACGAAACTGCCTCCAAGGCGAATCGGACATCTGGCAATACACTTGTCACTAATTCCAAAATTGAAATGGGCATATTCGTTTCTAATAGACAATAGGTGTTTTTAGAAATTGCCTCCAGACTATCTAAAATAAAACTAACGGGAATGGTATTATAGATATCCATAGCGGAAAGGCCAACAGCCAAATCGTTATCACTATCCAGGATAGCCATATAAGTTGAAGTGCCACTGTCTTTAACAGTTATACTATGCTTTGTTGAGATTCCGAGGTCGCTACAAGAATCTAAAATTGTTTTTGAAAATGAATCATCGGCAAAAACGCTTAAGAATTCTACATCAACCTCCAAATGGGATAAATTTTCAGCAATATTTCTTCCAACTCCTCCAAGAATAGTTTCGAGAGTTCCAATATTTGCATCCTTATAAACTAACGTTTCTTTAGAAAAGCCTATTAAGTCAATGTTTGAAGCACAGTTATTTTTTCTTTAATCGGCATCTTTATATTGTATTAAATTAATTATCATCTTAAATTAAGTAATTTTAGAGGATATAGCAACGGACACATGCAAAAATTTAAATCAATTTTTAAAAAGAAGAAACCTGTTATAGGTGTAATTCATGTAAAGGCCTTACCAGGAACACCTAAGAATACTCTAAGTAGTTCTCAAATTATTGACGAAGCCATTCAAGAGGCACTGGTCTACAAGAATGCAGGAATTGATGCTATTATTATTGAGAACATGCATGACAACCCATATTTGAACTCTCGTGTAGGTCCCGAAATAACATCCTTGATGTCTTTAATTGGTTATTTAGTCAAGAAAGAGTCATTGCTGCCTGTGGGAATTCAAATACTCGCTGGAGCCAATCAGGAAGCTATAGCAGTTGCTAAGGCTTCCGGCCTGGATTTTATACGAGCGGAAGGCTTTGTATTCGCTCATGTAGCCGATGAAGGTATTATTAATGCTCAGGCTGGAGAATTACTACGTTATCGTAAGCAGATCGATGCTTCTGAAATTGCCATCTTTACAGACATTAAAAAAAAACATGGCTCACATAGTATTACTCAAGATATTTCCTTGCTTGAGACAGCCGAAGCCGCGCGCTTTTTTTTAAGTGATGGTGTTATAATTACCGGAAGCCATACGGGTAAGCCAGCTTCTTCAGATGAATTGAAGCTATTGAAAACTAATTTGAACTTTCCTATAATTGTGGGGTCGGGGATTACTCTTGATAATGTTTCCAGTTACCTTCACATCTGTGATGCAATGATTGTTGGTTCATATTTCAAAGAAGATGGTTATTGGGAAAATACACTCAGTTATGAACGAGTAGCAAAATTTATGGAGCAGGTTCGGTCAACAGGGAACTAATCATTTCTTGGGTTTTAGTAAAAGATTGTGAAGCAGACAAGATTCGTCAGAATAAAAGATAAAAGTAATTCTGGTAACTGAATATATTTATTCACAGGGGCACTACTAGTTGTTATTCGTGACTAATATCATATTTTAATTATGGGGTGTTGAGTACTTTTATGTTCTAAATCAGGAACTATGAAAGCCTTTAAACACTTACTAAATCTCTCGACCATTAGTTTATTCTTCTTTTCTATTTTGATGACCAATACTACACAAGCTCAGATTGAAGCTATTACAAACCCTTCAGATCTTATTAAGCCTGAAACTGAAATTACTAGCGATATCTTTTGGCATATCAAAGCTTATCATTATGAGGCTAAACTTCTAAATATCAAGGCAATTGATAAAAATGGTGTCAAATATCCTGTGAAAGCTATACAATCCTCTGAAAACACTAGTGTTCTTAATATCAAAGCTTTAGTAGACGGAAAACGTTTACCTATTAAACTAATCGTCAAAGGTGATGAACAATATTATCCTGCAAAGGCCATTATGGATGATGGTACCCTTATAGACATAAAAGCAATTACAGAAGATGGGCAAATTTTTGATGTAAAAGGGACAAGTAAATCTGGAAATATTATTCACCTAAGAGCAATCGACAAAGATTATAGACGGTATAATATCATTGCAATTTCACCTTTGGGAAATGTAATGGCCGTAAAAGGTGTCAAAATGATGGAAAAGGAGGTAGAAGCTGTGATAAATGGCGTGAAGATATTTGCTCATGTTAAGGCGATTCCACAGTGGTAGGTTTAGCTAGCTGAAAAGTACTATTGTTACTTTCTGAGCCCAATATTTCAGGATACTGTTTTTTATGTTGACCTAATTAAGAAACAAACTATAGCATAGGCAAGACCCGAAAATATAAATCGCACAATCGATAATACCACCTCATTTAAAATCGTCGCTGAGTGGAAAACTGAAAAAAAACATAGGCCGATCTTCTGAAAGATCGGCCTATGTTTTTAACAACGTCCAATAATTTTCATTTCGTTCTGAAAAGGTCCGTCGCGTTTCGTGAATTTCAATTCTCTGTTTCAATCCATCCCATGACAGCATTAGCAACAAATCGAGGTTCCGGTGGTAATGAATATATGTCTTCTTCGTATTTTTTATTGTAGGGAGAAATATTCATGATCTTACCATCTACTACAAGTGTACTACTGCCCCCAGGATCGAAGCCCATAGCTTTGTGCATACCATATTTTAAAAGTATATCTGCCATATCGAAATGAGTGGCGCCCACAGATTCTCTAATTCTGCCATTAACCATAAGCACCATGAGTTTTCCTTTATCAGTAATACCTACAGCAATCTTGGGTCCCCGCATGTCGGTAAAGTCTAATCTTGCAGCCTGTGTTTTAATTGAATTAGAAGTCTTCCAACCTTCTGCATCCATATTCACTGCAAGTGTATCATTCTCAATTAACATAGGTCCAGCTTCAATTGCATAGGATATGTCCTTCCACCGATACGGGTCATTTTTAGGCTCTAAAAGTTCAATATTCAAGGCTCTTCCTTCACTAAATAATTCTTCAGAAAATAATTTTGCAGGAATTGATAGTGTAATACCCACTGGGATAATAGGTACACTTTCATTCGATTTTGTAGGGATGATTTGTTTTACCGTATTTCCTGCTACTCTAATAATAAAATTACCATCCCCTTTTATTTCTTCATGGGGATGCAATAGATCATAATAACACACTTCAGAGGCATTATGATTATTATAGTTACCAGGTTTAAAGACCATTTCTTCCTTCGCTTTTCTTATTATAAATCCCGCGCTAGACTTAACTTTCCTAATATCTATGGTGCCGTCTTTATAAATAATAAAAGCAGGTTTATTGAATAGAGGAGGACAAAAAACTTTGTGATCCATAATTAGAAGACCCAAGGGCGAACCGATATAAGTCTCTGGCAATCCTAGTTTACCTACCAATTCAGGATTCAGTATATAACCTCCATTCCAGGCCAGTTCTATTTTGTTCTTGTTATTACTTTTCTTTTTATACTCTTTGATAAGTCCCGGAACATTCTTTGGTTTTTTATTGGCAAGATGAGCCGCGAATTTCCAAGCATGTTTCTTAGTGTCTATTTCAGCCAAAACACCACTCCAAGGAAGCCCATCCTCGTAAACACCACCTGCAAAGGAAGATTTTACGCTCTCAACAGCCTTCTTTCCGTTCATTTCCATCTCTAATTTTGAAAGAAGTGTGCTGATTGGGGTTCCGTTTTCTATGGCATCTTTTGAGATGATTTTCAGTAATTCTTTTTCTCCAATATTCTTTTTAAGGTCGCTGTACAGATCGCTCTTCAGGGCATTGTCAAAGTCTTTAGAAGTCTGAATAGGAGTAGGGTAAGCCAAGGTGGTTCTTACACCTGCAGGAACGAATTGAATGAAACCGCTGTTCTTTGGGATTCCCATAATTTTAGCTGTCATTTTATGTCTAGCCTTCCCGATGTGGAAATGATCGATCTCAATAATATCGGTCATCATTGAGGCATGTTCACCATTGGTGACCAAGAAGCCATCAGATTCTTTAATTTCCCTAAGAATTTTAATTGCTTTGGTACCCATTTGAGGAAAATGTACGCCTTCACACCATTGATGGGATTCTACTATTTCAATTACTCCGGCCTTATAAAGAATTCCTAACTCTAATTCAGTTTCCTGCTCAAGATAATCTTTAATGTTCGCCCCAGAGAACCACTTTGTTATTCTGGGTTCATGAATAAAGATGTATACTTTCTCCAGATTCTTCCCCTTGGTCTTAAGTAATTCGTCTGTAAGTTCTTCTTCAAGAGTAAGTTTCAATTGAGCTCGTATAGGCTGTAAAACAAAGTATTCCAGCTCATGCTTAATGTACCTTCCAGGGAAATAACCTTTTGGCACATTAACTTTTAACTTCTCAGTGAGTATTTTCCGATTATCAATTCCCAAAAATTTGCTATTAGTCAATTGAAATAAGGCGAGTTCCCAATCTGAAAAAAACTGGGGAGCCAACGTTTGATCGGTCCGTTTTTTAGGTTTAAAAATATCATTGTAAATCATATTTACCAAGCCCGTTAGTTCGTGATAGGTAAATTCTTGGTAACTAAATATCTTTTTATTTCGATGTCTATATGCCAAGGAATGATCATGTCTTATAAGGCTTTCACCTTCGACACATTTAAATATATCATCGATTGCGTTGTAATAGTCATGGATTTTGGACAGATCGGTATTGATTAGATCTGGCAAATCATTTTCCATCATCCTGGCATATTTCATTACTCTTCCCCTAACTAATTGTTCTTCCACTCTAAAGAAACTCGGATCGATTAAGGATTTTAAATATATCATAAATGACAAGCGGCCATAACCAGGTAAAAAATGTCTGTTTTTTTTGTTTAGAATTGCTCTAAGGTCTTCGTTTTCAAAGTTGACAATCTTCTTATATTTTTTAATAAGATCAACCACGCGACTATTATCTTCATCAGCAATAGCGTTTAATTGCGAGTGTAACCTTCTAAGAAGGTATTCCATATTCATTTGTAATGAATCCAGGCTATACCGTTGTTGTATTACCTGTCTATTGTGGACTAGATCCTCCATGCTGTTTTGAGGATAAAATATGCAATCGCTTATCGCAGCAATCAGTTTCTTGGGTATTTTGTGACCTTTAAACTCGAGGACTTTCAATCGCTGGGATTCGTCCAGATGATATCCAATTACCTCTTCATAAACCGCTCTGGGCTCATATTGCTTACAAAATATTGGGGTCCCGCAGGCTGCAGCTTCAATAATTGGAAGTCCCCTGCCTTCTGTCTGACTCGGTAACAGGATGAGGGAGGCAACTTCATAGAGTCGATCAATATCAAGTGGCTTCTTGTATTTTTTTTTGAACTCATGTTTATCAAATTCACTGAAGAAAAACCCTAAAAGAACGCGAGACCTGAATTCACTGGCAAGTTCATCTAAAAATATTTTAAAATCTTCTAACAGATATTTATAATAGTTTTGCTGGCCATGAGGAATAGGACCAGAGACCAAAAGCGAGAGGGTTAGTTGAGGATTGTTCTGAAATTTCTTTGCGAAGTCAACATTAGCAAATAACTGTTTAACCAATAAGAAATTCAGCTCGATTGACTTTCTACTTATTACTCTTGTAGGCTGCAAAAAAACGATGTTATTATTCACAAAATCAAACTTCTTTATGGTCTTGTATCCAAGTAAAATAGGCTTCAATGAGCGTTTGCTTTCAATGTGATTTGCTACTGTATGAACCGTTATAGTATCCTTTTTATTGGCAAAGATAGACGCCATCTGGATGAGCGCTTTTATGATATCTCTCCTCCCTATTTGTTGAGGTTTGGTATCCACAGCAGTTCCTATCATAGCAGAATTTGCTGGGTTATGGCCCTTTATATTGACAAGATGAGTGTGTTGTAACTTATTAATATTCACATTCAACCAGGACCGACTTTCCCATGGATATACCATATCGATCACTGAAAAGAATTCACCTACATGCGCGTTATGAAAGAAGAAATCCCTAGGTCCTTTTTTAAGGCCTTTAGATTTTATAGTTACTTTCCTGTTGCCACCTTCCCAATAGAAGTCATGATTGTTATTGATAACGGGGATACCTAAGTATTCAGAAATTAGAACAGTGGCCATCGCTAAAGAAACGTTTCCTGGATTCGAGCAAACATTAATGAGATATAGCAAAGAAATGTTATTATCTTCAATATACCTACCAAGTTTTTCAACTAGCACTAATACCTCATCCCAAAATTTTAAAATAAGCTCATTATACTCGGTACTGCCCCTTTCCATTTTTATTTTAAAGAAATCATCGTATAATGGCCAGTTATCAAAACCATCCATTTCTTTGATCTCCTTCTTAAAGGCATCTTTATGAATCAATTCATCTGCCTCAGGTTTAATCTCTCCAGCGATATAGTGAATAGGAATGTCGGGGTAGATGTTTTTGAAGGTTTTAGCATACTTTTCAGTTTCTACCGTAATTCCATCGATGGCAAAGTAAAACGTAATGAAAGCAATTCCACTAGTTTCGAGTTGGCCACCAAATGCCTTTAAGTCTTCTTTATAAGCGCTTGATGAGTGCTTTTCTTTAAATCGGTCAATGAATAATCCGAGATCGAACCAGGTTTGAATATCTTGTTTTCTTAATTCGCTTAATACGTTATCAATTTTGATCAATGGCAGTAGTTTTAGGCCCAGATATTCAGATTTAAAAACGAAATAATTCGCTTAATTTCTCTTTGAGTACCTCAAATGAGAAATACTTTTTAGCCAGGGTATAGTTATATTCCCCAAGTTCGCGACAACGGTCCACATTATATATGATATCGCTCATTTTTTTAACCATATCATTGGACAAATGATTGTCTTCCAACATTACTGTTTCAAAACCCTTACTGCCAATATCCTGCATATAGACTGGCTTGTAGTTATTTACAAAGATTGGTTTTTTCGCTAATGCCGCTTCTACAAAGGCGTTTCCAAAGCCTTCATAGGTACTGAAATAAGTGCAGGCCCTTCCGTGTGCATAAACATCCGAAAGATCTTTATGGTCGCGCACACTATGTGATGCGAAGATTACTTGGTTTGCAAGGTTCAGATCATGAATTTGATCTACGATTTCGTTATAATATTTCCGATTCTGATCGTCATTATTATTTCCTGTAATGATCAGTTTCACTTTTTTATCGTTCAGTTTTTCTATTAATGAAACGGCTGTTTCAATACCTTTTCTTCGCACGATTCGCGTTACTTGTAACAACGCAATCTCATCTTCTGCGACCCCAAGGTTTTTAAGAAAGTAGCGATTGTCTTTGTTCGGAATTCCATATTTACGATCGAAATCCATCACATTAGGAACAAGTGTGGAATCCAGATTGAATTTATTCTTAAAGGTTTCTACCCCAAACGTGTTGATCACAGCGTGACGCACGTTGGGCAGCAGCAAGGGGAATGTTTCATTGACAAGTGCATTCACTTCGGAATGTTCAGAAATATAACGGTTGCCTCTTTCCCAATGAAAATCATGATCGTGAGTCACAATGGGTAATCCTGTATTTTGAACCAGTTTCTTGATCGCTACTCCCATAGCCATATGACTGGGTAATGCTGAAGCATTTTCTGATAGAAGGACTTCAATCTTATTGATTCGAGCCCAGTTTTGTAGCTTCTCTGTTATTATATTAGAGATATTTTCAATATGATCGAGGATTGGGCCAGGGTCTTTATCCGGTTCATAAAAAGCTTTCCGCTGTTCCCATTTTACCTCGGGAGAGAAGAATGACATTAAGGGAAAATGATCATGATGATCTTGATCCATTTTCCAGAATTCAAATTCTCCGGAAATAATAAAGACTTCATGTCCGAGTCGTTTTAGTACCTCTATCCATTTCTCTGTTTCAAGAGCCACACCATCTACTCCTCCAATTCTTCCAATTATAATACCTATTCGCATATCCTACTTATATCCAGTTTTAATTTTACTAAATATACTTTTTTACAGGAATTTTAAAATGTTTTTTTAAAATAGTTATTCATTAAATATCTACTACACATTTTTTAAAAAATTCTGCGTTTAAGACGTCCGGGTATTAATTTTAACGTATAAATGTTATTAGCTTTCTTCTCTTTAAGGCACAACGGAAACTAGTACGGCTATCAAATAACTTAAAAGTAAAAATGATGCCCGGATCTTGTTATACATACTCGGGAGTATCAAAGTTAGGGTTGGGGTCTCATTAACTAACATTAATGAAAATTTTTTTATTGAAAAACAGGCCAAAAAATTTCAAAAAACTGGAACATTAATTCTTTCTTAGGAATTAGTATTCCGCATATTTTATAGAAGTCTCAAACAGTGATTTTTGTCATATAATATTGACATAAGAAGGCATAACTTTATTTAAATATTTAAATGTTGAATGTCAATTAAATCGAAAGAAAGATGAAAATTTTAGAAAGTACGTTCAGAAAAACCGGAATCGTTGCTATCCTTTCTGCGTTTGTTTTTTTAACAGCCTGTAATAATGACAAAGCTAAAATTAATATCAGTCAAGATTCAGAAACCATTAAATTAAATCCAGAAAAGGATATTATTTGGCATGTAAAAGCTTATCATCCCGACGGTAAATTATTGGATGTAAAAGCTATCACTAAAGATGGTAAGATTCATGA
>RCNB010001423.1_pt1 | contig 15019 bp, 12 predicted proteins | sample 2041321 | NCBI WGS metagenome assembly RCNB01 (sample SAMN09708232, study PRJNA481090) | Marine sediment metagenome, whole genome shotgun sequencing project. | reverse complement strand
TCGGCCGAACTCCGCCAGATTGAGAAGTTGCCTTGTCGCAATCCCACCCGAGCGACGTTTGAAGGGGTTGAAAACGCGATACTCGATGTTCGGGTGTTCTGCGAGTGCCAGGAACAATTCGTCTTCGTGAATTAAGAATGTATCGTCGACAAGGATCCGTACAGTGACTCCACGATCTGCTGCCCGAACAATATGATCCAGGACCATCATTCCAACCGTATCGAAGTGCCACAGAAACGTTTGGAAATCGATGCTGTCAGAAGCGGAGTCGATCGCCCGGAGTCGCCAATCGAGCGCCGCGGACCCGTCGTTTAGCAGCACGTGCCAGTCCTCGGTCGCTGCCGAGTCGACGGCATTCCAGATTGCGGTGTCCGCTGGCGGAGGTGTGTACTCTGGCGACAACTCGATCGGCTTGAGCGAAGAGCATCCCACTACCAGCAGGACAGGCAAAACCAAAAGATGTCGCCACTGCGGGCCCAATATCCGTGAGCCATTCATTTTCATATTGGAGTCGTTTTCTCTCTCAGAGTGAACAAGTACACAGATCTGCGCGTCCGCTTGGGGTCATATGCAGTCATTCAAACACTATCATGTCAACGGCCGCTTTCGGGTGGTGGCCTGAACACCCACCAAAAAAAAGGTCGCTGGGTTTGCACCCAGCGACCTCTATTTTTGTCGCGCATAAGACGCGTTTATGCCCGTTTGGGTGCTCCTGCTTACAGAAGCGGCACCATCAACAACGCAACGATGTTGATGATCTTGATCAACGGGTTGATCGCCGGTCCTGCCGTATCTTTGTACGGATCGCCTACAGTATCGCCCGTGATAGCGGCCTTGTGGGCATCTGAGCCCTTGCCACCACAGTTGCCGTCTTCGATGTACTTCTTGGCGTTATCCCAGGCACCACCGCCGGCGGTCATTGAGATAGCGAGGAACAGGCCGGTGATGATCGTGCCGAGCAGCAAGCCGCCCAGCGCTTTCGGACCAAGCAGCAGGCCAACGATCAAAGGAACGAGGATCGGCAGCAATGAAGGAACGATCATCTCCTTGATCGCCGCTTTGGTCAGCAAATCAACAGCTCGGCTGTAGTCCGGCTTGCCGGTACCTTCCATGATGCCTTCGATCTCTCTGAACTGACGACGGACTTCGGTCACAACCGAAGCCGCGGCACGGCCAACGGCTTCCATCGCCATAGCGCCAAACAAGAACGGCACCATGCCACCGATAAACAGGCCGATGATGACCATGTGATCGTCGAGATGGAACACAGAGTCAATGTTGGCTGCCTCCAGTGCGTTGGTGTAGTCAGCGAACAGAACCAAAGCCGCAAGAGCTGCAGAACCGATCGCGTAGCCCTTGGTGACTGCCTTTGTCGTGTTACCGACAGCGTCGAGCTGGTCCGTAATCTTACGAACTTCTGGTGGCAATTCAGCCATCTCGGCTATACCGCCGGCGTTGTCGGTGATCGGACCGAAGGCGTCCAACGCAACAATCACACCCGTCATTGACAACATGCTCGTTGCCGCGATGGCAATGTTGTACAGACCGCCAAACTCGCTACCTTCCGGTGCAAGAGCAAAAGCGCCCCAGATGCTGGCACAAACGGCCAATACCGGTAGCGCCGTCGCTTTCATTGAAATACCCAGACCTGCAATGATGTTGGTCGCATCACCGGTCAACGATGCGTTGGCGATCGTCTTAACGGGCGCATACTCAGTGCTTGTGTAGTACTCGGTGATGACGACCAGGGCTGCTGTCAGGGCAAGGCCAATCAGCGTTGAGTAGTAGATGTTCTTCCAGTCGCCGTTGCCACCCATCATCATTTCGGTGATGAAGTAGAACGCGATGGCCGCAAGAACTGCCGCAACGGCCATGCCCTTGTACAAAGCGCCCATGACCTTGCCGCCGTCTGACGTCTTGACAAAAAAGGTACCAGCGATAGAAGCGACGATTGAAACCGCACCAAGAACCAGTGGGTAAACAATCGCTTCAGCACCGTAGGACGCTGCTGCCAGACTGCCGAGCAGCATGGTAGCAATGATCGTAACTGCGTAGGTCTCGAACAGGTCAGCAGCCATACCGGCACAGTCACCCACGTTGTCGCCAACGTTGTCGGCGATGACGCCAGGGTTACGGGGATCGTCTTCCGGAATACCGGCTTCAACCTTACCAACGAGGTCAGCGCCAACGTCGGCGCCCTTGGTGAAGATACCGCCGCCCAGTCGAGCGAAGATCGAAATCAGTGAGCCACCGAAGGCCAGGCCAATGAGTGCGTGAATCGCGTCGTCAGTTGAGTAATCCATGTTCAGCAGAACCATGTAGTAACCGGCAACACCGAGAAGACCGAGGCCAACCACGAGCATGCCCGTGATAGCACCGCCACGGAACGCGACGTTCAACGCCGGGTTAACACCCTTGGTTGCAGCTTGGGCTGTACGCACATTAGCGCGAACCGATACGAACATGCCGATGTAGCCTGCGAGGGCCGAAAGAACGGCGCCAATCGCAAAACCGATTGCCGTAGTCCACCCCAGTGCGAAGCCCAGAGCGAAAAACAGAACAACGCCGACACCACCGATGGTTGCGTACTGACGATTCATGTAGGCGTTTGCACCTTCCTGAATGGCCTGTTGAATTTCCTGCATCCGGGCATTGCCGGTCGGTTGTTTAATGATCCACTGTGTCGAAATAATTCCGTACAGTACTGCCAGCGCGCCAGCGCCGATCGAGAGCCAAAGGGCCATCTCGTTAGTCATCAGATTGTCTCCTGACTTGATTTGTAAGAAATGTTTTAGCGAAGAACCAAACGCTGCCATTGCCGATAATTGATCGGCGTAGAGGCATCGTTCGGAAAATTCTAAGTTTTTGTTTTTTCTGCGGTTATGGCTGTTTTCGACCCCAAAATAATGCGATTACAGTCCACAAGCGCCGCGCATCATACCACAAATTTCGTCCTGATCAGCGGCTTGACGGGCTTGTTTTTGAGCTTCGCGACCTTCGGTAAGCCGTTGATATATGGGGGGTAATTCTCACCCTTGATCAGCGGTTCCAAATACCGGCGAGCCGCCTCGGTGATGCCGAATCCGTCTTTGGTGATGTAACGGCGCGGCAGCATTTTTTCCTTGTTGGCGATTCGGCCCAAAGGCGCCGATTCGATCTTCCAGCGATACGGCTTTTCAGAGACGCGCTTGATGACGGGCATGACGGCAGTCTTGCCTTGCAACGCGTATTGCACGGCGGCTTTGCCGACTGCGTAGGCCTGTTTGACGTCGACATCGGAGGCGATGTGGCGTGCAGAACGCTGCAGGTAATCGGCGATAGCGTAGTGGTACTTGTAGCCCAGGCTCTCGCGAACCATATTGGCAACGACAGGCGCGACGCCGCCGAGCTGTGCATGACCAAAGGCATCACGAGTGCCGGCCTCTGCAAGGAACTTGCCATTCGCAAAGGCGGCGCCTTCGCTGACAACAATGACGCAATAGCCATAGTTGCTGACGCATTCCCGAACACGTTTCAGAAACGCGCGTTTCTTGAACGGGATCTCGGGGAACAAGATGATATGCGGGGCATCTCCGGGTTTCTTGCCCGCAAGGCCGCCGGCTGCCGCGATCCAACCCGCATGGCGTCCCATCACCTCAAGAACGAAAACCTTGGTTGATGTTTCGGCCATGGACAGCACATCCATTGCCGCTTCCTGCGTTGAGACGGCAACGTATTTCGCGACCGAACCAAATCCGGGGCAGTTGTCGGTGACGGGCAAATCATTGTCGACCGTTTTTGGGACGCCCAGGCAGGTTACCGGGAAGCCCATGGACTTCGATATCTGCGATACCTTATGAGCGGTATCCATCGAGTCATTGCCGCCGTTGTAGAAGAAGTAGCCGATGTCGTGCGCTTTGAAGATTTCGATCAGCCGTTCGTACTCTGCTCGGTTCTCTTCGATGCCTTTAAGCTTGTAGCGAGCCGAGCCAAACGCGCCGCCGGGGGTATACATCAACGCCGCGATTGCCGATGCGCTTTCCTTGTTGGTGTCGATCATATCCTCAGTCAAAGCACCGATGATGCCGTTGCGACCAGCGTAGACATTGGCGATCTTGTTGCTGTGCTTGCGCGCTGTTTCGATGACACCGCAGGCTGATGCGTTGATGACGGCGGTAACACCACCCGACTGGGCGTAAAAGGCATTCCTGGCAGACATGATTGTGAGTTCCTTGTTCGCGTTGTTTTGAGGCGTGAGAGGATAACCCGCATTGACCTCAATGTCCTTTCTCGGTAGCGTACCTCGCGTTGATATTGGCGCCGTAATTGAGAGAAAAGACAAATGCGAATCGTACTGCTGGGCGCGCCCGGATCTGGCAAGGGTACTCAGGCCAAGAAATTGATGGCGGACGAAAATATTCCGCAGGTTTCCACCGGCGACATGCTGCGCGAGGCCGTTGCCAATGGAACTCGCTTCGGATTGAAAGCAAAGACTCTGATGGATGCCGGTAATCTGGTACCGGATGACGTGGTGCTGGGCATTATCAGCGAGCGACTCAGCCAGCCCGATGCTCAGGACGGATTCATCCTTGATGGCTTTCCGCGCACGACACAGCAAGCGCTCGATCTTGAGGACTTGCTGGATGAACTCGGCACGCCACTCGATACCGCTGTGCTAATGGACGTCGATTTCGAGATCCTGATGAAGCGCCTGACGGGTCGCCGCACCTGTTCGCTGACGGGGAAACTGCTGAACGTTTACTTCTCGTCTCAGGATGAGCTCGACGAGTGTACAAATGCGGGCGGCGAACTGGTTCATCGTGAAGACGACAATGAAGACACGATCGGCAATCGCTTGAATGTTTATCGCGACAATACTGAACCGCTGATCGATTTTTATCGCGAGCGATCGAAGCTCGTGACTATCGATGCTGAGGGTTCTATCGATGAGGTCTACGGTCGACTAACTTCTGCGCTCAGTTGATCTGCGCAGAGAACGGCGCTAGAGCAGCTGAAGAAGTTGCTCGCCGATTAATTCGCGGCGCCAACCCTGGAAGACACGCGATTCTCGCGTTCCTGAAGTGATTACCGCTGACAGCTCGCGTTTTGACGCTACCGTCTCGGCGGCGACGTTGAGGTCCTTCGCGCAGTCAGCGACCTGGGACTGCATCTCTTTCAGTAGCGTTTTTTGCGCCTCATCAGGAGGTGAGGGCGGCTGGTAGCCGTTTTCGTCATCTTTTGAAGCTCCGACGGCGTCGATCAATTGTTTACCGACTCTATTGAGTACTTTGGGAGGCATGCCGTCGATCGCCGCGAGCTGTTTCTCGGTAGTCGGCAGCTTGTAGGCAATGTCGAGTAACACGTTGTCTCGAATAATCCATTGTCGCGGTCGATCGCGGCGAATCGCTTCTTCTTCTCGCCAAGCCGCAAGACGAACCGCTGCAGCGCGTTTGGCACCGCGGAAATTGCGCGCACCTTTGAGTCGATCAACAGCCTGATCACCGGAAATGTCATAGAGCCGTTTGTCGAGCAGCAAGCTGGAATCCTGGCGAGCCCAGTCGAGGCGACCTTTCTTATCCAGATTCTCCGACAGAATGTCCGCGGCTGGTAACAGGTATTCAACATCTTCTGCGGCGTAGTCGAGGACGGCTTCGGCGAGCGGTCGTCGCGTCCAGTCAGCGCGTGTGTGTGACTTGGCCATGTCGACATCGAAGAGTTCTTTCACCAGCCCGGCGTAACCCATTTGCGCCGGCATGCCTAGCAGTCCTGCAGCCACCTGTGTGTCGAAGATTTCGTGGGGCATCTGTCCGGCGGTCTGATACACAACCTCGATATCCTGCCGCGCGGAATGAACGACCCAACTGCAGGTAAGGAGTTGCGCCCAGAATTCAGACTGACCGTGATCAACCAGCGGATCAACGCAAAAGATAGCGTCTGGCGTTGATATCTGAACGAGACAAAGCTGCGCGAAATAGGTTTTTTCACGCATGAATTCCGTGTCGACGCCGAGTCGGGCGTGTCCGGTGATGTCTTGGCTGATGTTGTCGGGGTGATCGACAAATAGGTAGTCGGGCATTGGTGCAACGCAGTCGATATTCAGAATCTGAGGTTAACATGCGATGATCAGCAGCGTGCTAACTCTATTCAAAACATTTGGCGAGATGATTCTGCTACGGAAGGGACCCGACGACATTCCGCATTCGACGTTTCTGTTGGTTGTTGTGGCGTTTCTCTGGTTTATGGTGGGCCTGTTCGCTGTCGTCCTGATCGAGACCTACAAGAATTCAAGCCTCCTCATAGATCTGGCGTTAGCGATCTCCGGTCTGGCAATCTACGCGGCAGTGGTCAGCGCGTTCGGTCGCCGCGAGCGGCTAACTCGGTGCTTTACCGCACTGCTTGGCTGTAGCGTTCTGTTCAGTATCGTCCTTTATAGCGGACGCCTGGTCTTGCCCATGATGGTCACGGAGAAGGAATCCGAACTCGCCGTGCAGTTGATCTGGTTGTGGTCCATTCCGGTAGAAGGACATATCATTGCACGCACCATTGATCGGCAGTGGGCTATCGGTTTTTTGGTCGCTCTGGCCGTTCTGATCGGACAACTTCAGCTATACGCAGTCTTCAAGCCGCTGCTTGATTCTGCGACCTAGGACACAATGCACATACACATACTTGGTATTTGCGGAACATTTATGGGCGGTGTTGCCGCGCTCGCGCGGGCGGCCGGTCACAAAGTCACCGGTTGCGACCGCAACGTGTACCCGCCGATGAGCACGCAGCTGAAAGAGCTCGGAATCGATATTCATCAAGGCGTGGATGCGGACCAGCTTGCGATTGATCCGGACTGCGTTGTCGTCGGCAATGTAATGAGTCGCGGTGTTGAAGTGGTTGAAGCAATGCTCGACAACAACCACCGCTATACATCCGGGCCTCAATGGCTTGCCGAAAATGTCCTTCACGATCTTCACGTGATCGCTGTGGCCGGCACCCATGGCAAAACGACGACGGCCGCCATGCTGGCGTGGATTCTCGAAGACGCGGGTCTCGAGCCCGGCTTTTTGATCGGTGGCATACCGACGAACTTCGGCACCTCAGCCCGATTCGGGAAATCGCGTTTCTTTGTGGTCGAGGCCGACGAATACGATACGGCGTTCTTCGACAAACGCGCGAAGTTCGTTCACTACCGACCCCGAACCGTGATTCTCAATAATCTCGAGTTTGACCACGCCGATATCTACAAAGATATGGACGCCATTTTGTGGCAGTTTCATCAACTCCTGCGAATGGTGCCTGGCGATGGCCAAATCATCAGTAACGGCAGCGACACAAATCTGAAGCGATTATTCGAAATGGGTTGCTGGGCGCCGGTGCAGACGTTTGGCACCAGCGACGACAGCGACTGGCTCGGTCGCTTCGGCGATAAAGTTGAACGCCACATCGGCATGCGAAGTCCATCGGGTGCGGTCGCTGAAACACGTTGGCAAATGGGCGGCTATCACAATCTCGACAATGCCATGGCGGCGGTGGCTGCGGCGGTTTCCGTGGGTGTAGCCTTCGACCGCGCTGTCGATGCTCTGTCTCGATTTCAGGGTGTAAAGCGTCGTATGGAGCGAACAGCGACAGTAGCCAATATCGCCATTTACGATGACTTCGCGCACCACCCGACGGCCATCAAAAAAGCCATCGCATCGATGCGTCGACGCTACCCGGGTCAACGCGTTGTGGTTGCGATTGAGCCGCGCTCGAATACCATGAAGCTCGGCGTTCACAATGACGTGCTGGCGAAATCACTGAGCGAAGCCGATCTCGTCTGGATGTATCGGCCCGAAGGAATGGGTGATGGCTTCGACGCATCGCTGGAGTGTCTGGGCGACAAGCTGAGCGTGCACAGGGACTACGACCAGCTGGTCAACGATATGTCGAAAAAGGTGTTGGGCGGCGATCAGATAGTCTTCATGAGCAACGGGAGCTTCGGCTCAGCGAGACAAACGCTAACTGCATTGCTGCAGAGAATGCGCGGCACCTGAACACGGCCTATATTAATAATTGTGCGTATACCGATCTTTCCATTGAATGTCGTGTTGTTCCCGGGCGGTCCTTTGCCGCTCAGGATTTTCGAATCTCGCTATGTCGACATGATCAGCGGCTGCATGAAGGCAGACACGCCGTTTGGCGTCTTGCTGGTCAAGGATGGCAAGGAGACTGGTCCTTCAGCGACCCACGAAGTCGGCACGCTGGCGAAAATCACGGATTTCTATCAAGGCAGCGATGGGCTGCTCGGAATAACGGCCTTAGGTGGCCAACGATTTCGGCTGATCGCGAACGAGCGGCAGCATGACGGCTTGAATATCGGCAATGTTGAGTTGATCGAGCGGGAGGCGCCTATGCTGTTGCCGGAAGAGTATCGAGTGTTGCCCGACATGCTCGCCAACGTGCTGGACGATCTTGGATCTCTCTATGACTCGGAAAGTCGCGAGTATCAAGACGCGGTATGGGTGACGTATCGCTTTCTCGAAATCCTGCCAATTGATCTGGAACAAAAACAGTTGAGTCTCGAGAGCAGCGATACTGCCGCGCGTCTGAAGCTGGTCGTTGAACTTTTAGAGTCGGTTCGCGAACCGACCAGTCACTAAAGATGCTAAAGCGAAGCGAAAACCTTCGCAGCAGCAGCGATCGTCGCGTTTATTTCTTCATCGCCGTGCGCGGCTGATACAAACCCTGCTTCGAATGCTGACGGGGCCAAATAGATGCCTTCGTTCAACATGCCGTGGAAGAACTTCTTGAATCGTTCGACGTCGGCCGCCGCTACCTGATCAAAACTTCGGACCGATGGGGCGTCGGTAAACACCAGGCCGAACATTCCGCCTTCGCATTCCGTCGCCATTCCGATTTCCGCGTTCTCCGCAGCGGAATCCAGACCGTGAATCAGTTGTGCTGTTTTCGCCGTTAGCGATTCGTAGAATCCGGGCGTATCGATCAACTCAAGCGTTGTGAGTCCGGCAGCCATTGCTACTGGATTGCCTGAAAGCGTTCCAGCCTGATAAACGGGTCCGTCGGGAGCGAGGCTTGCCATGATGTCTGCGCGACCGCCGAACGCAGCAGCCGGCATTCCGCCGCCGACGATTTTGCCGAGCGTGGTTAGATCAGGCGTGATGCCAAAGATCGATTGCGCGCCGCCCTTGGCAACGCGAAAGCCGGTCATGACTTCGTCGAAAATCAAAATAGTACCCGATGCGGTGCAAAGCGCGCGCAACTTTTCGTGGAACCCCGCGACGGGCGGTACCATATTCATGTTGCCGGCAATCGGCTCAACAATCACGCAGGCGATCTTTTGGCCAACTTCGCCAAATACCGCTTCCAGCGCGCCAATATCGTTGTACGGCAAAGTAATCGTATGTTCGGCGAGCCCCGCCGGAACGCCCGGCGAACTGGGAACGCCAAGAGTCAGCGCGCCGGAACCCGCTTTGATCAAAAGCGAGTCGGAGTGGCCGTGATAACAGCCCTCGAATTTGATGATCTTGTCGCGCCGTGTATGTCCTCGAGCGAGTCGAATGGCGCTCATTGTCGCTTCCGTGCCGGAGCTGACCATACGAACCTTTTCGATCGATGGCACCAACTCGCAGATCTTCTCGGCGATGCGCGTTTCCAGCACGCACGGTGCACCAAAGCTCAGACCGCTTTTTGCCGTTTCGGTAACCGCTGCGATAACCGCAGGATGACTGTGGCCCAGAATCATCGGTCCCCATGAGCCGACGTAGTCGATGAAGCGACGACCGTCTTCGGCTTCGAGGTAGGCGCCATCAGCGCTCTTGAAAAAGACCGGTTCGCCCCCGACACCGGCGAATGCGCGGACAGGGGAATTGACACCACCGGCGATGACGGCTTGCGCGTTAGTAAACAGACTCATGAATATCCTCCTGAGGAGGGCGCATCCTACCGGACTGTTGGTGGCTCACTCAACTGTTGAACGTTGCGTCCATTGGCGCGCAATTGCTCCGGTACGCCATTTTCGCCGACAAGATGCAGTGCGCCGACGATAATCAGGTAGTCGTCTTTGTCGTCCAGCAGGCCTTCAATACGATCAACCCAGCGCGCGTTGCGGTCCGTAACCAGTGCTTTGTTGAGTTCCGGGTGCTCTTCGAGATCGTCCAGCATGCCGGACTGGAGGAATTCGACATCGCCGCGCCGCCAGGCTTCGATGAGATCGTCCATCATTTCTGTGAGTTTAGCGCCCTCAGTCAGGGTAGATAGCAACATGTCTCGCTGCGCCTGCAGCGACATGCCATCGAGAAACTGAATCTGTTCCTCAATCGTTTCGAACCCTTCAATCGGTTTACCGTCACTCGCCGCTTTAGACATCATGTACATCTCAATGCCGAGCGCGGGATTAAACCCGATCCTGCCCAACATCATGATTTCGATCGTCATCGCCGCATACCAGGGTTCGGTCTTGTTGAGCATCTCGAGAGGGATTTCAATCGCATCTGCAGCCGTGGCTGCCTGCTGATACGCGTCCTCACCCATCAAGTCACGTAAGGTCTTGTCATCCTGTAATACGCCGTAGGTCGTAAAAGCCGCTTGCGTGGCGAACGGATCGAGATCATCCATATCCACTTCCATGATCAGCACTTCGGCGTCGGCGTAAGCGATATCAAGTATCCTGGGCAGCGGGTAGTCCTGCTCGCGAAGAAGGTGTATTGAACCCAGCAAATAAACAGTGTTATTCGCGCCCGCAACTTCCCACAACGTTACCGGGTGCCCGGTATCATCGGCATAAACGGGCAGAGCCAGCAATGCCAGAAAAACAATGCTCATACATTTTTTCATTCGGTTACCCAGATTAACTCGGAGTCGCAGCTGCCATCAGTGGATAGCGTGATACGGCGATAGGCGGGTGGACGATCGTCAAGCGCAAAATCGTCGCTGCCCGGCTTGAACTGACTGCAGGTCGATGGCGTGCCGACGACTTGTATGCCGTTGTGTTCGGCGTCATAAGGTTGATGGACATGGCCGAACACCAATAGTCGAACTCGACCGTCCGCTTCCAGACGCTCCAGTAGTTGGTCTCCATTGCGCAAGAGGACCGTATCCAGCCACTTGCTGCCCATGGGTATCGGTGGATGATGCAGGTTGACCATGATATGGGGCGCCGCGCTTTCCTCGATAATCTTGTCGAGCCGCTCAAATTCTTCGGCCGCAATTTCGCCGCCAGCATCGCCTGTAATGCAGCTGTCCAGACCGAGTAACAACCAGTCGCCAACTTCTTCTTTGGCGCAGTAGGAAAAAGGAGGGCGGCTGCATATTGGGCGCATCAGATCGCGAACATCATGATTGCCAGGCACGCAGTGCATGCGCATATTGAGTGGCAGGAGCAGATTGCGGAAGCGCTCGTAGGCTTCTGCCGAGTCATCCTGAATCAAATCACCGGTGATCAGCACGCGGTCAGCGTGCCAATCACCGGCTTGATAATGGTCGAGTACCCGTTGCAGCGACTCTTGCGTAACGGTCCCGCGGAGGTCTCCGTCGGCGTCGGCGAACAGATGCGGATCCGTCAGGTGGAGAACCCGGATCGAATCACTGTCAGTTGCGTCAACGGTCGCTTGAATAAGGACTTCCTCTCGACGGAATGCTAGTAGCGGTAATGCTCCGGTTTGTACGGTCCGGCCTTGTCAACGCCGATGTAGGCGGCCTGTTCGTCGGACAGTTCAGTGACCATCGCACCGATGCGGTCAAGGTGCAAGCGAGCAACCTTCTCATCGAGGTGCTTGGGCAGCACGTAGACTTCCTTGGCGTAATTGTCAGCATTTTCCCAAAGTTCAATTTGAGCAAGAACCTGATTGGTAAACGAATTCGACATGACGAAACTTGGATGTCCGGTACCGCAGCCCAAATTCACGAGGCGACCTTCGGCCAACAGAATAATGCGTTTGCCGTCCGGGAAAATGATGTGATCAACCTGCGGTTTGATGTTTTCCCACTCGAATTGCTTCAGGTAGGCGACATCAATTTCATTGTCAAAATGGCCAATGTTGCAGATGATGGCCTGATTGCGCATGCGTTCCATCTGCGGGCCCGAAACAATGTGGTAGTTGCCGGTTGCGGTTACGACGATATCGACTTTGTCGATGACGTCATCAAGCTTGACCACGCGATAACCTTCCATCGACGCCTGCAGCGCGCAGATCGGATCAATTTCAGTGACAAATACCGTCGCGCCCAATCCTCTGAGAGACTGAGCGCAGCCTTTGCCCACATCACCGTAGCCGCAAACAACGGCGACCTTTCCGGCGACCATGACGTCCGTGGCGCGCTTGATAGAATCAACCAGGGATTCGCGACAGCCGTAGAGGTTGTCGAACTTGGACTTGGTGACTGAATCGTTGACGTTGAAAGCGGGGCACGCCAAAGAGCCGTCCTTCATCATGTCGTACAGGCGCTTCACGCCAGTGGTCGTTTCTTCGGACAGGCCTTTAACGCCTTTCATGATCTCGGGGTACTTGTCATGCAGCCGCTGTGTGAGATCACCGCCGTCGTCGAGAATCATGTTCGGCTGCCAGCCATCGGGGCCATTGATGGTTTGTTCAACACACCACCAGTACTCGTCTTCGGTCTCGCCTTTCCAGGCAAACACAGGGACGCCCGAATCCGCGATGGCGGCCGCAGCGTGATCCTGTGTCGAAAAGATGTTGCAGGACGACCAGCGAATGTCGGCGCCGAGCTCATGCAGTGTTTCGATCAAGACGGCGGTCTGGATGGTCATATGCAGGCAGCCGGTGAGGCGCGCGCCGGCTAGCGGCTTCTTGCCCTTGTATTCTTCACGAAGTGCCATGAGCCCGGGCATTTCCGTCTCGGCAATCGCAATTTCCTTTCGTCCAAAGTCTGCCAATGAAATGTCGGCGACTTTGTAGTCATTCTTCTGCACGGCTTGAGCTTGGCTGCTCATGGTGTATCTCCTTAAGAATCAAATTAAGCAGCAGCGTCCTTGAGCGCTTCTGCCTTGTCTGTATGTTCCCAGCTGAGATCAATGTCTTCCCGGCCGAAGTGTCCGTATGCAGCGGTCTGGCGATAGATCGGCTTCAACAGATCGAGCATTTTCATTATTCCAAACGGTGTGAGATCGAAATGCTCGCGGATGAGTTCCGTAAGTTTTGTATCAGAATGTTTCGAGGTGCCGAATGTTTGCACACTTATCGATGTTGGTTCTGCGACACCGATCGCATAAGACACCTGAATCTCGCAACGATCGGCCAGGCCGGCTGCAACGATATTCTTGGCGACGTAGCGGCTGGCGTAAGCGGCGGAGCGGTCAACCTTGGACGGGTCTTTGCCCGAAAATGCGCCACCGCCATGGCGTGCTGAACCGCCGTAAGTATCGACAATAATCTTGCGGCCTGTCAGCCCACAGTCGCCCATCGGGCCGCCGATTTCGAATCGACCGGTTGGGTTGATGTGATATTTCGTATCAGCACCCAACAAATTCGCCGGCAGAGTCGGCTTGATGATTTCTTCCATGACGCCTTCGCGCAGGTCTTCCAACGAGATTTCCGGTGCATGCTGCGAAGAAAGAACGACGGCGTTGATAGACACAGGTTTGTTGTCGACGTAATTAAACGTCACCTGACTTTTTGCATCCGGGCGCAGCCACGGCAAGGTGCCGTTTTTGCGCACTTCCGCCTGACGCTGGACCAGACGGTGCGCATACGTAATCGGCGCGGGCATCAGAACCTCTGTTTCGTTACACGCGTAACCGAACATTAATCCCTGATCACCGGCGCCTTGCTTCTCATCAGATTCACGGTCAACACCCTGCGCAATATCCGGAGACTGCTTGCCGATCGCGTTCAGGACAGAGCAGGTCGCGCCATCAAAACCCTTGCCGGATTCGTCGTAGCCGATGTCGAGCACAACCTCGCGCACGATCTCTTCCATGTCGACCCAGGCGCTGGTCGTAATCTCGCCAGCCACAACAACCATGCCGGTTTTGACCATGGTCTCGCAGGCAACGCGCGCCTTGGGGTCTTCGGCGATGATAGCGTCTAGAATAGCGTCAGAAATTTGGTCGGAAATCTTATCCGGATGGCCTTCAGAGACCGATTCGGACGTAAAAAGGAATGCGTCAGACATGGTTTATTTGAATCCAGAATTTAGGGGTGGCGCATTGTACCCTTGATGCGGCCCTCTATAACAGGGAAAATGCGCCGCTCACTGATTCCGACAATCACCCTCCCTAAATAGAGGCCGTCAAGGCCCAACGACAACACAGGTCATTCATGTCAAATTCAAACCCAGACGCCGGCCGACCAGCTCGGCGCGATCTCGCGAATGCCATTCGAGCCCTGAGCATGGACGCGGTTCAAGCTGCCAACTCTGGTCACCCCGGCGCCCCCATGGGGATGGCCGACATCGCGGAAGTCCTCTGGAATGATCACCTCGCTCACAATCCGGCGAATCCACAATGGGCCAACCGCGATCGATTCGTGTTGTCGAACGGGCACGCATCGATGCTGCTCTACAGCCTGTTGCACCTGACGGGTTACGAAGATTTTCCGATTGAGCAACTCAAGAACTTCCGCCAGTTTGGTTTCAAAACAGCAGGACATCCGGAATACGAGTTGGGTGGCCCGATTGAGACGACCACCGGCCCACTGGGCCAGGGTGTCGCCAACGGCGTCGGTATGGCGATGGCTGAGAGAATGCTCGCCGCGGAGTTCAATCGTCCAGGCCACGAGATCGTCGATCACAAAACATGGGTGTTCCTTGGCGACGGCTGTCTGATGGAAGGCATTTCGCACGAAGCTTGCTCGCTGGCGGGAACGTTGAAGCTCGGCAAGCTGATCTGCCTTTACGACGACAACAATATTTCGATCGATGGCGAGGTCGGCGCGTGGTTTACAGATGACACGGCCAAGCGATTCGACGCTTACGGCTGGCAGGTTATTCCTGATGTCGACGGACACGATTCAGCCGCTATTTCGACAGCCATCGAGCAAGCGAAAGCGGACAGCGATCGACCGACCTTGATTTGCTGCAAGACTATTATTGG
>RCNB010001422.1_pt1 | contig 15019 bp, 10 predicted proteins | sample 2041321 | NCBI WGS metagenome assembly RCNB01 (sample SAMN09708232, study PRJNA481090) | Marine sediment metagenome, whole genome shotgun sequencing project. | reverse complement strand
CCTACGAGGTCGAGGCGCCCCTTGCGCTCGCGCAGGGGCGGGATCGCATAGCGCGCCGTCATGGCGGTACCGATCACATTGACGTCGAGTTGGCGTCGCCAGTCCGCTGCCGACAACTTCTCGATGCGGCCTGCAACAGTAAATCCGGCATTTGCGACGGCTACATCCAGACCGCCGAAGGTGCGCACGACCTTCTGAACGGCTTCCGCCACCGATGCCTCGTCCGTCACATCACAGCGAACGGCCAGCCCCTTGGCCCCGTGCGCTTCGAGCTCGCGCACCACTTCTTGCAGTCTGTCTTCCCGTCTTCCGGATACCGCCACGGAGGCGCCTTCGCCCGCGAAAGCCAGGGCAAGCGAGCGTCCAATGCCGCTACCGCCGCCGGTGATCCACACGACCTGATTGTCGAAGCGCTTGGCCATGGAGTGCGCGTAGCAGCTCCCCGCTTGCGTCGCCACGAGCGGGCTCGCGGCTACTCAGCGGTCCGGTCGACGGGCTCGTCCACGGCCGCGGCACCCGGGTCGGTGGCCCAGCGCTTCATTGGAGCAAACCACGTGCCCACTCGAGCAGCGATGTCCACGTCCAATCGATACAAGCAGGGCACGACCAATAGCGTAAGCAGTGTAGAGAAGGTCAGGCCGTAGACGATCACCTGGGCCATCGGGGCGAGGTGGGGGAGGCTCTCGGTCGCTAGCGAAAGCGGGAACAAACCTGCGATCGTCGTCACGCTCGTCAAAAAGATCGGCCGGAGGCGCAGCTTGCCGGATTCGATGATGGCGGCGTCTAGTTCCATCCCCCGGTTTCGCCGCTTGTTGACGAAGTCCACGAGCACCAGGGAGTCGTTGACGACGATCCCCGTAAGACCGACCACGCCGACCAGCGCGATCAAACCGATGGGTTTCGGGCTGAGTAAGAAGCCCCCGGTCACCCCAATGAACGACAGCGGGATCGCGGCCATCACGACCAGAGGTTGTGAAAAGCTCTGAAATTGGGTCGCCAGTATCGTGTAGATCAACAGCATCGCGACGATGAATGCCCGAAACAACGAGTCGACCGACTCTTGAGTTTCTTCGAACTGACCCCCGTACTCGAATCGGATATCGGGGTTCGCGGCCTCGAGCGGCGCCAGCTTCTTCTGAAGTGCCGCGTTCACTTCGCCGCTGTTCGTGACTTCTTCGTCGATGCCGGAGAGCACGCTGACGACCCGCTTTTGTTGATAGCGCCGGATCACGCCGGGACCGCGCCCATAGGACACGTCGGCGATCTCGCGGATGGCCACTTGATCGCCATTGGGGGCGATCACCTGTAGCGATGCGATTCGAGCCGGATCCTGCTGCACTTCTTCCTGCAGTTGAACGACGATGTCGATCTCGTCACCCCCTTCTCGCAGGGTCGAAGCCGGCGTCGCCCCAAACGCGCTGCGCAGCCAACGGCTGACCATTTCAGGGGTGAGCCCGTGCAGTGCTGCCCGCTCCTCGTCGACCTTGATCTGGAGTTCTTGTTTGCCGAGTTCGTAGTCGTGGCTCGAGTTGCGAGTTCCCGGGGTCACACGGACTTCGGCGAGGACCTGCTCAGCGAGTTCAACCAGGCGTTCGTGGTCCTCGCCCCGAAGACGAACCGCAACCGGCGCGCCACGCGGAGGCCCCGGTCTCACCTCGACCACCTCCAGGCGACTCGGCCCGACCACATCGTCAAAGAGTCCGCTCACCTGTGTAACCAAGTCACGACCGGCATGCATGCTGCTTCGCTGCGTAGCCGGGACCACAAAGATGGTGACCATGCCCAGGTGATCGGCCGTGCTGATCCCCATGTTGGTCCTCGACATCCCGCGAACGGCCAAGGTTGCCTCCACGTCTGGGTTCTCGAGGGCGACGATGCGTGCTTCTAGTGTCGCAAGCAGCGCCTCGGTTTCTTCTTTGGAGGCGTCGGTCGGCATTCGAACGCGCACGTCGAACATGTCTGGATCGCCTTCGGTGAACAGAATTACGTCCTTGGCCGAGAAGGCGACTCCCACCATCACCCCACACAGCGCATAGGCACCAATCACGACGCTTGCGCGATGCTGAAGCGACCATCGGAGAAGTCGCTCGTACGTGCTCACCACCCGGGCACTCGCCCGTTGCAGGCGCGTCTTTGGAGGCCCTGACTCGATCCCCTTGAGCTGCGACAGCTTCCCGAAATCAGCCATATGACTGGGTAGAATGAACATTGCTTCGACGAGCGAAGCGGCGAGTGCAGCCACGACCACCTTGGGAATGATCGCGAAGAAGTTCCCGATGACGCCTTCCATCAGGAGCAGCGGCAGAAACGCGGCCCAGCTGGTCAGGGTCGACGCGACCACCGGCCAGAACACCTCCTCTGTGCCGATCACCGCCGCCTTTCGCCGCGGCATCCCCTCCTCCATGTGCCGATAGATGTTCTCGATGATGATGATCGCGTCGTCGACCACGACGCCCAGGCACAGGATCAACGCCAGGAGCGACATCATGTTGATCGTGATGCCCATCACGTGCATCGCGATGATCGCGCCCGCCAGCGCGACCGGCAGTCCGATCGCCGCCATCATAGCGTTTCGCGCACCAATGGCGACCCATAGGAGAAGCAGCACGAGCAAGAGTCCGGCGGCGGCGTTCGTGTACAGGGTGCCAAGGGAGTGTTCGACCTCCGCGGCCGCATCACCGAACAAGTCGATCGTGATGCCGGGCGGCAGGGTCGGGCCCAACCGATCGACGAGCGCGCGGACGTCCTCGCTGATCAGCACACTGTCGGCCTGCTCCTCCTTGCGAACCGTGAGCACGATTGCGGGGTCGCCATTGACCCGCCCGCTGAACTTGCCGGGCGCGAAGGCGTCGCTCACCTCGGCCACGTCCCCTACGCGGACCGAGCCTCCATCGGAGTCGGGTCGAATCACGACGCGGCTCAGCTCTTCCACGTCGTTGATGCGGGTCATCCCACGAACGAGTCGAGCGTCGCCCTCTCCTTTGGTGGTTCCCGCGGGCACGTTGGCTCCACGAAATCGAAGTGATTCGGTAACCGCGGCCAGGGAAAGCTGGTAGGCGGCAAGTCGGTCAGGGTCGACATCGACTCGGAACTCACGGTCTCGAATGCCGTTGCGCCACGTGCCGGATACGCCGGGGAGTCGCTCGATTCGGTCGGCCAAATCTTTGCCCACTTGTCGAAGCACCACTTCGGGTACCTCGCCGCGAATCGCTACGGCGATCGTTGGGAAGTCGACCTTCACTTCCCGAACAGCGGGTCGCTCGGCGTCGATGGGAAGATCGTCGATACGATTGATCTCGTTCGAGACCTCCATCATCGCGCTCGTGATGTCCTCGACCTCGGCATCGAAGTGGAAGCTCACGTAGGAGACGCCTTCTTTCGAGGAGCTCCAGATCTCTTCGACCTTGTCGACGTCGCCAACCGCCTTCTCTATTGGAATCGTGACGAGCTGCTCGATCTCCTCAGGCGACGCGCCGACGTACACGGTGGTGATGTTCCCCCAGCCGGTGGGCATCGTCGGCAAGGATTCTCGGTGCATCGAACCCATGACCATCGCGCCGACCAGCACCGCCGAAATCGCCACGAGATTGACGAGTACGGGTTGGCGGACTGCAAATGCTGGGATGCTCATGGCTCGCCGGTTTGCTCCGTCGACTTTGCAGAGAGCGCGTTGTCCGAGATGACTTGGACTTTCGATCCGTCCACGACTCGTGTGACGCCCTTGACCACGACCGTCTCGCCGGGCTCGAGACCCTGCGTCACTTCAGCAAAGCCTGCGCCGACCACGCCGAGTACGATCGCGCGCCGCTCCGCGATTCCATCGGCGATCACGTAGACGTGCTGGTTGCCAAAGCGCTCGAAGACCCCCTCGAGGGGCACGCGCATGACCATCCTCGGCTCGCCAGTCTCCACCGCAAACTTCGCCACGAGGCCTGGCCGCAGTCGTCCGCCGTGATCGGCAAGCTCGACCTCGACCGGCAGGCGCCGGGTGCGCGGATCGATGACTTCGCCGACGCGGACGACCTTACCGACGAAGGTCTCGCCGGGTCGCGCGTACACCGACACCAGGGCGTTCGAGCCAACCGAAACATCGATCGCCTCTCTCGGGTCGAGCAGGACGCGGGCCTTGAGTAGGCTCGTATCCGCGAGCGTCAACAAAGGGCTACCCGGAGCGAGATACTCACCGAGCTCGACGGTCCGCTCGACCACCGTACCAGCAAACGGCGCGCGGACGACGGCTTCCGTGAGGCCGCGTCGTGCAAGTCGCGCCTCCGCCCGTGCCGCGTCACGCGCAGCCGATACGAGACGCACCGCATCCTGCGCGTCGTCCAATCGCTGCTCCGGCAAGCCTCCAGTTTGTACGAGCTTCTTGGTTCGCACCTGCTCGCGCTGTGCTTGGTCCAAGCGCGCTTCACTCTGCGCAACGGCCGCGTTCGCGGCCTGCACGGCGGAGGCCGGACGTCCAACATCGAGCCGCAAGAGGACTTGTCCCTCGGTCGCGCGGTCACCGGCTTCGACCAGCAGGTCGACCACGCGCCCCGCCGTCTCCGATCGAAGGCTCGCGTGACGATTCGCAAGGATCTCAGACGTCGCCGTCGAGATCGGTGTGATCGCCTCCGGTTGTATCGTGGCGACGTACACTGGCGGTGCAGCCGCTTCGGTCGCCGCCGGGACCGTCTCCGTGCACCCGACGCAGACTGCCAATGCCAGACAAAACGAGGCAAACAGCCAGGAGGGTGCTGAAGGTGAGGAGACCGGCACCGAGGAACACTGTGTGTGGATCAATCCTTGGGCAAGAAGAAAACGAGTCGGCGCCTGCATTACCGAGAGATTGCGTACGCGTTGCTCAGGCAAGGCTTGTCGGGCCGCTCTTCCGTCGTGACCCCAAGAACCGAACGCTGCTCGTCGTGCCAGCCTCTGATCACCAGCGTATCGCCAGGGAAAACAGGATTGGTGAACTGCCCGCGAAGTGTCTGCAGCCGACCGGGTTCTCCGCCGCACACCTCTCGGACGACCGCCCGACCGACATAACCGTAGGTGCACAAGCCGTGTAAGAGGGGCCGGTCAAAGCCGGCCTGTTCCGCAAAGGCCGGATCGGCGTGGAGAGGGTTGAAGTCCCCACTGAGGCGGTACAGCAGCGCCTGCGTCGTGCCGATCCGTTCTCGGATCTCGAAGTCGGGTTCGCGATCCGGCATCTCCACGCGCGCCGTTCTCGGAGGGCGCGCGCCGCCAAAGCCGCCGTCGTGGCGCAGTACCAACGTGACCTCGCCCCGCAGAACCAAGTCATTGTCCTCGTTGTGGGCATCGATGTTGAACACCGACATGGCCAGTCGCTTCAAGTCGTAGAGGCCCGCAACCCGGCCAGTGACACGCAGCCGACCGCTCGAGCCGAGTGGCTTCAGCAGGTCGATCTGTTGAGTGTGATGAACCATTCCTTGGCGGTCGCAGCCGATTCGGTCGACGAGTGCGTCGAACACGGCGAACGTTGGGACAGTCCCAAATGTCGGCAACACTTTCGGGCCGCGCCCTTCGTAAAGATAGTCGAGCTCACCCTCTGCGGAGGCACCAACCCCGAGCGCGTACAACACGGTGTCACGCCAGGTGTAGCTGAACTCGGTCGACGGTGTTTCGTAACCCAAGGTCTGTGCATCAATCGCCATGTGGATCGCTCCGAGTAGAGCGCCTGCTGTGAGGTATGGCAATCCGGCGCTTCGGGGCTTACAGTCCGGCGTGGTGAAAAGGGTGAAACGAGTCGCGATCGTTTTCTCGGGCGGTCCGGCGCCCGCCGCCAACGCGGTGATCTCTGCCGCCGCGAATTCGTTCCTGGAAGCCGACATCGAAGTGCTGGGAATTTTCCACGGGTACACCAACCTCCAAGAGTACGAGCCTGTCACTCACCCCTTGTTGGAACCCGACCACTATCGCCTGCTCGTACCTGCCGACATACGGGGCCTTCGCAACAGTCGGGGAGTGATCATCGGAACCGCGCGGGTCAACCCGGGGGCAGGCATCGAAACCCCCTCAGACCTCCTCGACCCCGAGAAAACCGAACGGCTCCGCAAGATCCATCGCGCGCTCGCGGACCTTCACGTCGACGCGCTCATCTCGATCGGTGGCGACGACACTCTCAAGACGGCCAACTTCCTCTATGAGTACCAGCGCCATCACGTCTCTGCTGAGAACCGAGTTCGGATCGTGCATTTGCCCAAGACGATTGACAACGATTATCGCGGGATAGACTTCACGTTTGGCTTCTTCACGGCCGTCGACGTAATGGCCAAAGAGCTGTTGAACCTTCGGGCGGACTGCATCGCGACCAGCGGGTACTTCATCGTCGAGACGATGGGCCGAAAAGCAGGGTGGCTGTCCTACGGGGTCGCGATCGCAGGGGAAGCCAACATGGTGCTCTCCCCAGAGGACGTCTACGGCGATCTCGCGGTGGAAGAGCAGAGCGTCGACCCGGTCACCGGTACAACCACAACCGAGCGACGGCTTTCCGTCACGGCGCTCGTGGATCGCATCGTGGACCTCATGCTCGAGCGCGAGGAACGCGATCAATACTACGGCACCGTCGTCCTGGCCGAGGGCCTCTCCGAACTGCTCCCCGAAAACGCACTGCTCGGGATGCCCCGAGACGAGCACGGACACATTCGTCTGAGCGCATTCGATCTTGCCAAGATGATCTCAGACCGCGTGCAAACGCGCTACGAAGAGCGAACGGGCCGCCGCAAGAAGGTCAGACACATTCAGCTGGGCTACGAATCGCGCTGCGCGCCACCACACGCATTCGATGTCATGCTCGCCAGCCAGCTCGGCATAGGCGCGTTTCGGGCGCTGATCGAAGAACAGTTGGATGGTCACATGGTGAGTGTCAGCGGCCAGCTCGACCTGCAGTACGTCGCGTTCTCGAAGCTGATCAATCCACAGACGCTGCGCACCGAAATACGCTTCATCGAAACCGGAAGCGACTTCCACCGGCTTGCGCGCTTCTTGGAAACCCGAGCGGGCCGCCGCTTCTCTTGGGGTCCCGGCCGACGTCTAGAGCCAGAAACCGAAAAGCCTCCGGAGTAACTCCGAAGGCTTCGTCTCAGAACGGACGCTCGCTGATCTGCCGGACGCGCTTACGTCGACGGCGCGCGGCCTCAGCGGACTTCTTCCGCTTCTTGATCGACGGCTTCATGTAGTGACGTCGGCGCTTGAGCTCACGAAGGATACCCTCGGTCGCCATTTTGCGCTTGAGGTGCTTAACCGCACGCTCGAGTCCACGTTCACCGACGTGAACTTCGATAGGCTTACATTGTACGGTCTCAACCATGGACGATATTGCTCCTCTTACGAGCGCGGGAGGCTTACACAGTGTACTCCCCCGCGCAAGGAGGCCTGGTTTTATGGGGGGTAGACCAGCTAACTATTTGCAATTGCGCATATATTAGGCAGAGACAGGGGCTTCTTCCCCGCTGCCACTGGCCCGTCCTTCAAACAGGAGCTTTCCCTCGCCCGCGACGACACGAATGGTGTCGCCCGCCGCGAACCGACCCGCGAGAATGTCCTCCGCGAGGCCGTTCTCGAGATACCGCTGAATCGCGCGCTTCAGCGGCCGGGCACCATACGTCGGGTCGTAGCCGACGTTCGCGAGAAAGTCCTTGGCCTCATCCGTGATCTCGAGGCGCATGTCGCGCTCGGCAAGCCGCCTCTCGAAGCTGGTGAGTTGAACGTCGACGATGCTTCGCAGCTGAGCCCGGTCCAATCGATGGAAGATGATCGTCTCGTCCAGTCGGTTGAGGAACTCCGGACGGAACGCGTCGCGGAGGTCTTCCATCACGGCCTTGCGCATCTGCTCCTCGTCGTCGAGTGCCATGATGTGATGGGACCCGACGTTCGAGGTCAGGATGATGACGACGTTCTTGAAGTCTACGGTACGACCCTGGCCGTCGGTCAGGCGTCCGTCGTCGAGTACTTGCAAGAGCACGTTCCAAACGTCCGGGTGCGCCTTCTCGACTTCGTCGAAGAGGAGCACTGCGTAGGGTCGCCGCCGCACTGGTTCCGTGAGCTGCCCGCCTTCTTCGTAGCCGACGTAACCCGGCGGGGCCCCAATCAGGCGCGCCACGGCGTGCTTCTCCATGTACTCGCTCATGTCGAGTCGGATCATCGCTTTGTCGTCGTCGAACAAGAAGTCAGCCAGCGCGCGGGCCAGCTCGGTCTTGCCGACCCCGGTCGGCCCGAGGAACAAGAACGAACCGATCGGGCGGTTTGGCTCGCCTAGTCCGGCGCGGGAGCGTCGCACCGCATTGGACACCGCGACGACCGCTTCATCTTGGCCGATGACGCGCTCGCGTAGACGGTCCTCCATGTGAAGAAGCTTGTCCTTTTCGCCTTCGAGCATCTTGTTCACGGGAATGCCCGTCCACTTGGAGACAACCTCGGCAATGTCTTCGTCGGTGACCTCTTCCTTGAGGAACGAGGCGTTCGTCTGGACCTCAGCCAGCTTCTGTTGGGCGTTGGTCACCGCCAACTCGGCAGCCGGGATCTCGCCATACTGCAGACGGGCGGCCTGCTCGTAGTCCGTTGTTCGCTCGGCGCGCTCGAGGTCGAGGCGGAGACTTTCGACGAGTTCCTTCTTCTCGCGGATCTCGGTGATGACCTCCTTCTCGCGGAGCCATTGGGCGCGCATCGTGTCTAGATCCTCCTGAAGCTCCGAGAGCTCCCTTTCGAGGTCTGCTAGACGCTTCTTGCTCGCGTCGTCTTTCTCCTTTTTCAGCGCCTCTCGCTCGATCTCGAGTTGCGTGAGCTTTCGCTCCGCAGTGTCGATCGGGGCTGGCAAGGAGTCGATCTCCATCTTGAGGCGAGACGCGGCCTCGTCGACCAGGTCGATGGCCTTGTCCGGTAGAAAGCGGTCGGTGATGTATCGCTCGCTCAGAGTCGCGGCCGCGACGATTGCGGAGTCTTGAATCCGAATCCCGTGGTGGATTTCGTAACGTTCTTTGAGTCCGCGCAAGATCCCGATCGTCTCGGGCACCGAAGGCTCACCCGCGAACACCGGCTGAAACCGCCGTGCGAGGGCCGCATCCTTTTCGATGTGTTTGCGGTACTCGTCCAGCGTTGTTGCGCCGACGCAACGCAGCTCGCCACGCGCCAAGGCCGGCTTGAGCATGTTGCTTGCGTCCATCGACCCCTCGGCCGCACCCGCGCCAACCAAAGTGTGGAGCTCGTCGATGAAGAGGATGATCCCTCCCTTTGCCGACTCGATCTCTTGCAGCACGGCCTTGAGACGCTCCTCGAACTCTCCTCGATACTTCGAACCCGCGATGATTGCCGCGAGGTCCAGCGACAGGAACTTCTTGTTCTTGAGGCTTTCCGGGACGTCACCTTGAACGATACGTTGCGCGATCCCCTCGGCAATCGCGGTCTTGCCGACGCCAGGCTCGCCAATCAGAACGGGGTTGTTCTTCGTGCGGCGCGAGAGCACCTGCATCACCCGGCGAATCTCTTCGTCCCGTCCGATCACAGGGTCGGTCTTTCCCTGCCGCGCCGCCTCGGTCAGGTCGGTCGTGTATTTCTCGAGGGCCTGGAACTTCCCTTCCGGATCTGGGTCGGTCACGCGCTGGGTCCCGCGAACTTCCTGTACTGCTTGCAGGAGCGTCGATCGGTCGACGCCTTGCGCTTCGAGCGATTTCTTTAGCTGCGCGTCGTTGTATGCCGCCAGCAGAACGTGCTCGGCCGAGGTGTACTCGTCCTTGAGCGCTTCGGTCTCTTTCCAAGCGTTGTTGAGCACATCACTGAGACGTGAGGAGATACCCGGCTCCGCGCCGCCAGCCACTTTCGGCATTCGATCGAGCACTGCGCCGAGCGCACGAATCAGGCCCTGCAGGTCAGCGCCGGCCTTCTCGAGAATTGCCGGTGCGAGCCCACCCGCCTGGGCCAAGAGGTCGAGCAGGAGATGCTCCGGATAGACCTCGGGATTGCCCCGATCTGCTGCGTTTTGCTGGGCGGCAACCAAGGCCTCGCGCGTTTTGGTGGTGAGTCTGTCCAATCTCATTTCACGGCAAAATAAGCATTGTGTTGGGGGGCGTCAATAGTTAGACAGCACCCCGAAACGACGTAATAAGCGAGTGGTGCGCACGTCAGTCCTTGCCGTGGTGGCCGTCTTCTTCGTTGCCTCCTGTAAAACCGAATCGGTCCCGAGCGGTTTCGAGTCGCCGAGCGCCACGATCGATTCGCTCTTCCGCGCGTACGACGTTCAAGGCATCTCTCAGGACGAAGCACGACGACGCTTGCAAGCACGCGAGCGATTCGAGCTCATCAACGCGCCGCTCTTCCGGAGCTGTTTTGCGGATTGGCAGGGCGAGCACGATCACGCGCTCGGAGGGTTCGTCTTCGGGCAACTCGTAGCCGCCAAAGACGAACTGAAGATCACCGTCGTGGAGGAGACGGCCAAGGTACGTGCCGCTTCCGCGTCGCCTGAGCTATCGCCTATCGTTCTCGTCGAGCGTGGCGGGGCATGGAAGATAGACCTACGCCAGAGCGTCCCCCCGAAGATCCGACAAAGCCTCTACGAGGTCTATCGCCGAGCTCGCCGAGCCGAGCGCCAGGCACGCTGAAAACGGCTCTCAAGGGATGGTGAACGGGGCGACGTCGATCGGCTCTCCCGGCGTCGCCTCCTCCAGCGCGTCCTGCATCATCTGCAGCTCCCGCGCGTGGGGGTTCAGGGCGAGTCCAGCCGCGACGGTCCGGAACGCCGCGTTTGTATCGCCAACGCCTGCAAAATACAGGGAATCAGCGTAGTGTCGCCAGAGCAATTGAGTCCGCGTGTGCTCCTCGATCGGCCGCCCGATTCGCTGATAGATGTCGCCCCAGAGCGTCGCGTGCGAGTGCATGGCCCGCGCCTCGTCGGCATCGGTCGTGTCGGCCGTCAGCACCCGGTGATAGAGGTGCTCGGGGACCAACAGATCCATCATGTCGCGTGTCACCCGGACGTCCATTTCCACGTAGACTGGCCTCAATGCCGCGAGGCTTTGGAGTTCGGCCACGCTGAGCGATCCGTCGAGCATGTAGCTTCGGAGGAGCGGAAGTAGCTCGGGTTCATCCTGGACGAAGCGATCGACGAGACCGGGATAGGTGAGCAGAGGCAGCGGGATCATCGTGACGTCGGGGCGGTTCTGTTCCTCCGCCTCCCCGCCCCAGAATCGGAAGATCGTCTGCGGGTTGTGAACCAGCACGACGGAGCGCGAGGGCAGTGCGCGTCGGAGACCATCGTCGAAAACGTCCGTGTCCGTGAAGCTCGCGAGCGAAGAGGCCTCCGAGGAACGAACGAACTGAAACAAGGCCGCGACGGCCAGCAACGCTCCTAGCGCGGGCGCAAGCCTAGGTTTGGTGGGCACGGCTTCCGCAAAGGCGGTCAACAGGACCCCGATCGCGAAGACCGCGAAAATCGCAAGAGCCGCGTACGAAAGCATCAGGTACGCGAGCGCGTCGGGGTTGCCGCGAATGAAGCCAAGGGCCGCCCGACCAACGGCATAGACGACCCAAATCGTGAGCCAGAACAGGCCGTATTTGCGGACCGAGCTGACCCTCAGCATGAAATAGGCTCCGAGCAGCGCCACTAGGAGCGTTGCGATATGGAGGTCTTCTCCCGTCACGAGCAGCACGTCAGAGAACCGGTCCCGGAAGGGCACCACGGCGTCAGGCGAGAGGCTCTTCTGAAAGGCCTGGGCGGTGACCACCCAGGCAAAGCGCCCTGGGGTTGAAGGGTCTCCGAGATTCAAGAACGGTTCGCGGAGCGCGCGCAGCGGGAGATAGACGTAGGTGAGTAGTCCGGCTCCCGCGAAGCCCGCGGACCAGGCGAGCGGTTGCCAGCCTCTCGTTCGCCAGATGCCGACGAGTAGCCACACCGACGGAACGATCGCGAGCACGGCGAGGTAGTGGTGGTTGGCCAACGCGAGCCCCAACGCCAACGCCCCTTGATAGAGGGGTCGAACATCGGCGTCGGGTCCCGCTAAGGAGGCGCGCAGTAGTCGCTCTAGCGCGATGCACAGAAGCGCGGCTTGAAGTGCATAGACCTCCGGGCGCACGGACTGAAACCACCATGCCTGCGAACCCACCACCCACCAGGTCCCGGCCAAAGCCAATGGGAATCGAAGCGATTCGCGAATCAAATCGCCGACGCGTAGCGTGGTTTCGAACGCAAAGCACAGGGCCACAGATGCGATCGCGCCCAGAAGCGAGCAGATCAACGCGACCCGAAACGAAAGCGCGCCAACTGGCAACAGGTTCGCAGCACCGAGGACAATCGAGGCCAGCGGATGCCCCGGCGGATGGGAGATCCCAAAGTCTGCGGCGGCCGCCACGAACTCCCCACCATCGAGCCAATGCGCGTACCCAGACGCGGTGCTGATGTAGACGAAGAGTGGAGGAACGCCGGCCAACACGGCCTTCATGAAGTTCGAGCGCAAGATCCCGCCATCATCGACCGACCCACCAACGCGGTCAAAAATCCAAGATCACAACTGAATCACCGGAGAACGGGTCGCGACGCACGTGCTCGCGAGCGGGAGCCCGTTCGGCCGACTCCATACGACTTCGCACGACTAGCCTCACACCCGCTCACTGTGCCGCGCATCGCGCCCCGTTCTCCTGCGTAAAAGTCGACATACGGGCCGGCCGGGTGGGCTTTTGTTATCCAAGGTGGAGCGACTGGCGCGGGATCGGACCCTCCAAACGATGCGTGGCAGCGCGAGCCCGCAGGGCGAAGCCCGGCGCAAAGCGCCGCCAAGGCAAAGCGCAGCGAATGCCGCGGAGGGAGGACTACGCGGTGGGGGTGGGCGGGTCGGATGTAACTAAACCGACCCACGCACCCCGTCCCAGATCCCGGTCGGTGCCGTACGCTGGACCTTGGATCTACGGAGGGGTGCGGGGAGCACGATGCGGGGGTTCGGCGGCGTTGTACGTTGGACCTTGGATCTACGGAGGGGTGCGGGGGAGCACGATGCGGGGGTTCGGCGGCGTCGTACGTTGGACCTTGGATCTACGGAGGGGCGCGGGGGAGCGCGATGCGGGGACCCAGCGGCGTAGCGAGTGACAATCGGTCTGCGAGCAACCACCCCCCGATTGGGCGCGAGCGCCGAGGGGCGGCGTGCGTGGCCCCAGGCCTCAAGCCCTTCCGGCCACCTTTGCAAGCCGCCCCGTCCGCAGGGTCCTCGCATCGCGCTCCCCCGCGCCCCGGTCTTACTGTGCCATAATCGCCTGATGCCGAAGCGCCCGCAGAAGCTGTGGCTCATGAAGAGCGAGCCCGAGGTCTATTCGATCGACCACTTGCAGCGCGACGGCCGCGAACCGTGGGAGGGGGTGCGTAACTATCAGGCCCGGAATTTCATGCGCGAGATGGCCGAAGGCGACCTCGTTATCTTCTATCATTCGAACGCCAAGCCACCGGGAGCCGCCGGAGTCTGCCGGGTTTGTAGAACCGCGTACCCAGACGAGACGCAGTTCAACAAGAAGAGCAAATACTACGACCCAAAGTCCAAGAAGGCAGACCCACGTTGGTCCTTGGTCGACGTCGAGTTTGTCGAGAAATTCGACGAGGTCATCCCCCTGCAGAGGTTGAAAGATGATGAGTCCCTCGAAGGCATGCGGGTCACGCAGAAGGGGTCGCGTCTCTCGGTCCAACCCGTCGACAAGGCGCACTTCAAACGCGTACTGAAGATGGTGCGGGCAAAAACGAAGCTGCGCTAGGAGGGGCGGCTCCGGGCTTCAGACCCAGAGATCCTCGACCGTAACCGCGCTCTCGGAAACGGTCAGCCTCACATGATGCCGCTCTTTCTTCCCTTTGACCTGCCGATGGCGGGGCACCTCTGCGGCGTTTACGTACAAGACCCCATCCTTCTCGACTTGCCCTGGCCGGCGCTTTCCAGACTTCGTCTTTCGGTGCATGTGCCCCGCTACCGCGGCGAGCACGTTACGCCCGGTACGGCTGGCGTAGTGCACGGCTTCCTCGAGGTCCTCGTCCCCCCAGTCCTCCTCCTTCTTTCGGAAGTCGCAACCCCAGATCGAGTCCGCCCGATCTCCCAGCCCCGATGGACCGTTGTGCGCGAGAAACAGGATGGGCGCGTCATCGCAGGCGTCAACCAGCGACTTCAAACGAGCGATCGAGGCGTCCATGGAGTTCACCCCGTAGGCTTCGTCCAAGTAACGAAGACAGGCCAGGCGCTTGCCTCCGATCGAGTGCGGACGACCCACGACAACGTTGAGCGGAACGCCTGCTGGAGTTAGGCGGTGCTGGCTGTAGGCGACCAACGCGACGTCGCCAAGCGCGTCGTCGAGGCTTCGGCAACGACGCGCCTGACCATCGCAAAAGAAGTCTCGGAGTCGGTGCGCCCTAGGCGCGATCTCGGCGCCGAGTTGCAACGCGTGCAAGCCGTCGTGGTTGCCGGGAATGCACATCGCAGGGACGCGAAGCCTTCGCAGTGAGCGTGCGACACGCTGCCCACGAACCTGGGTATAGGCCGCTAAGTCGCCTACGAACAGCAGCAGATCGTAGGCGCCCGCGTTGAAAAACGCGACATCGTCATCATCCCAGAACAGATGGACATCGCCGATCACCCCAATCGTGGCCTTCCGCGTGACGGGCTGCTTCATGGGACGAAACTTAGCTCCCTGCTAGGCTGCGGGCCAATGACCGAGATCGCCGATGCGCTTCGCGACACGCTGCTCGACCTTGCTCGCATACCGAGCCCGATTGGAGAGGAAGCGGAGCTGTGCGACCACGTCGAGGCACGGCTCAGTCGGAGCCTAGGTATGGACGCGATCTCTCGGTTTCACGACAGCCTGGTCGTCCACGCTGCGCACAGAGAAGGCGCGCCTCGAATCGCACTCGTCGGACACCTCGATACAGTGCGCACGCAGCACGACGGGCCGCCCCGCGTCGAGGGCAATCGACTCTACGGCGCCGGCGCCGCCGACATGAAGTCGGGCTTGGCCATCATGATCGAGCTCGTCGAGCGCCTCGATCTCGCGGCACTCCACT
>RCNB010001420.1_pt1 | contig 15030 bp, 12 predicted proteins | sample 2041321 | NCBI WGS metagenome assembly RCNB01 (sample SAMN09708232, study PRJNA481090) | Marine sediment metagenome, whole genome shotgun sequencing project. | reverse complement strand
TAATGACTTCTTGTAAAACAGAACAAAATCATAAAACAGGCTTATTTCATGAAGATCAAGGCTTCCATGACGCCGTCTTGTGGTTGGAAAAAGAAGCCCATCGCCTTATCCGGACCTCCAGGCGAACGATGCATGATGGCAGCGCGGCTTTTCCTCCTCAAGTCGGTATTGGATATGAGGCCTTCTGGCTGCGGGATTACGCCTACATGCTTGAGGGATCAGTCAATTCATTTTCAGACAAGGAACTTACCGATGCCTGCAATCTTTTTATTCGCAGCAAGCGTTCGGATAACGCCGGGGTAGATTGTGTCAAATTTGATGGGACACCGATCTATAAGCCTGGCTTTGGAACGATGGGTAAGAATCCGGTAGCAGACGCCTCGCAATTTACTGTTAACGTCGCCTGGCACACTTATCACAAAACAGGTGACAAGAAACTACTTACTTCTATTATTGACCCTCTTGTCAGAATTCTACAATCAACGCCGCGGAATCCTGAAACACATCTTGTCCACATTATCCCCGGTGATGAACAGGAACGATGTCCCTATGGTTTTACCGATACAATAGGTAAACAGGGAGATCTATTATTCTGCTCTCTTCTGTATGTTCAGGCCAGTCGGCGACTCTCTGATCTGTTTACTGCGCTTGGGGAGAAGAGTGAGGCTACCAATTGGAAAAAGAAAAGTGAACGGGTTGCAGAAAATATCAGAAATATCTTTTGGGATTCACAAACCGGATTATTTCGCGCTGCTACCATCCACTGTAAAGAGCATGATATTTGGGGCTCGGCATTTGCTGTTTATCTGGGTGTTGCGGATCAAGAGCAGGCAAAAATTATTGCTTCCTATTTCCAAAAAAACTATCGGTCTATTGTTAAGAAAGGTCAAATACGGCATCTGCCCGGCAGCGTTTACTGGGAACAATCAATTTGTAAACGCGATACTTACCAGAACGGTGCTTATTGGGGTACACCCACGGGATGGTTTGTTTATACGCTTGATCTCGTTGATCCCGGTCTTGCCAATGAAACAGTGATAGACCTAGTAAATGATTATAAGAAATACGGTGCCAGTGAATGGATATCCGAAACAGAATATAAACTGCCCAATTATCTGGCCAGTGCTTCTTTGCCATTGGCTGGTATTCGCGCTATGATTGAACGCAGAAAGAGATCTTAATATTTTAAACTACCTTTAACTACATAAGGAGAAATGTGTATAGAACAACTTTGATTTTTGTACTTTTTACTATTGTTACTATTCGGGCAAATGATGATACCATTGGACATCAACTCCACGATAACATTATGCCGGTTTTGGGATGTTGGTTCTGGTCAGAAGTAGAGTTTGAATCCGAGGGTTACAAGCCATTTATCGATCAGGTCAGCCTTCACTCCCCTTATAACCTTTTAACTACGAGTCTCAGAGTTCCTGAAAAAGAAGTGACAGACGTTGATGTGCACGCTCAAATCAAGGCAGCGGCCATATATGCGCAAAAACGGGGTATTCCCATTGTGATGGATCTTGATGTGAGATTGGCACGGCGGGAATTCGAAGAAAAGTATCCTGATGAGATGCAAGAGATGTTATTGCTACAAGAGATAAAACTCTCAACGAAAGATCCCACAGAAGCCGTGGTACATAGTCTGGATCTCACGGACCATTATACAGGGCAGACGACACATTATATTTCCCTATCTGGTTCGCTACTACGTGTTTATGCGTATGTTCGTGATACCCAGGGAATAACACCAAATACAATAAAAGATATAACGACCACCTGTGAGGTACTTACTATCTCAAAGGATTCTGTTCATGTCCGTATTCCCGTTGTCCGGAACAACAGAGAAAATCATGCATGTGTGATGGTTTCTTTTACACACCTGACGCCTGATGTATTTGCCCCGCATATTTTATCATTTCAACGAGATATTATTCAGAGTTATGCGGATGTTCCATTAGCCGGGGTTTGCAAAGACGAGTGGGGATTTCCCCCTAACTATGATGGCAATCCGGCAAAAAATCAATTCTGGTACTCAAAACATCGCGCCTTGGCTTACGCAAAGCGGACAAAAGGACGTGATCTTTTGGAAGACTGTTTGTTAATGTATGTGGGTGTAAGAGGAAGAAAAGATGAGCGCAGTGCAGCGATAAATCATTTTATGGAGATGTCCTTACAGCGAAATGGTAAACTGGAAGATGATTTTTATCATACCGTAAAGAAGATTTTTGGTTCCAAGACGGTAGTGGCAACCCATCCAACCTGGTGGCCTTATCCCGATTTACGTGAGTTCAAGAAAAATGGTCTGGATTGGTGGATTGCAACAAGGGATTGGGCACAAACGGATGAATTGACTCCTTTTGCTGTACGTACGGCGCTTACAAAAAAATGGTCAAGTCCGATTTGGTATAACATGTATTATTCAAAAGATATAACCGATTATGAAAGTTCAATATGGAGCTATGTTCTTGGTGGGGGCAGAATCAATTATCACCCGATCTATCCATCTAAAAATCCTAATAAACTCCGAAACGAACTTCTGCGCGGAAATCTCATGCGCGCAGAAAGCCGCGTTCGTTTGATAAACTATATTAGCCAAAGTCCGTTGGATTGTCCGGTAGCGGTAATTTTTGGACATACTTGCGCGATGAACTGGGCCGGTCCAGCCTATAATGATGTCGGTATGGAGGTTGCAGATAATTTCTGGCGTGAAGGGGTTCCTGCGGATTTGATTCCGAGTAGTGAGATTGAGAATAAAAATTTGTATATCAATGAGGATGGATGGATTTGTTACGGAGCACAACGCTATGCGGCTGTTCTCCTCTATCATCCTGAATTTGAGAAATCTTCAACCGCTACATTTTTTAATAGTGCCGCCAACGGACCAACCAGACTTTTCTTAGTTGGGAACTGGACGCAGAATTTTAACGGAAAGGTTTTTGATGGCAACGCAGCACTGCCCCAATCCATGGCAGATTATTCCGATACGACATCGGTGGCAAAAAAAATATGTAAAATTCTACACATGCAAAATATCAAGCCTCAGTCCCCCGCTACAGACAGTTTGAAGGGCTTTAGTCATGTCTCCAGTTCTCCCCCCACGACTGGATTTTGCCGTCTTATTGACGGTACAATTATTCAGATTGCCGGTACAGATAATGTTGCAGGTGATCCCATTAAATCCAAAATTATAATCAATGATTATGAAGTTAGTTTCGACGCCATAGGAGTAGCAGCCAGTCGCCTTAATGATGAGGGTCGTGTAGAAGCTCTGGCAGCAGGAGGATTAAAATATTTTAAAGTACAGGATTTTGAAATTTCTCTGGATATACGGATTGATATAGCGCTTTGGAAAGACAGAAAGGGCAAGTGGAGCGGCCTTCTACAAGGTTGGAATGGATCTATACCAGCATCATTGCGGGCCATCACTGACGATTGGATGAACCTAGATATCCCGGTTCCGCTTTCAGAATAGACAATTTTACTAAACATTTAAGTCTTGATTCCCTCAGATCGTTGATAGGGAATATAAAGAGAAAAACCACCTATAAATCATGGGGAAAGAGCGATGAAAAAAAACCGTAGAGAATTTCTTAAAATGACTGGTATTGCCGGGCTAAGCTTAGCCGGCGGCGGAGTTCTGAAAAGTTGTACCTCGGAATCCATGAATCAGGATAATCCAAACCTGGCACAGGCCATAAAGGATTATGAGAAGGTCCATAAACAGAAGTTCAACATGTCGGGTTATGAGGCTGAAAAAATAAGTACGGTCCGGATTGGAATTATCGGAATGGGGCAACGCGGCCCTTCACATATGAGGACCATGAGTGGTATAGATGGTGTTGAAATAAAAGCTTTATGCGACCTTCGACCTGAGAAAGCCGAATCTGCAAAAAAGCAATTGACAAACACTGATCATAATCCTGAATTATACACCGGCTCAGAGAATGAATGGAAAAAACTGTGTCAACGTAATGATATTGACCTGATTATTGTTACGACGCCATGGTATATGCATACTGAGATGGCCGTTTATGCAATGGAGCAAGGTAAACATGTGGCATCAGAGGTTCCGGCTGCCGCAACTATTGAAGAGTGTTGGCAGCTGGTAGAAACAGCCGAACGAACCCGCAAACACTGTATGATGTTGGAAAACTATTCGTATATGTCATTTCATTTGGTGATGATAAACATGGCCAAGCAAGGATTTTTCGGGGAAATTGTGCACGGAGATTGTGCCTATAATACAAGTAAAATGAAAAATAATTTCAATAAAAACTTGTATTGGAATATGTGGTGGCTACGTCAGTATGGTTCCAGAAAAGGGAATATCTATCCGACACATGGTTTGGGACCTGTTGCTCAAATGATGGATATCAACAGGGGAGATAAATTTGAATTCCTTGTATCGGTAGATAGTAAAGATTTTATGATGGCAGCTAAAGCGGAGGAATTGGCCGAAACCGACGATTTCTTTAAAGAATTTGTGGGAAAAGATTATCGTGGTAATATGAGTAATACTATCATCAAAACCACCTATGGCCGGACTATTATGCTACAGCACGATGCAACCTCTCCATCTCCACACAATATGATTCATGGTGTATATGGTACAAAAGGTGCCGTTTTATATGATCCCCAACCTCCAAGAATCTCTACCGGTAACCATAAATGGGCCTCGCCAGAGGAATTTGAAAAAATTAGAGAAAAATATACACCTGAAATATTTCACAAATTAGAAGAATTGGCGAAAAAGAGCGGGCATGGAGGATCTGACTTACGCATTGACTGGCATTTAATCGACTGTCTTCACAATGGACTCCCCCTTGATCAGGATGTATATGATGCGGCAGCATGGAGTTCAATATTACCATTGTCTGAATGGTCGGTGAGGAACAATTCGAACTCGATTAATGTACCAGATTTTACAGCAGGGGCCTGGAAAACTAATAAACGTAACATGGACATAAATTTGAAGCGGGGTGGAACTACAAAAGTAATATCTTGAGCAATAGGCTAATATTTATAAACATTACCACGTATTCTGCCTGCCCCGTTAAGACCCCGAGAATTCGGGGAGTGGCACGGGGCGGTCATTTTGTACACTACCTTTATAACAAACAGGAGTTCAATATGAGCAAGGATTGGTGGAGAGAAAAAGCCAAAGGAATACCACAAATCATCACCCCGCCACCTGGTCCCAAATCAATACAACTGCATAACAATGCCAGTAAATACATTCGTGGACTCTCTTCACAAGTGAAATTGTTTCCCGTCAGTTTTGAAGAAGGCTACGGTATTTCATTGACAGATGTCGATGGTAATAGGTATCTGGATTTTTCATCAGGCATTTATGTAACCTCCCTCGGACACAGTCATCCGAAGATTTCCGGAGCTGTCGCCAAATGGGCACACAAACTGATGAATTGTCATGATTTTACCACCCCGATAAAAGAAAAAGTACTGGAAAAGATGGCAGAGGTGCTTCCGGGCAACCTGAACGCAGTACAATTTTATAGCGATGGAACGTCTGCCGTTGAAGCCGGAATTCGCGCTGCCAGGGCAATCGGTAATCATCACGAATTCATATCCTGTTTCAGGGATTTTCATGGCAAAAGTATGGCGGCTGTGAGCCTGGCTCAAATGGTAAGAGGCGATGTTTACAGTTATGGGCCCACCCGTGCGGCTGGTTTTTATATGGTGCCCCGTCCGGATCCCTATCGTCCTCTTTTTAAAAAAGAAGACGGAACCATTGACACGGATGGTTATATTGATTTCTATGAGGAATTCATCCGTGAAGGTACCGTGGGAAATGTTGCTGCATTCGTATTGGAACCGGCCCAGGGTTGGGGCGGTTCCATTTTTCCACCGGATGATTTCTTTCCAAAACTAAGAAAATTTTGCGATCAAAAAGACATCCTCCTTTTTGCCGATGAAGTGCTAACCGGTATGGGACGCACCGGAGAATGGCTCTGCCTGGATCATTGGAATGTGGTGCCTGACATTGTGACTTTTGGGAAATCATTTGGTAATGGTTTTCCTGTTACAGCTATGATTGTTAAAGAAGAATTTGCCCAGGCGCTGGATAAGATTTCTGCCTCGTCAAGTTACGGTGGTAATCCCATGGCCTGTGCAGCCGCACTGGCTTCGATTGAAGTCATTGAAGAGGAGCAGATTCTGGAAAATGTACGATCTGTAGGGGCTCATTTCATGAAACGTATGGAAAAGATGAAGACCGAACATCCAATTATTGGAGATGTTAAAGGTAAAGGCTTTTTGCTGGGTATCGAACTGGTAAAAGAAAAAGCGACAAAAGAGCCATTTGATGAAGCCGGTAAGTTGGTTTATCAAAAGGCCTTCCGAAAAGGATTGGCCTGGATTCCGGCCGGTCATATTCTTCGTATGTCGCCACCTCTTATCATGGATGAAAAATATGCCGACATGGGACTGGATATGATTGAAGAGTCCATTGCTGAAGTGGAAAAGGAGTTTGGTTATAAATAGTATAATTTGAAAAGGAGTATGATGGGTAAAAGAAAAAGCATTCGGTTTGGTATTATTGGTTGTGGATTAATGGGGCGTGAGTTTGCGGTTGCCTCGGCACGCTGGCCGGCGCTTTTAGATTTGGATGTGCAACCGGAAATAGTTGGAATTTGCGATTTGAACGAAAGTCTTTTTAAATGGTATTCGGATAATTTCGATTCCATAAAAGTCATTACAGCAAATTATCAGGAATTACTTGCAAACGATGAAATTGATTTTATTTATTGTGCCGTGCCGCATAATTTACATGAAAAATTTTATATTGATATTATCCGTGCGGGGAAACATCTTCTTGGAGAGAAACCTTTTGGAATTAATATAGAGGCGAATAAAAACATCCTGGAAGTAATCGATAAAAATCCGGATGTATTTGTGCGTTGCTCTTCAGAATTCCCATTTTATCCGGGTGCACATCAAATTCATAAATTTATAACAGAAAATCCCTGGGGAACAATAATACACGTAAACGCAAGCTTTTTGCATTCTTCAGATATTAATTTTACCAAGCCTATTAACTGGAAGCGTATGATAGATATGAATGGAGAATACGGCTGTATGGGTGATCTTGGAATGCATCCGCTTCATATTCCCATCCGTGCAGGTTGGATCCCAAAAACTGTTTCAGCATTGCTTTCTAATATTGTTACCCAGCGACCGGATGGAAAAGGTGGAACTGCGGCTTGTGAAACCTGGGATAATGCAATTTTGCAGTGTAAGGTTGAACATCCACAGGATAAATATAATTTCCCGATGACGGTTAAAACTTATCGTATTGCTCCCGGTGAAACGAATACGTGGTCCATTGAAATATTGGGTACTCAATTTAGCGCTAGCTTTAGTACAAAGTATCCCAAAACATTGCATACAATGGCATATCAAAGCGGTGGAAAGCAGGAATGGCGTAACGAAGATCTAGGTTATCAATCGGTTTATAAAACTATAACAGGAGGGATTTTTGAATTTGGTTTTACCGATGCCATCCTGCAAATGTGGGCAACTGCGCTTGATGAATTCTCAAAACACGGAAAAGATATGCCTTATGGATGCATCAGGCCATACGAAACCCTGATCCAGCACAAAATTCTTACAGCAGCTTTGGAATCACATAAAAAGCAACAGATTATAACTTTGTGAACTTTTGAGAAACAGGATGACAATGCGAAGCCAGGAATTCCTGAAGAAATGAAAAACTCCGGATTGAGTGAAAAAATTTACCTCGTATTGGATATTGGCACCAGCGATATCAAATGTGGTTGTATTGATTCCAATTATGACATCTTAGCACAGCATCATCGAAAATTTCCCATGGTGCAAAGCCAGAGCATTATTGAAATTGATTTTGACCTTTTTTTCAACACAACCAGCGATCTGCTAATGGAGTGTCTGACAGATCATGTTGTAAAGCGTTCTACAGTTGAGGCCTTGCTGATTACCAGTCAGGCGCAAACATTTGTCCCTGTGGACGAGGACTTTTCCCCGATTTATAAAGGAATTGTCTGGCTGGATGAGCGAGCCGATAAGGAAGCAGCTTATCTGAAAGAACGGCTGCCTGACTTTAATAAAACGGCAGGTTTTAACCACCCTCTGCCAAGCCTGTACGTTTCAAAATTGTTATGGCTAAAAAAGAACGAACCCGCTGTTTTCAAAAAGGCCAGAGCATTTCCTTTAATTAACGAATACCTGGTTCACAGGTTAACCGGAGAGTTCTATTCCGACAGCACCAGTTTCGGGATGGGTGGAATGTATGATTTTCGCCGAAATGAGATAAATAGAGAGCTTGTGCAAATTCTTGGTCTGACGGAAGATTCTTTTCCGAAGATAGAAAAAGCAATAGTTCGGGGCGAATTGATTTCCCAACAGATTCAGCGGATATGGAAGCTAAATTATCGCTTTCCCTGTTTTTTGAGTGGAAATGACCAGGGAGCTTCCGCTTGCGGTGCAGGACTAAAACAGCCTGGAAACGTGAATATTAACTTTGGCACGGCCATGGTATTTTATACCATATCGGATTCATTAACCACGAACCTGACGGATGATCAGATCGCCGGTAAGCATCCTGTCGGTGAAGATTATTTCCTTCTGAATTTCGAAAGTGATTTCGGAATGCAAATGAATCGACTCAAAGAAAATTTTTTTAAATTTGGCACATATGATCAGTTTTTTCATACCTATAACCAATACCCTGATGTCGATGAGAAAATACCTCCCTATGAGGACGATGATCAAAATATTATTTCACCAGAAGATTCGCATCGACTTTGTGCAGGGGTGATAAAATATTATCTCAACCGATTACGATCTCATCTTGCTCAAATTCGTAAATCAGTTCAATTGAAAAATATTACATTGTCCGGGGGTATGCTGTTCTCGGAAGTTTGGCTCGATATATTGCGCAGTACTATAAATCAACCGTTCACTATAAATAACCGCGCTGATGCCGGATTGGTTGGTGCCTTACACATTTATTTGGATAATAAGAAGGAGAATATTTGTGACAACTGATTTTTCATATGAACCTTCACACTATGTTCCTTTTCGGGATAAAAAAGTAATCGAAAAAGTCCGGAATATAAAAAGTGAAGAAATCGAGAATCATCCGAATCCGGATTATAAAATACATATTGTGCCCGACGCCGATTTATCTATTATTACGCTGTTTGACGCCTTTCATCGCATCAAGAAAGCGTCTGATAGCAATGAACCAATAGTGATGATTATGCCGAATCCCTGGCCACAGTTCAGAATGTTAGCGCACATGCTCAATAAATTTCGTGTGGATTGCCGCCAGTTAAGCACATTTAATATGGATGAATACGCCGATCAGGATGGCAATATTGCACCCGAAACATGGATTTATGGCTTTGGACATGCCTTTAAGAAATATTTTTATCATAATCTTGATAAAGATCTTAGACCGCCGGAAAAGCAAATTCATACATTCACCAATGATAATATTAATGACTACGGAAAAATGATTTCCGAATATGGTGAAGCGGACATTGTTTACAGCGGACCGGGTTGGACAGGGCATCTGGCTTTTATTGAGCCTGATGCGCCGGAGTTTAAGGCAGAATCTATGGAAGAATGGATGGAAATGAGTCCCCGGATTGTGACACTCAGTCCGTTCACGCTGGCACAAAATTCCTTGCATGGAAGCTTTGGTATGAGCGGCGACCTGGCCATGGTCCCGCCCAAGGCTGCGACTATAGGTCCTGCCCAGGTTGTCAGGGCGAAAAACCGGATACAGTCCTTTGGAATTGGTGTTCACGGCACAACCACATCCTGGCAGCGATTGATTGCCCGTCTGGTGATGCATGGCGATCCAACGCCATTAGTGCCTGAATCTGTGAACCAGCTTTTACGAACGGACGCCTATGTGACGGAAACCATCGCCAGGGATATTAAACCGGACTGGGAAAAAGGCTACTAGATGCCCAATAAAGAAATTAAAGAATCACTCAAGAGCAAAGAAGCTATTATTGATGTCCATACACATGTGGGCATTTCACCAAAATTTTATTATCAATACGGCTATCCTTACGCGTTGTCACTCGAAGACCTCATTATTCGGATGGAAACGCTTGGCATCGATTACACGGTTGTCTTTCCGTTTGGGGATTCCGCTTTTTACGAAAATGACAATCAATCATCGCAGGTAAAAACGACGGCACGATATTGTCTTTTTCCTTACGAGATTGAGAACAGGAACCTATTAAATGAAATCCATGAAATATTTCCGGAACACAGCAAAAAAATTCTACCTTTTCTTATGTTCGATCCTTCCCGGGAGACAGAGAAACAAGCGGTCTCTCTGGAAGAATTATCAGAAAAACATCCTATTTTTGGTTTAAAAACGGGAACCACCTATATCCAGGCTTTTGTGAATGATCTGGAAACCAAAGGCAAACCGATCCTTGATGTTGCGCAAAAAAAACAGCTTCCCATTATTTTCCATTCTGCCGTACATCCTGCTGATCCCTGGGCCTCGGTTTACGATATCGTCGATTTTGCAGGAAGGCATCCCGACATCAACGTCTGCATCGCTCATTCCGCGCGTTTTGTCAAACCTGTTCTGGAAAAGGCCGACCGTTTGGATAATTGTTTTGTCGATCTTTCAGCCTTTATCATTCATTGTCAATTGGTGCTGCAAAACTCGGCTGCTGTGGCAACGGAGGATATTCGTTTTCCTGCTGATTACAGTGATCCGCTAACAGCGATGACACAGCTGGCGGAAGCATATCCGGAGACCATTCTCTGGGGCAGCGATACGCCATTCTATTACTGGATTCAGAAATACTATACCGGTAATGGTGAGTTAGTAGAGGACAAACTTTCATGCGGTTATAAGGAAGAGGCGCAATTGTTAAACAATTTACCCATAGAGATTAAAACAAAGATCGCCTATAAAAATAGCATGCGTTTTATTTTCGGAGAATAGCATTGAAAAAGTTACAGGCAGGCGCTGCGATTATTGATGTTACACCGCAAAAGCCGATGTTTCTGCACGGCTATCCCCATGTTGAACGGATCAGCCAGGGGATCCATGATCCCCTGTATGCATCCGCTTTGATTATTGATAATAGCGAAATCCAGATCGGTTTTTGCACCGTAGATGTTATTTTCATATCCCGGGAAATTACCGATAGAGTCAGAGAACAGGTTCAGGCCATTACCGGCATTCCTGGTCAAAACATAGTGGTCTCTGCTTCCCACACCCATTCCGGCCCGGTGATTTTTAGTGATATTTTTTATGATCCGGTTGTGCCTAAGGCAGATCCTGAATATATTTCTTACCTGGTGGACAAGTTGGTGCAGGTTTACGTGGAAGCATTTCAAAATAAAAAAGAAAGTAAATTTTATATTACCACCGCTGATGGATCCGGTGTGGGTGGTAACCGGCGCAATAAAACGGACGCTACTGATCCGGATATTCCTGTCGCTGTGTTCAAAGAAACAGAAACGGACAGGATATTTGCCTTGTCAACTATTTATTGCATGCACCCGACGGTTTTGCACGAGGATTCAAATCTATATTCGGCCGACTTTCCTGGTTATACCCGTGAATATATCAACAAGAAGCTGGGTAAAGACGTTGTTTTGCTCTATCATACCGGACCATCCGGTAATCAATCCCCACGTCATTTTATTAAATCGAATACTTTTGATGAAGCGAAACGCCTGGGTTTTATGCTTGGCGAGCGAATCATGGATTGCATCCAGCAGTTAGATGATTTCCATTTCAAAGATTGGGTTCCCATTTCTACATGGCAGTCAAGTATAAAGCTCCCAAAGAAGACGTTCACGTCGGTAGAAGCTGCTGAAAAAAAAGTGATTTTGGTAAAGAACAAACTGAAACAAATGCATCTGGATAAAGCGCCGGCTTCAGAAATCAGGACAGTGGAGTGCGACTGGTTTGGCGCCGAAGAGAACAAACAACTGGCTGAAATGGCGGCGAGTAGAAAGATTGAACAGATTTATCAATCCGTACTACCTGCGGAAATCAATGTGATTGGCATTGATGACAGTCATTTTGTCTTTCTGCCGGGAGAATTGTTTGTCGAATATTCCCTGATAATTAAAGAGAAATCACCAGTGCAGACTTTTGTTACCAGTCTTTCAAACGGAGTCCTGGCCGGATATCTCGTCACCGATAAGGCAGAACAAGAGGGTGGCTACGAAGCGTCGAACAGCATTTTTCCGGCAAAGGCAGGACAAGTTATAGTTAACGAAGTTTTATCAATTTTGGGAGAAAAGGATTAAAAAAACAAAACCACAGAGGGTTGGTTACCTTGTAAGCGTCCCTGTAGCCTGGGATCAGGATGGTCTCTTTTCACCAAATCTGTTTCGCAAGGCGATCGGTAAACTGATACAGGAAGGATGTGATGGGCTCTATCTTTTTGGTACAAGTGGTGAAGGTTACGCGGTCTCTGATGATGAATTCACTCAGATTGTGGATGTCTACCTGGATGCCACGACTGCATTCACCGGTTTTCGTCAGGTCGGCTGTCTTGGCTTGAGTTCAGATCAGGTAAAGCATCGTTGCCGGATTGCCGTTGAACGTGGTTTACAAAGTGTCCAGATCACGTTGCCTTTTTGGAAGGAACTGAACGATGCGGAAATTTTACGGTACTTTTCAGATGTCTGTGGAAGTTTTCCGGAGTTGTCCTTTCTTCTTTACAACAATCCTCGTAATAAAAGGCGGTTGAGGGGAAAAGAACTTGAGTCTATTCATGATGTGACCCCAAACCTCTATGGGGCCAAGACAGGGTCGGGGGCATGGCTCGATTTCTTTGAACTGATTATCGAATCACCATCACTGGTACATTTCGTCACAGAAGCGGCGTTTCTTTTCTCTTACAGCCTTGGTACTGTCGGCCTGATTCCTTCGTCCAACTATGTATTTCCGCAAAAAGCCCGCGCATACTATAAAGCAGTAATGGCCAATGATTTAAAGACAGCTCACCGTCTCCACAGGGATATTATGCGCTTTTTTTATAAAACAGCCACGCCACTCGTGCAAAAGGGTTACATTGATGGTGCCATAGACAAAGCCTATGCTCGGATTGGTGGCATGGACATGCCTCTGAATATAAAGTCTCCATACATCCCGTTGAACAACGAGGATTTTGAGTGGCTTAAATCTGTCATCCGTATGGAATTTGCTGATTCATAATTATTAAAAAGGATTTTAAAAATGAAAATGAGACAAAGCAGAGTATTAAAAAAGTTAAGAGCCGGGGAGATTGTAAGCTGTTTTAAGGTCCATTTTGATGCACAGGTTACGGATATCGCCGGTATGAGTGGATTTGATTGTCTTTGGATTGACCAGGAACATCAGGCTCATGATTGGTCGGCCTTGCAAGCGCATGTGTGGGCAGGTAAAAGTCATGATATGGATGTGATGGTGCGAGTCCCCCGCGGCAGTTACAGCGATTATATTAAACCACTTGAACTGGATGCAACCGGAATAATGGTACCACATATTATGGGTATTGAAGACGCGCGTAAAGTAGTACAGATGACCCGATTCCATCCCATAGGCAGACGCCCGCTCGATGGAGGCAATGCCGATGGAGGATATGCTACGATTGATTATGTTGATTATATCAAACAGGCAAATGATCAGCGATTTATCATTTTACAAATTGAAGACCCGGAACCGCTTGATGATCTGGAAGCTATTGCGGCGTTGGATGGCATTGATATGCTATTCTTTGGACCGGCGGATTTTAGTCAAGGTATCGGTGTCCCCGGCGACTGGAATCATCCTAAACTCCTTCAAACACGCCAGCGAGTCGCCGAAATTGCCATAAAGCATGGCAAATATGCGGGAATCCCGGCCAGTATCGATAATGTAGATGAGATGATCGCTATGGGATACAAATTTTTAAACATTGGCGCGGATGTACTTGTGGTGGGTAAATACTGCAAACAGCTCATGGACGGATTCTTAAAGAAAGTAAATGGATAAATAGGTCGTCGAAGGATAAAATATGCCCAAACAGACCATGACGCAAAAATCTTCGGATAATCCGTATTTTCACAAAGACTTTCATATCCTATTAAATTATGGCATTGATTATTTGCATAAAAATATTGGTGAGGAAGCGGTCCGGGAGTACCTGATACAATTTGCCGATACTTACTATTCTCCCTTTAAAAGCGCCATTCAAGACAAAGGATTGCTTGCCATCAAGGAACACTATGAAAAGATATATAAAATTGAGGGTGCTGTATTCGATATAAGTTTTTCACAGGATGAATTAATCATCCATTTATTGGCCTCTCCGGCGGTGATGCATATTAAAGCGGAAGGACATCCTGTCTCCCCATTATTTCGTGAATCTGTTGCGACCGTGATTAAGACAATATGCGAGGATACGCTTTACGATATGGAAATGCTTGAATATCATGAAGATACCGGCGCCTATCGATTGCGATTTTTCAGGAGGCAAGAATGATTTCATGCACGGAATTTATTCCTGCTTACAACGAACTATTCAAGTATCTTGAAGATAAGCAGGGAAAAACAGCGGTCATAGATTTTTGGGAATATTTATCAGATATATACTTGACAAATCTCAAAGAATCTGTTAGCGTAAACGGTATTCGTGGCTGCTGGATTTATTGGAGTAGATCGCTGGAAGAAGAGGCGGCAGAATTTACTATGGAATTAGACGAAGAGGCCGGGGAATTCTCCGTAACGATACATCATTGCCCTTCGAAGGGTCGGCTTCTTGAATACAAACATATCCTGCCCTATCCCGATTACTGTGAACACTGTGATATGCTTTATCGCAGAGTATTGGAACCACTGGGATATACATATGATCTGGATCGTTCGCAAACAGATCAAGCACGATGTCGTCTTTCGATTAAAGTGATTAAAAAGTAGATTAAACAGGCCAGCAAAAAGGCAATGGTCTCCCATCCGTTGCTCAAAGGCGCCGCGGCCATGGCCTCAAAACTGAAGCCGCTGCCAAA
>RCNB010001419.1_pt1 | contig 15030 bp, 10 predicted proteins | sample 2041321 | NCBI WGS metagenome assembly RCNB01 (sample SAMN09708232, study PRJNA481090) | Marine sediment metagenome, whole genome shotgun sequencing project. | reverse complement strand
AATATAAACGGGTGTAGCTCAGTTGGTAGAGCACTGGTCTCCAAAACCAGGTGTCGGGAGTTCGAGCCTCTCCTCCCGTGCAGATCAGAAATAGGAGTGTGCAGAAAAGGAAATAAAGTTTTAGTCTGGTTTTGTGGCTGAATAATAGAATTTTAAAATTGCATTCTTAATAAGGAATAAAATAATAGGTATGTTAACTTATATAAAGGAGTCCATAGAAGAATTAAGACATAATGTTACATTACCATCAAGGGCAGAATCGTCTAACCTTATGGTTATTGTTGCTGTGTTTTCTATATTGTTTGCTTTGGCAACTTGGGGTGTAGATACCGTATTCAGCAAATTTATTCAACTTTACTTTAACACCTTAATAAATTAAGTTCGAGACCTATGTCTGAAGTATTAGAAAAGAAATGGTATGTAGTAAGAGCTGTCAGTGGTCAGGAGAATAAGATCAAGAGCTATATAGAAAGCGAAGTGGAACGTCATGGATTTGCTGATTATCTGGAAGATGTATTGGTTCCAACTGAGAAAGTTGTACAGATAAGAAATGGGAAAAAGATAAACAAAGAGAGAGTTTATTTTCCAGGATATATAATGATCAAAGCTAATTTGGGTGGAGAGATGATTCATATAATCCGCTCCATAACTAATGTAATTGGCTTTTTGGGTGAGAAAAAAGGTGGTGATCCGGTTCCATTGAGAAAGGCCGAAGTAAACCGAATGTTAGGGAAAGTAGACGAATTAGCTATAAATACAGACAGCATTGCCATACCATTTATTCTTGGAGAAACTATTAAGGTTATAGACGGACCTTTTAATGGATTTAATGGTACGGTTGAAAAGATTAATGAGGAGAAAAGGAAATTGGAAGTAATGGTGAAAATATTCGGCAGAAAAACACCATTGGAATTGAGTTACATGCAAGTAGAAAAAGTATAGAAAATTGTTACATATATATAAAAGTTGTGTTGCTTCCAAAATATAACACACTTTAAATTTAATTTAAAACAATGGCAAAAGAAGTAAGTAAAGTAGTTAAACTACAAGTTAGGGGAGGTGTTGCGAATCCGTCGCCACCGGTTGGACCCGCTTTAGGTGCTGCCGGCGTTAACATCATGGAGTTCTGTAAGCAGTTTAATGCTCGTACGCAGGACAAACAAGGCAAAATTCTGCCTGTTGTTATCACCGTATATAAGGACAAGTCATTTGAATTTGTTGTTAAAACACCACCAGCGGCAGTACAACTTTTGGAAGCGGCTAAGATTAAGAAAGGATCTGGCGAACCTAACCGAGTAAAATCAGGGAATGTTTCATGGGATCAGGTGAAGAACATTGCAGAGGACAAAATGATTGACCTTAATGCATTTACCGTTGAATCCGCAATGTCTATGGTAGCAGGTACTGCAAGATCTATGGGATTGAAAGTCTCAGGGAAAAGACCTTTTTAAAATCTTAAAAGCAATTTTAATATGGCAAAATTAACTAGAAAGCAAAAAGAAGCACACGCTAAAATAGAGAAAGATAAGCTCTATTCTGTAGAAGAAGCTTCTGCGCTTATAAAAGAGATAACCAATGCAAAGTTTGATGCGAGCATCGATCTTGCAATTAGGTTAGGAGTAGATCCACGTAAAGCCAATCAAATGGTACGTGGTGTTGTGACATTGCCTCATGGTACCGGTAAAGATGTAAAAGTCCTTGCTTTGGTAACCCCAGATAAGGAAGCTGAAGCTAAGGAAGCTGGTGCAGACTTTGTTGGTTTGGATGAGTATTTGGATAAAATAAAAGGTGGTTGGACAGATGTAGATGTAATAATCACAATGCCAAGTGTTATGGGTAAATTAGGACCCTTAGGACGAGTTTTAGGTCCAAGAGGATTAATGCCCAATCCAAAAACAGGTACGGTAACAATGGATGTTGCTAAGGCAGTATCTGAAGTAAAAGCGGGTAAAATAGATTTTAAAGTAGACAAGTCCGGTATTGTACATGCGGCCATAGGAAAGGCTTCCTTTTCATCGGATAAAATAGCTGGTAACACTCAGGAATTACTGGATACTTTAAATAAGTTAAAACCGGCTGGGGCAAAAGGTATATATATGAAAAGTATCTATATGTCAAGTACTATGAGTCCTAGTCTCCAATTAGATCCTAAAGCAGTAGTTTAACTGTAAACGTTTTAAAATCATGACAAGAGAAGAAAAAGCAACCGTTATAGAAGATTTGACGGCTCAGTTAGCTGATAATTCAACGATTTATTTGGCAGATATTTCCGGATTGAATGCCTTGGCAACCTCTGCATTAAGAAGAGCTTGCTTTAAAGCAAACATAAAATTGTCTGTAGTAAAAAATACTTTACTAGCAAAGGCAATGGAAGCCTCCGAAAAGGAATTCGGTGAATTACCTGAAACATTAAAAGGAAATACATCTTTAATGTTTTCAGAAACTGGTAATGGTCCCGCAAAGGTTATTAAAAATTTTCGAAAAAAATCGGACAAACCTTTATTAAAAGGCGCCTTTGTAGAAGAAGCAATTTATGTAGGTGATGAGAATTTGGATACTTTGGTAAATATTAAGTCCAAAGAGGAGATGATAGGCGAAATTATTAGTCTATTGCAGTCCCCGGCCAAAAATGTTATTTCTGGATTAAAATCCGGAGGTGGTAAACTGGCAGGAATCCTTAAAACATTAGCTGAAAAATAATTAATACGCACTAAAAACTAGAATAATTTAAGAATTTTATTAAACGATAGAAAAATGGCAGATTTAAAAGATTTCGCAGAACAATTGGTTAACTTAACCGTAAAAGAAGTAAACGAGTTAGCTGATATATTAAAAGATGAGTATGGCATAGAGCCTGCTGCTGCAGCTGTTGCAGTTGCTGCAGGTGGAGCCGCAGGAGGTGAAGCTGAAGCCGCTGAAGAAAAAACAGAATTTGATGTTGTTTTAACAGCTGCTGGTGGTTCTAAATTGGCTGTAGTTAAATTGGTTAAAGAATTAACCGGCCTTGGATTAAAAGATGCTAAGGATATTGTTGATAGCGCACCTAAGGCTGTAAAAGAAGGTGTTTCTAAAGACGAAGCTGAAGGAATTAAAAAATCATTGGAAGAAGCTGGAGCAGAAGTTGAGCTTAAATAATAGCAACAACCATACGGTTTTGGTTTAGGTCTTTCCGCCAGTTTGGTGGCTAGACCTAAACCCTTTTGTATATAGTATATGATGTAATATACTACCCATTTTAGGTATTCACGTTCAAAATTTTGTCCATTGATGTTCACAAAACAGACTGAAAGAGTAAACTTCGCATCCGCTAAGAACATTCCGAACTATCCGGATTTCTTGGACATTCAGATTAAATCATTTCAAGATTTTTTTCAACTTGAAACAAAATCTGACGAAAGGGGCAATGAGGGTTTGTACAACACCTTCATGGAAAACTTTCCAATAACTGACACAAGAAATCAATTTGTACTGGAATTTCTTGATTACTTTATAGATCCACCTAGATATTCCATCCAGGAGTGTATAGAAAGAGGTCTAACCTATAGTGTGCCTCTAAAAGCGCGTTTAAAACTTTATTGTACGGATCCGGAGCATGAAGATTTTGAAACTATTGTTCAGGACGTTTATTTGGGCACTATACCCTATATGACACCAAGTGGAACATTCGTAATTAACGGTGCTGAACGTGTAGTTGTTTCGCAGTTGCACCGTTCTCCAGGAGTATTCTTTGGTCAATCTTTTCACGCAAATGGCACCAAACTGTATTCTGCAAGGGTAATTCCTTTTAAAGGATCCTGGATAGAATTTGCTACTGATATCAATAGCGTAATGTATGCTTACATTGACAGGAAGAAAAAATTACCGGTTACAACTTTATTTAGAGCTATAGGTTTTGAAAGAGACAAGGATATTCTGGAGATCTTTGACCTGTCTGAAGAAGTAAAGGTTTCAAAAACCGGATTGAAAAAAATCTTAGGACGTAAACTTGCTGCCAGGGTTCTTAATACCTGGCACGAAGATTTTGTTGATGAAGATACAGGGGAAGTTGTTTCAATAGAGAGAAATGAAATTGTCCTGGATCGTGATACTGTTCTTGAAAAAGAACATATAGATGAAATTATTAATGCAGATGTTAAAACCGTTCTGCTTCATAAAGAGAATAATGCCCAAAGTGATTATGCAATTATTCATAACACTTTGCAAAAAGATCCCACAAATTCTGAAAAAGAAGCCGTTGAACACATTTATCGTCAGCTGCGTAATGCAGAACCACCTGATGAGGAAACGGCACGTGGAATAATTGATAAATTGTTTTTCTCTGATCAACGATATAATCTGGGTGAAGTTGGTCGTTACAGAATGAATAAAAAGCTTGGTTTGGATATCGGTATGGACAAACAGGTACTTACCAAAGAAGATATCATTACTATTATCAAGTATTTAATTGAACTTATCAATTCTAAAGCAGAAATTGATGATATTGACCACCTTTCCAACAGGCGTGTTAGAACCGTTGGGGAACAATTATCATCTCAATTTGGTGTTGGTTTGGCGCGTATGGCAAGGACCATTCGTGAACGAATGAATGTGAGGGATAATGAGGTGTTTACTCCGATTGATCTGATAAATGCTAAAACACTGTCCTCTGTGATTAATTCATTTTTTGGTACTAACCAATTATCACAGTTCATGGATCAGACGAATCCTCTTGCAGAAATTACGCACAAGAGAAGATTATCAGCTCTCGGGCCAGGTGGACTTTCAAGAGAACGTGCAGGATTTGAAGTTCGTGACGTTCACTACACACATTACGGAAGACTATGTCCTATTGAAACTCCTGAAGGACCAAATATTGGACTTATTTCATCTCTGGCGGTATTTGCCAAAGTAAATCCTATGGGATTCTTGGAGACACCATATCGCAAGGTTGATAATGGAAAAGTAGATACTAAAAATTTTATATACCTGAGCGCGGAAGAAGAAGAAGGCATGAAAATATCTCAGGCCAATATTCCTCTCAAGGACAATGGGGCGATAGACCAGGAGAAAGTTATCGCCAGGGAAGAAGGAGATTTTCCGGTTGTGGATCCTATAGAGGTGAATTATACCGATGTTGCTCCTAACCAGATTGCATCTATTTCCGCTTCTTTAATTCCGTTCCTTGAACACGATGATGCGAACAGGGCTTTGATGGGTTCTAACATGATGCGTCAGGCTGTTCCTTTATTGAAACCGCAATCTCCTATTGTTGGAACAGGATTGGAAAGACGAGTTGCATCAGACTCAAGAGTATTAATAAATGCAGAAGGTGATGGCGTAATTGAATATGTGGATTCTCAAAAGGTCACAATTAATTACAAACGTAGTGAGAATGAAAAATTGGTAAGTTTTGAGGAGGATTCCAAGACCTATCAATTGGTTAAATTCAGAAAAACCAACCAAGGTACCAGTATTAATCTTAAGCCAATCGTCCAAAAGGGAGATCAGGTTAAAAAAGGACAGGTACTTTGCGAAGGATATGCTACAGAAGGAGGGGAATTAGCGTTAGGTAGAAACCTTAAAGTAGCATTTATGCCCTGGAAAGGATATAACTTTGAGGATGCTATTGTAATTTCTGAAAAAGTTGTCCGCGAAGATATCTTTACTTCAATACATATAGATGAATATGCTCTTGAAGTTAGAGATACTAAATTAGGAGCTGAAGAATTAACTAATGATATTCCTAATGTTTCTGAAGAGGCAACAAAAGACCTTGATGAATATGGAATGATACGAATTGGTGCGGAAGTAAAACCCGGGGATATTCTTATTGGTAAGATTACACCAAAAGGTGAATCGGATCCTACTCCGGAAGAAAAACTACTTCGTGCTATTTTTGGAGATAAAGCAGGGGATGTTAAGGATGCTTCTTTAAAAGCTTCACCTTCGTTGCGTGGAGTAGTTATTGAAAAAAAGCTATTCTCTCGTTCTATTAAGGATAAACGCAAACGTTCAGAAGACAAGGAAGCAATTTCCAGTCTGGAACTGAAATATGAGTTAAAATACCAGGAACTTAAAGAAGTTCTTGTAGATAAGTTGTTTAAACTTATAAACGGGAAGACATCTCAAGGAGTATTAAATGATCTTGGTGAAGAGGTTTTACCTAAGGGTAAAAAATATACCATGAAAATGCTTAATTCAGTAGATGATTTTGCCCATCTTGTAGGGGGTAGTTGGACCACTGATAAAGACACGAATATTTTGGTGGCCGACCTGCTACACAATTACAAGATTAAGTTGAATGATCTTCAAGGGAATCTTAGGAGAGATAAGTTCACTATATCTGTTGGGGATGAATTACCTGCAGGTATAATGAAGCTTGCAAAAGTTTATGTTGCTAAAAAACGTAAACTTAAAGTTGGTGATAAAATGGCCGGACGTCATGGTAACAAAGGTATTGTTGCCCGTATTGTCAGACATGAAGACATGCCGTTCTTGGAAGACGGAACTCCCGTAGATATAGTATTAAACCCATTAGGTGTGCCTTCTCGTATGAATATTGGTCAGATTTATGAAACCGTTCTGGGATGGGCCGGTCAAAATCTCGGTAAAAAATTCGCGACTCCAATTTTTGATGGTGCTACACTTGATGAGATTAATGAATTTACTGATGAAGCCGGGATCCCAAGATTTGGTCATACCTATCTCTATGATGGAGGAACCGGGCAACGCTTCGACCAGGCAGCGACTGTTGGGGTAATCTATATGTTAAAATTAGGACATATGGTGGATGATAAAATGCACGCACGTTCTATTGGACCATATTCGTTGATTACACAGCAACCTTTAGGAGGTAAAGCACAATTTGGTGGACAACGTTTTGGAGAAATGGAAGTTTGGGCCTTAGAGGCATATGGCGCATCTGCTACCCTTCGTGAGATTTTGACAGTAAAATCTGATGATGTGATTGGACGTGCCAAAACCTATGAATCAATTGTAAAAGGCGAAACCATGCCTGAACCTGGCTTGCCAGAATCTTTCAATGTATTAATGCACGAACTTAAGGGATTAGGTTTAGACATCAGACTTGAAGAATAATAGTTTTTTTTACATATTTAAATTTACTATCACCATATTATAATGGCTAGAATAAAAGATAATACCGCAATAAAAAGGTTTAATAAAATTTCAATTGGATTGGCATCTCCTGAATCAATTTTAGGAGAATCCCGAGGTGAGGTTTTAAAGCCTGAAACTATTAATTATAGAACTCATAAACCAGAGCGTGATGGATTGTTCTGCGAACGCATTTTTGGACCTGTAAAGGATTATGAATGTGCATGTGGAAAGTACAAGCGTATACGCTATAGAGGAATTGTTTGCGACAGATGTGGCGTTGAAGTAACTGAGAAAAAGGTTCGTCGCGATAGGGTAGGACACATAAATTTAGTAGTACCGGTTGCTCATATTTGGTACTTCCGTTCCTTGCCAAACAAAATTGGTTACCTCTTGGGATTACCTTCCAAGAAACTGGACATGATTATTTATTATGAGCGTTATGTGGTAATTCAGCCAGGTGTTGCTCAAGGACCTGAGGAAGAGGAGATTCATAAATTAGATTTTCTAACTGAAGAAGAGTATTTAAATATTCTTGAAACTATCCCTCCGGAAAATCAGTATTTGGAAGATTCGGATCCTAATAAATTTATTGCCAAAATGGGGGCAGAATGCCTTATCGATTTGCTGGCACGAATTGATCTGAAACAACTATCCTATGATTTAAGGCATAAAGCCAATACGGAGACCTCAAAACAACGTAAAACGGAAGCCTTAAAAAGACTTCAGGTTGTTGAAGCATTAAGAGAATCTCAGGATAACAGGGATAACAAACCAGAATGGATGATCATGAAGGTAGTTCCGGTTATTCCACCGGAGTTACGTCCACTTGTTCCTCTAGACGGAGGACGATTCGCGACTTCTGATTTAAATGATCTTTACAGGCGCGTAATTATAAGGAACAATCGTTTAAAGCGATTAATGGAAATAAAAGCACCTGAAGTTATCTTAAGAAATGAGAAACGAATGCTTCAGGAATCGGTTGATTCTCTTTTTGATAATACGCGTAAGGCTTCGGCAGTGAAAACTGAATCGAACAGACCGCTTAAATCTCTTTCGGATTCCTTAAAAGGAAAACAAGGACGTTTTCGTCAAAACTTATTGGGTAAAAGGGTAGATTATTCTGCTCGTTCCGTGATTGTTGTCGGACCTGAAATGAGCCTATATGAATGTGGTCTTCCAAAAGATATGGCTGCAGAACTATACAAGCCTTTTGTGATCAGAAAACTGATCGAAAGGGGTATTGTTAAAACTGTTAAGTCGGCCAAAAAGATAATTGATAAAAAAGAACCGGTAGTTTGGGACATTTTAGAAAATGTTTTAAAAGGACACCCTGTCATGCTCAACCGGGCCCCTACGCTACACAGATTGGGGATACAGGCATTTCAACCTAAATTAATAGAAGGTAAGGCAATTCGTTTGCACCCTCTTGTTTGTACGGCCTTTAATGCGGATTTTGATGGTGATCAAATGGCGGTGCATTTGCCTTTGGGCCCTGAAGCTATATTGGAATGCCAACTTTTGATGTTGGCTTCTCACAATATATTAAATCCGGCTAATGGATCTCCTATTACCGTACCTTCTCAGGATATGGTTCTTGGGTTATATTATATGACCAAGGAACGTAAATCTACCAAAGAAGTTCCTGTTAGGGGTGAAGGCTTAACTTTTTACTCCTACGAAGAGGTAGTAATCGCATTTAATGAAGGGAAAGTTGAACTGAATGCCGGGATTAAGGTGAGAGCTAAAGACTTTAATGAGGAAGGTGAATTAGTAAATCAGATTATAGCTACTACTGTTGGTAGAGTACTTTTTAATAAGGTTGTGCCGGAAGAAGCCGGATATATAAACGATGTTTTAAACAAGAAGTCTTTACGTGATATTATCGGAAGGATTCTTGCTGTTACAGATGTACCCACAACTGCAGCTTTTCTGGATTTGATTAAAACCATGGGTTATGATTTTGCTTTTAAAGGAGGATTGTCATTCAGTCTTGGGGATATTATTATTCCACAGGAAAAGCACAGCATGATTGCAGATGCCAATAAACAGGTAGATGGAATTATGACGAATTATAATATGGGTCTTATAACTAACAACGAAAGATACAATCAGGTGATTGATGTCTGGACTTCAACAAATGCCATGTTAACTGAGTTGGCAATGAAGCGTATCCGGGAAGATCAACAAGGATTTAATTCGGTGTATATGATGTTGGATTCTGGAGCAAGGGGTTCAAAGGAACAGATAAGACAGTTAACAGGTATGCGTGGTTTAATGGCTAAGCCTAAGAAATCTACTGCAGGTGGAGGTGAGATTATAGAAAACCCAATTCTTTCTAACTTTAAAGAAGGATTGTCTATTTTGGAATACTTTATTTCTACTCACGGTGCTCGTAAAGGGCTTGCAGATACTGCTCTTAAAACTGCCGATGCAGGATATCTTACTAGACGATTAGTGGATGTTTCTCAGGACGTTATCGTTAATATCGATGATTGTGGAACCCTTAGAGGAATAAAGGTTCAATCTTTAAAGAAAAACGAAGAAGTTGTTGAAACTCTAGGTGAGCGTATATTAGGTAGAGTTTCTTTACATGATTTATATAATCCGTTAAATGAAGAACTGCTATTAACTGCTGGACAACAGATTCTGGAATCTGATGTAAAGAAAGTGGAGGCTTCACCTATTGAAAAAGTAGAAGTTCGCTCGGCACTCACTTGTGAGGCTGCAAAGGGTATATGTGCCAAGTGTTATGGTAGAAACCTTTCAACCAATAAAATGGTGCAGCGTGGTGAAGCGGTTGGTGTTGTGGCTGCACAATCTATTGGTGAGCCAGGAACGCAGCTAACTTTGCGTACTTTCCACGTTGGGGGTATTGCAGGTAACATTTCCGAGGAAAGTAAACTTGAGGCTAAATTTGGGGGTATTGCGGAGATTGAAGACTTGAGAATAGTTAAAGGTGAGAATTCTGAAGGGAAAAAGGTTGATATTGTAATTTCAAGAACTTCTGAAATCAAAATTGTTGATGCTACGACGGGAATTACGCTTAGTACCAATAATATTCCGTATGGTTCTCAGATCTTTGTTAAAAATGGCAGTAAGATAAAAAAGGCAGATTTAGTTTGCCAATGGGATCCTTATAACGGGGTTATTGTTTCGGAATTCCCCGGTAAAATTGCTTATGAAAATATTGATCAGGGAGTTACATATCAGGTTGAGATTGATGAACAAACCGGGTTTCAGGAAAAGGTAATTTCAGAATCCAGAAATAAGAAACTGATTCCTACCTTATTGATACAAAATTCAAAGGATGAAGTTTTGCGTTCCTACAACCTTCCTGTTGGTTCCCATTTAATGGTAGATGACGGCGATAAGATTAAAGAAGGTAAAATCTTGGTAAAAATTCCTCGTAAATCGGCTAAATCTGGTGATATTACAGGTGGTTTACCAAGGGTAACTGAACTATTTGAAGCTCGTAATCCATCTAATCCTGCTGTTGTATCTGAAATAGATGGAGTAGTTTCATTCGGTAAAATAAAGAGAGGTAATAGAGAGATCATTATTGAATCCAAACTTGGTGAGATAAAGAAATATTTGGTAAAACTTTCAAACCAGATTTTGGTTCAGGAAAATGATTATGTTCGGGCTGGGATGGCTTTATCTGACGGTTCAATTACCCCTGAAGATATCCTTTCAATTAAGGGACCTTCAGCGGTACAACAATATCTTGTAAATGAAGTACAGGAAGTTTACCGTCTCCAGGGTGTAAAAATTAATGACAAACACTTTGAAGTAGTTGTACGCCAGATGATGCGAAAAGTTCGTGTTCAGGATTCGGGTGATACTACATTCCTTGAAAATCAACTGGTACACAAAGACGATTTTATCAGAGAAAATGATGAAATCTTTGGTAAGAAAGTGGTTGAAGAGTCAGGAGAATCAGAAAACCTCAAAGCAGGCCAGATAATTACACCTCGTGAATTGAGAGATGAGAATTCAATCTTGAAGCGTGCGGATAAGAGTTTGGTGACTGCGCGGGATGCTGTTTCAGCAACAGCTACACCAATTCTGCAGGGTATCACAAGGGCTTCGTTACAGACCAAATCGTTTATTTCTGCGGCATCGTTCCAGGAAACAACAAAGGTCTTGAATGAAGCGGCTGTAAGTGGTAAAATTGATTACCTGGAGGGATTGAAGGAGAATGTTATTGTAGGTCATAAAATTCCTGCCGGTACCGGTATGAGGGATTATGAAAATATAATCGTAGGTTCAAAAGAGGAATACGATGAAATTATGGCTCGCAAAGAAGAATTAAAATTTTAAAATCATTAACCCTCAATTTTTTAATTGAGGGTTTTTGTTTGTGATATTGGATTATTTTTTGAAATGAAAAATGGAAGAAAAAAATCAGAAACAACAACAGATTAATATTGAGCTGGACGAAAAAATAGCCGAAGGAATTTATTCCAATTTGGCTATTATAAATCATTCTGTTTCAGAGTTTGTTGTCGACTTTATTAGCATGATGCCAGGAGCACCAAAAGCGAAAGTGAAAAGTAGAATTGTACTTACTCCTCAACACGCGAAGAAATTTTTGAAAGCGCTTAATGATAATGTAAGTCGTTTTGAAAAGGCTCACGGGACAATCAAAGATTACGAACAACCTCCAATTCCGTTAAATTTCGGTCCTACTGGAGAAGCTTAACTAAAAACCCATGAATTATTCATGGGTTTTTAATTTTTGGTTCATACGATGCCCTGATTATTGAAATTCTGAAGTAAAATGTAGTATGACAGTTGGATATTTCTGTTGAGTCATTTGTATTGAAAATTGAGAATCCGCTAAAAACACTAACTGTCCGCGCTTATCCTTGGCCAGGAATTTCTGTTTTACTCTAATAAATTCTTTAAACTCTTGATTATTAGGGTCTTCGGGATCAACCCAGCAGGCTTTATGAACAGGAAAATTTTCATAGGTACATTTTGCACCGTACTCATGTTCTAATCTGTATTGAATTACTTCGTATTGCAAGGCGCCTACAGTACCTATAACTTTTCTACCATTAAGTTCCAATGTAAATAACTGGGCTACGCCCTCATCCATTAACTGGTCAATTCCCTTATTTAACTGCTTGGATTTCATCGGATCTGCATTGTTAATATATCTGAAATGTTCCGGAGAAAAGTTGGGGATACCTTTATAATGTAAAATTTCACCCTCAGTTAATGTATCACCAATTTTAAAATTACCAGTATCATGTAATCCCACAATATCACCAGGATACGATATATCTACAATTTCCTTTTTTTCCGCAAAAAATGCATTGGGACTTGAAAATTTTAATTTCTTATTAAGCCTTACATGCAAATAGGGTTTGTTGCGTTCAAATGTTCCTGAAACTATTTTCACAAACGCCAAACGATCTCTGTGTTTGGGATCCATGTTGGCATGGATTTTAAATACAAAACCGGAAAGCTCATTTTCATTTGCATGAACCAGACGTTCTTCGGCCATTTTCGATCTGGGATATGGAGCTATTTCAATAAAACAATCGAGAAGTTCTTTTACTCCAAAATTATTCAACGCAGAACCGAAAAAAACCGGCTGAAGTAAACCTTCCTGATACTTTTGTTTGTCAAAAGAAGGATAGACCCCGCTTACCAACTCCATATCATCTCTTAAAGTTTCAGCGGCCCCGGCTCCAATAATTTTCTCTAATTCAGGACTCGTTATATCATCAAATGCAATTATGTCTGAGATGTTTTTTTTACTATCTCCACTGAAAAGGTTAATATTTTTCTCATAAATGTTATAAATACCCTTAAAATCGTAGCCCATACCAATGGGGAAACTTAGAGGTGTAACAGTTAATCCCAATTCCTGTTCTACTTCATCCAAAAGGTCAAAAGCGTCCTTTCCTTCTCTATCTAGTTTGTTAATGAATACGATCATGGGAATATTTCTCATCCTGCAGACCTCTACCAATTTTTTAGTCTGTTCTTCCACACCCTTAGCAACATCTATAACAACAATTACACTATCCACTGCTGTTAGGGTTCTAAAAGTGTCTTCCGCAAAGTCTTTATGACCTGGAGTATCTAGAATATTTATCTTTTTATCCTTGTACAAGAATGCAAGCACTGAGGTAGCCACCGAAATTCCACGCTGACGTTCAATTTCCATGAAATCGCTTGTTGCTGCTTTTTTTATCTTATTATTTTTTACAGCTCCGGCCTCTTGTATTGCACCTCCAAATAAGAGCAACTTTTCCGTAAGTGTGGTTTTCCCGGCATCAGGGTGAGAAATAATACCAAATGTTCTTCTCTTTTCTATTTCTTTTGAAAAATTCACAGCAAAAATTTGAGCAAAAATAAGGCAAATAATATAGCTCTGGGAGAATAGAAAGAATTTTTTAAAATGATTCTCATAACACTTAATAGTCTGTATCCAATGTATTTAAGATTATTAATATATTTGATTTAAGGTTTATTATCGATTAACGGCTAGTAATCTTCGTTTTTTGAATTTTTGAATTTTTTTAATAGCTTTTTATCACGGACTTTGTCCTCAAATGGAATTAAGATTTTGGACGTTTAACGAGTTTTGAGGTCATTTAAAGATATTTGTTAACTTAAGTTTTAAATGGATTTGATGCTATAAAATTTAACTATATATTGCAATGATATATTTGAGAGGCCCTATCTCTTACATAGTTTTTTCCTACAAAGCCATGGTGATATGTTTAATTGAAAACTATCATTTATGGAAAACATTACCCCAACCAAAACACGAGATAAAGCGACTTTCGCCTTTACCTTGATAACTACCATTCTAGTTTTTGTTCTTTCTTCTTCTTTTGACACCATTCCGGCAGAGTTTGTCTTTCTAACCAACTATACGGAGACGGATACGGATAATGATGGCGTAAAGGATTTTACAGATATTGATGATGACAATGACGGGATTATAGATGCAATAGAAGATAAAAACCCAGATGGGGATAATAATCCATTAACACATCCAACGGACTCTGATAATGATGGGGTTCCCAATCACCTGGATGTTGATTCTGATAACGATGGAATTATTGACAATGTGGAAGCGCAGCCGACACATGGTTATATCGCCCCAAGTGGGATTGATTATGATGGCAACGGATTGGATGATAATTATGAAGAAACCCCGGGCAGTTGTGGCGGACTAGTGCCCATAGATTCAGATTTGGACGGTTATCCTGATTATTTGGATATTGATAGCGATAACGATGGGATATTAGACAATATAGAAGCTCAAACTACTGCAGATTTTCAGGCACCCTGTGGGTTGGATTCCGACGGTAATGGCCTGGATGACCATTATGAGGAGACTCCCGGAAGTTGTGGCGGATTAGTACCTGTAAATACAGATGGAGATTCCCAACCAGACTTCAGAGATATAGACTCAGATAATGATGGTATTCTGGATAATGTGGAAGCTCAGGAAACGGCTTATTTTCAACCACCGTGTGGTATTGATAGTGATGGGAATGGTCTTGATGATCATTACGAAAACACACCTGGTTCTGGAGAAGGACTCCATCCAATAAATTCCGATAATGACCCAAATCCGGATTTCAGGGATATAGATTCTGAAAATGATGGTCTCCCAGATAATATAGAGGCACAGACCACAAGCGGTTATATTCTTCCATCTGGTATGGATGATGATATGGATGGCTTGGATAATGCATATGAAGGGTCAGGAGATCAAGGTCTTACACCTGAGAATACAGACGGTACTGATGAACCGGATTATCTGGATACGGATACTGACAATGATTTGGTTCCTGATAATAATGAGGGGAACGACTTTAATTTTGACGGTGTACCAGATCAGACCTTTACTGGCATTGATACTGATAATGATGGTTTGGACGATGGCTACGAGGGCAGTGA
>RCNB010001416.1_pt1 | contig 15036 bp, 13 predicted proteins | sample 2041321 | NCBI WGS metagenome assembly RCNB01 (sample SAMN09708232, study PRJNA481090) | Marine sediment metagenome, whole genome shotgun sequencing project. | reverse complement strand
AGATCAAAGGATCACGAAAAGTACACAGCGCGCATATCAAGGGGTTAAAGGCCTTACTGGAAGAGCATAAAGCAAAAAGGAGCATTGTCGTTTCATTGGAAAAACAAGCCAGGAAACTAGAGTCTTCTATTGAAGTTTTGCCATGGCAAGATTTTCTTGAAGCGTTATGGACAGGCGACTTAGGGGTTTAGGGTTCGTCACGAAATAAGTATTTTGATAACAGTTCGGCTATTCATGTAGATATGTGTATATTTATACACATTTTCTCATTGTTTCATATTTTGTTTAACATTGAGGAAAATCAAGAGAAAGCTTCCTAATATGCAACAACAATGACGACTTCGTAAAAAGCTGGTTTATGCCGCATCGCGGCGTCCTGTCGGCAACAAAGTCGATTAAGAGCAAGCAACGTTTAACAAAACATATAATTTCAGATAGTTGTTCAATGGCCGCAATGTATTAATAAAAACGACTTCGTTGGAAGTCCATCTGCGTCCCGCCGAGGCGGGATTCATCCTCGCCCTGTTAAATTCTCGCTACGCGAGACGGCGAAGCCGATTTAACAGGGTAAATCATTGCGACGTACGATAAGTACGCCTCATTCCTCAAGATAGCGCCACAGAAGTGGCTTGAGGACAGTACGCGTGCCTTACATCTGGAGCTTTTTACTGTGTCGTCTGTCTGTGAACTTTTTACGAGTCCATCAATAACATAAGGGAAGGAAGGTTTGTATGGCATCATATGTGGATGATATAAAAATAGACTACGAAGAAGGCGGCGTTCTAATCGTAAAAGAATTAGACAAGGTGATCCTTTCGAAAGGAGCATGGGCAACCATCATATTCAGGTACCAGCAATGGGATCGAAAAAAGGAGGGATATGGTCCGGACTGTTTTACTATTCGGAGGTATCGAAAAATGAGTGGCGATTATAGACAGCAGTCTAAATTCAATATCTCCAGCCAAGATCAGGCGCTAAAGATCATTAATGCACTGCAAAAATGGGTGGCGACTACCGACAAGTAGAGTAAACTCTGACGTTGCAAAAGTCGAGGATGCCGTAGATGCGCAGGGCGTCAAGGGTAAGGCTGTAGTAAACTACGCCGCACTCTTGACAACGCAGCAGATGCGGTATCCTCGGCTTTCCCGAAGGGTAAGAAACAAGGCTATTATTCCACCCTTTCTGGACGTCACTCGTAGTGAATTCTATACAATCGCTCAAAAAGGCGTCAAAGAAACGCCAGCACTGGTTTTTAAGATATTCTGACATGTTTCTTATGCAACATTAGAGTAAAATGACTCCGGAAGAAGAAACGAAAATAGGGAAATGGAACGGTGAGTTATCTGGAAATATCAAGCTTAAACTCCTTGTTACCGAAGATAAGAGAAGCAAGAAAATAGAAGGGTTTTGCGAACACCTAGCCAAACTTGCTTCAAGGGTTGACTTAATTAAGGACGAGGAGGAACCTGGGAATTTGCCGGCCATCCAGATTGCTCAGACAGTGAAGTATCATGCTGTTCCCCTGGGTACGGAATTAGAGCCCTTTTTAAAGGTTGCCTCTTGTCTTGGCGGCAAGGTTTCAGGGATATCCTCATTGGGGGACGATTCCGGCCGAGGCGATGTTGCCAGCATCAATATTCCTACTTTCTTGACGCTTTATGTGGCTCAGCAATGTCCTTTTTGTCCTGTGGTTGTACAGCAATTGTTGCCCCTGACCGCGGAAAGTAAGTTTGTACATCTTGCCGTCATTGACGGCACACTTTTTCCCGAGGTGGCGCAATATGATAAGATTCGATCAGTCCCAACAGTCCTGCTTGACAATCAGTTTCGTTGGACTGGAACTCTGCAAATGGAAGAAGTCGTAGAAATGATGATAAATAGAGATCCAGCCAAACTCAGCGCTGATTCTCTGGAAAGTATGTTAAAGGAAGGGAATGCCTCTAAGGTTGTGGAGATGATGATAGAAAAGGAGATGATTTTCCCTGCCCTTGTCGATCTTCTCGCTCACGAAAAGCTCTTCGTCCGTGTAGGGGCGATGGTGGTCATGGAAGAGATTGCCAAACGCAGGCCGGGGCTGGCCGTTGAGGTGATAGAGCCGTTATGGGAACGTTTTTCCCAAGTAGAAGATTCAATCAAAGGAGATATCATTCATGTCCTTGGTGAGATTGGCTATCAGGGCCTGATCCCAAGACTGGGAGTTGTTTTGGATGGGCCGTATCATACGGAAGTCAAAGAGGCTGCCCGGGAAGCCATGGAAAAGATACCCCCTCCGCGAGGTGCTGCGGGGTATATTGTGAATTAAGACTCAGATGGGAAACCAGAAGCAGAAGAGGGGTTTCGGGACTAACAACCCGGAACCCCTTTATTTCATTGGAGCCAGCGATGGGATTCGAACCCGCGACCTACTGATTACGAATCAGTTGCTCTACCCCTGAGCTACGCTGGCACTGATCAGCCAGTTGTTAACCCTTTTTGGATTTCATTTTGCATGGATTTTACAACTGCGACAGGATCTTTGGCTCTGCTGATAGGACGGCCAACAACTACATAATCGGCACCGTTTATTATGGCTTTTTGAGCTGTCAAAATTCGTACTTGATCATCTTCTTCGATTTCAATGTTCTTTCCTGGTCTAATACCAGGAGTTACTATAAGAAAATTGTCGCCTAAATCCTCTCTTAAACGAGATGCTTCAAGTCCAGAAGAAACAACGCCATTGCATCCAATCTCAAGGGCACGCTTAGCTCGAATAAAAACCAAATCCTCGATGGTGCCAGTAAACCCCATTTCTTTCATATCTTCTTCACCGAAACTGGTCAAAACAGTGACGGAAAGAATTTTCATTCCATTCCTTTCATCAACGGCAGCCCTAAGGATTGGATCGTTTCCATGCACAGTGGCAAACGTGATATTTTTATGCCTCAACTGTCTAAGTGCCAATTTGACAGTTTCGGGAACATCAAAAATTTTTAAATCAACCATAACTTTGTGTCCACGTTCTGTAATCATTCTAATAGCAGGAAACCATCCTGCCAAGAATAATTGTAGGCCAACCTTATAAAATTTTATATGGTCTCCCAGACAGTCAACCCATTTTTCCGCTTCTTCTTTGGAATCTACATCCAAAGCAAAAATAATACGTTCATTCAAGGGAATATTTTTGTGTTTCACGGTGATCACGACCTCAGTTGACGTGACACTAACACTATCAAAACTTTTTTGGAACAAATAATACCAGATTGTGGCATAAAAAGTAACGGGGCTATTTCGAGCATGGAGGGTATAGTTATATAAGAGGTGCATTCATAGAACAGTTACCTATTAATCCAAATAGATTAAAAACATTGAAAGAGGCACTAGCTGAAGCCCTTCACGATGAGCGCGAGCTGTTTTACGCCCTTTTTTTTAGAGGTTCTCGAAGATTTTGCACTTGGAGAAGCTATCTGTGAGGGTCTTGAGACTTAGCTAACTTCTCGAGATCATGTTTTTTAGTGTGCTTGCAGGCCAACAGTCAAGGTTGCCTTCCGTAAAAGCTTTGAGAGGGACTTAAAAAAAAGGGGGAGTCAGCTCTAAACAAGGCTGCGAAGGCAAGCCAGATTGATGGGATCGCAGTCGGTGGCGCCGTCTTTTTTCGGCGTTTCTATTATTTTGCGTTAAGCTGTAATATCAAACAATAATTCACGAACCTACGGACTTTCGCGGAATCGCGCCCCATTTCTTTCATCCCTTGAATTGGATCTGGTTCTGTCCTATAGAGCATTTACACATGAAACTCTCGGGTCATTCTATCCCTGACTTAGCACAGATGCTACGCGACACGCAGGGTGGGATCAATTGCAGTGGTCTCTTAGGTGCTGAACGCGCATATTTTCTATACCGCCTGTATGGGGAACTTGATCGTCCATTGGTAGTTGTGTGTTCAAAAGCCAAGGATATGGAAGACTTAAGCGAAGATATCCGTTTTTTCTGCGGAAAAGATCAACCACCGATAATCACCTTTAGTTCACACGATATTATTCCGTTCAAACCCCTTTCTTATGATTCTGAGACCTCATGTCGTCGCATCGAAGCACTCTACCGGATAATGACTGTCACAAGGGCGCCTATTGTTATCACAACGGGTTCGGCTTTGTTGCAAAAGCTTATACCTAAAGAGCGCCTATCTCGGTTTTCAGAATATGTACTGCCTGGTGAAGAACTGGACAGAGACGATTTGATCCGCAAGCTGATTCAGGGTGGATACCAGGAAACGGTTTTGGTAGAAGAACCTGGGGATTATGCTGTTCGAGGCGCCCTGGTTGACCTTTTTACCCCTCTTTACTCTGATCCTGTGCGTATTGAATTCTTTGGCGATACGGTAGAATCCATCAGGACGTTTTCCCCGCAAGACCAACTTTCTCTTAAGCCTTTGGCTGAGGTTGTCATACTTCCGGCCGTGGAGACATTGCTGGAGCCTTTCGAAATTGACCAGGTTGTAGAGCGTATCCGCAGCCGTGGACAGAGCCTTGAGATGTCCGGATTGCGCCTGGAAGAAGTAATTGAAAAAATCAAGAAATATGAGCAGTTTCCCGGGATTGGTGGCTTGTTGCCTCTGATATATCCCAGTGTTGAAACGCTCTTTGACTATCTAGCGAGTGGGACTCTTCCAGTTTTGATTGAACCAGCCGATATCGAAAGGGTGACCCTTGAGACTGAAGATATCGTAATGAGGAACTACCTATCTTCTATAGACGAAGGACATCTATGTGTAGAACCTGAGGAACTGTATCTGAACTGGTCCGAAATGGCTGGCAGGGTTGATCGGACTGAACATCTTGCCGTTAAGATGGTCCCGGTGACAGAGGGAAAGGGAGATGATTGCAATTTTAGCGTAGGGAAAAACGATACTGTTTCACAGCAACTTAAGGCCCGTAAAGACCCTGAAGCCTTGTTGAGTCCTTTAGTGGACTGGATCAATCATGCTCGCGAGAACGCCTTGGCGACTTATCTCCTTTGTGGCAGTGTGAAACAAGCTAAACGTCTGGAAGAGCTTATCATCCCTTATGGTGTTGATCTAGAACACCTCAATACCTTTGTCTTACAGCAAGACGGCCGCAAGGCGTGTGGGATATGCATTGGTCAGCTTTCCTCTGGGTTCATTTGGCCCCAGGAGGGCGTTGCCGTTATCACCTATGATGAAATCTTTGGCCCAAGACGTCGGCTTCTCAAAACCCTAAGGAAGGAAGCGACAACCCAAGGGATCGCATTCCAAGAACTAAAAGCCGGTGACCTTATCGTTCATATTGAACATGGTATTGGCCAATATGGAGGCCTTGTTAAGCTTGAGGTCACAGGTCTTAGAAATGACTTTCTTTGTATTGAATATAAAGACGGAGACAAACTCTATGTCCCTGTGGATAGAATGAACAGTGTCCAGAAATATGCCGGGGTTGACGGTATTACACCGCGTTTGGACAAGATGGGTGGTAAATCATGGGCACGTGTCAAGGAGCGGGTTAAAAAGTCCGTGCGCAAGATGGCCGGCGAGTTGCTCAAACTCTATGCGTGGCGCAAGGTTCAAGAGGGCCATACATTTTCTCCGCCGGACCAAGAGTTCCGTAACTTTGAAAACAGCTTCGAATATACAGAAACGCCGGACCAGATGCGAGCTGTCCAAGATGTTATGGATGACATGGAATCACCTGTACCGATGGATCGTCTCATCTGTGGCGATGTCGGTTACGGTAAAACGGAGATTGCCCTGAGGGCGGCATTTAGGTCTGTGTGGGAAAACAAACAGGTAGCGTTCTTAGTTCCAACAACAGTATTGGCTGAACAGCATTATCAGACTTTCAAAAAGCGTTTCGAGTCTTATCCGATTGAAATCGAAAGACTTAGTAGGTTTCGATCTCCAGCCCAGCAACGAAGTGTTGTGCAAAGGCTTAAGGACGGGCGAGTAGACATTGTGATAGGGACCCATCGGCTTTTGCAAAAAGACATTGGTTTTAAAGAGTTAGGCCTTGTCATTCTTGATGAAGAACAACGCTTCGGAGTGGCGCATAAGGAAAGATTAAAGCGGTTTCGCCGTACGGTAGATGTGTTGGCCCTCACTGCCACACCTATACCCAGGACCCTCCACATGTCTTTGTTGGGGGTCAGGGATATGAGTGTTATCGCCACACCTCCTGAGTATCGCTATCCAATAAAGACATATGTCTGCGTGATGGATGATATGGTAGTGGCAGAGGCCATCCAGGTGGAACTTCAACGGGGGGGACAAATATTTTTTGTTCATAATCATATCCGTACAATATGGGCAATGGCTCGTCGAATTCGATCGTTGGTTCCCGGCATCCGAATTGGTGTGGCCCATGGGCGTATGGGTGACGAAGAACTCGAAACAGTAATGCTGCAATTTTTACATCATGAGATTGACTTGCTGGTCTGTACGAGCATTATAGAGTCTGGTTTGGACTTTCCATCAGCCAATACCATTTTGATCAATCGGGCAGACAAATTTGGTCTAGGACAGATTTACCAACTTCGGGGTCGAGTTGGGCGCGGAGACGAGCAGGCCTATGCATACCTATTTATACCTCACGAAAATGCCATTACGCGTGATGCCCAGAAACGCCTGCGGGTACTTATGGAGCATAGTGATCTCGGTTCAGGTTTCCAGATCGCTATGAGTGATTTACAGATACGGGGGGGTGGAACCATCTTGGGGCCGACACAGTCCGGACAAGTGGCATCTGTAGGTTATGAGATGTACCTGCAACTTATGGAGCGGGCAATAAGCGAATTAAAAGGCGAGCCAGTCGAGCCGGAAATGGATCCGGAGATCGTGGTTAGTATTTCGGCCTACATCCCTGAAGGGTATATTTTTAATATTGATCAGCGCTTGACTGTTTACAGGCGCTTGGCAAAGGTTACCAGTAACTCGGAGATCGAAAAGATCCGCGAAGAACTTCTTGACCGTTTTGGTCCCCTTCCAGACGAGGCAATGGCCTTGTTGGAAAAGATTATGTTGAAAGTGTTGTGCAAAAAGCTATATATACAGCGCCTGGAATTGGGCCCCAAAAAAATGGCGCTTGTCTTTTCTGAGATGACCCCAGTTACGCCCGAAAAAATAATGCGCCTTGTTGCAAGTGATCCAGAGCATTTTAGTTTAAAAGCAGACTATGTACTTCAGGTAGGGATAGTTTCCGATGGGCGGACTGAGGCCATAAAAACTGCCAAAAAGGTCTTGCAAGAGTTAGATTCATAGTATAACAATGAGCAACTAAGAACCGGGTATCTAGAAATATTCTGTGATTTCAGTTGGATGTATATATGAGCAACTGTGCGAGATTGATAATAATTTTTTCCACCGTCCTTCTTTTTTTTGCATGTGTTGAGAAGAGCGAACTTGACAATAGAGGTAAAACGTTTGTTAAGGTTGATGATCATGTGTTGACCCTGGCAGAATTTAGTGATTTTTTTGAACCTCTTAGAATGGATTATGGCCAAGGTCAAGAAAACGATGGCTTGCGAAAGGCCCGTCTTAGGTTCTTGTTGCAAATCGTTGAAGAGATGATCATCCTCAGGCGTGCGGAAGAGCTCGGCTTGCACGTTACCGATCAGGAATTGAAGCAAGCCATGGACAACATGAGTGAAGGTTATGGGGGAAAAGGTTTTGAAAATGTGTTTATGAAAAGGGCCATTTCATTTGAAACGTGGAAAAAGAGGCTGAAGATGCAGCTTCTCGTCGAAAAGGTAATCCAGAAAGATCTCGCGGAAAAGATTAATGTCACACCTGAAGAAGTCAGTGACCATTGTGACAAGTACTCTGAGCAACAAAGTCATGGCACACAAGTTCGAGTCCGCCATATATTACTGTCCACAAAGAAGCAGGCAGAGCAAGTTCTGACACGGATCAAAGAAGGTGGGGAGTTTGCCGCACTAGCCCGTCTTTATTCTACAGCACCAGAGTCAAGTAAAGGGGGAGACATGGGGTATGTATCGCGGGGAGAGCTTCCAGAAGCACTCGAAAAAGCTATTTTCTCCTTGCAACTAAACAAGGTGAGTCCTGTGACTAAGACCCCATATGGATATCATATATTTAAGGCTGTGGGAAAAAGGCTTCCGGGCAAGGTTAACATGGATGAGTGGATAGACAAGATAAGGGAAAAGGTTAAGAAGGAAAAAGTTGAAATAGCCTATGAACCGTGGTTGGAACAATTGCGGTCAAGGTATGAGGTAACCGTGAATAAAGAAATTATCTAGTTTCCATCATTGGAAACTTACGCTAGTGCCATACGGTTCAAAGACATTTATGGATAGGCACTATCTAGTGAGGAGGTAGACTGTGGTAAGGAAGGTTTCCGTTAAACTACTTATCCCTTTGTGGTTATTGTTGTGGGTTATGCCGAGTTACGGAGAATTGATAGATCGTATTGTGGCTATCGTTAATAAAGATGTCATTACCCTCTCGGAGCTGAATGAGGCGGTTTCGCCATATGCACGACAGATTCGCAGTGGTTTGTATGATACGGAAAAGGAGCGCCAGATGCTTTTTAAGGTGCGTCACGATATTTTGGAGAAGATGATTAATCGGAAGGTCACTGAACAGCAGGGCAAGAAGTTGGGTGTGTCGGTCAGTGAAACGGATGTGGACCAGCAAATAGAGCAGATCAAAGAAGAACGCTATTATACGGAAAAGGAATTGAAAAAGGTCCTTTCAGCTGAAGGTTACACCCTAGAGGAATACCGCAAACAAATCAGGGGTCAGTTGCTGGGAATCAAGCTTATTAATATGGAGGTTAAATCAAAGATTGCTATTACCGGAGAGGAAATCCAAGACTATTACGCCAGCCATCAGGATGTTTACGGGGAGAAAAAGAAATATCATCTCCGCACTATCCTTGTAAGGGTTCCATCTTGGCAACGAGTAGAAGACAAATTGAGGGCCCAGAAGAAGACTGAAGCGATTGCTCTTCAACTAAGGTCAGGAATGCCTTTTGAGGAAGTTGCCAAAAAGTATTCCGAGGATGAGACGGCCAACGATGGTGGAGATATCGGCTGGTTTTCGATTGAGGAGCTTTCCACCGAACTGCAGGAAACGGTCCGGTGGATGGGCCAGGGGGATGTGAGCCCTGCCTTAGAGACCGAACATGGCTATCAAATCCTTTTGTTGGAAGAGATCAAAGAGTCAGCCGGCAAGACACTAAAAGAGGCTAGAATGGAGATTCAGGAGAGGATTTATCGTGACATGGTTGAGGAAAGATATGATACGTGGCTGAAAGATCTTCGGGAGGATTCCTATATTAAGGTGGTCCAGTAATACTTGACGACTTCGTAAAAAGTCCATCTGCGGCGTTGCGCTTCATCCACGCCCTGTTAAATTCTCGCTACGCGAGACGGCGAAGCCGATTTAACAGGGTAAATCATTGCGACGTACGATAAGTACGTCTCATTCTTCAAGACAGCGCCACTGAAGTGGCTTGAGAACAGTACGCGCGCCTTGCATCTGGAGCTTTTTACTGTGTCGTCTTTTTGTGGACTTTTTACGAGTCCATCATACTTGATGTTACTCATCGGTAAAAGAAGGGAGGTGCAAGATGAACAAGGTTGTTGTGGTAGGTTGTGGTTCATAAGAACTCGCCAAGATGTTGGAGACAAAAACCGGCATTGAGGTTGTACTCGGCACACACGATTACCACTAGGTTTTTTAAAAAATGGGTCAGCATACTGACAGAAAGAGATGGCCTTATGAAAGAGCACAGGGAATCCCCGCGATATGAAGTAGTCCTTAAGGTTCGTTATGAAACCGAGAAGGCGTTGCGTGATGCTGTTATTCACAACTTGAGCTCAGGCGGACTTTATCTTACGACCCAAAACCCGCTTGCCGTAGGCTATGAATTCGACTTAGAGATCGAGCTGCCCAGTAAAGCTGAATGGATCAAGGGGAAATGTAGCGTTGTGTGGGTAAATGAGATTGATACAAAGGACTACCCAAGGGGTATGGGTGTTGCATTTCTGGAAATGCCCCAAAAATACTGGGAGCTGATTGACAGGTATTCAGATGATGAGCAGGAAAGGATCTCAAATGGGCAGTAAAGAAGCGCGCATATTGATAATAGATGATGACAAGGAATTTGCTCAAGGTTTGGCCGAACATATGACGGAATCTGGGTACTCCATTAGTGTTGCCTACGATGGTCGTGAGGGTCTAGACAAATTCCGTAAGGGTGACTTCCATGTCGTGCTTACCGATCTTCAGATGCCTGTTATGGATGGTATGGAATTACTCCATGAAATCAAGAGGCATGATAATCGGTCGGTGGTAGTGGTTATTACGGGCTTTGGTACCATAGAGGCGGCTGTTAGGGCAACCAAGGAAGGGGCTTATGACTTTATTGCAAAGCCGATCAAGTTTGACCAGCTTGATGTCGTAGTTACTCGGGCATTGGAAAAGCGTGGCCTGGTTAAACAACTTGATTTTTTCAGGGGATTGACTCTAGCAGTGCTTGTTTCAATACCTCTTTGGTTGATTTTAGGGATTATTCTGGCATCAAAGATCTTTTAAAATATGCAGTACCTATCTTCCCCTGCTATTGTGCTCCGAACAATTGAGCATGGTGACAATGATAAGATCCTCACCTTTTTTACCCTCAGGCAGGGGAGAATATCTCTCATTGCTAAAGGCGCCCAAAAAAGTGTAAAGCGCTTTGCAGGAGTCCTGGAGCTTTTTTCTGCGTTGAACCTGGTGTGGAGTTGTGGGCGTAGCCGTGGGTTACCTGTGCTGCAGGAGGTCTCGGTGATCCATCCTTTTGATAAAATCCGTACCAACATTAACCGTACTATCTATGCCAGCTGTTGGTGCGAGCTGGTTTATCAGTGGATGGAAGACGGCCAGAAGCAGGTTGCTGTGTACAGGCTGGTTGAACATCTTATCGGTCAACTCGATTCCGGGACATTGTCAGAAGAGCTCCTCCACATCACGTTTCAGCTTCATTTTATGGCAATAAATGGTTTCAGGCCTGGTTTTGAATGTTGCACTAATTGCCGGATGCCTACCGATCAGATCAAAAGCTCTCTTATTGCTTTCAATGTGAGAAAAGGAGGGGTGTTGTGCGGACAATGCGGCCCTTGCAAACCGGGCCACATTTGTCTTTCTAAGGGAACAGTTAAGCTCCTAAGCTGGGTCCTAAATACACCTCTGGCAAGGTTGAGTAGAATTAGATTTTCCAAACAGGCAATCGAGGAAAGTTTCAATATGTTGGAGGCTTTCGTACCACACCATTTAGGAAAAGAAACAAAGAGTTCGAAGTTGCTAAGGCAATTGCAGGCCAGATGACCCTATTGTGGTCTTTACAAATGGGTTGTTTCAATGTATTCAAAAAAGCAGGTGAATCGATAGTGGCCGGCTAGGTCTTGCCACTTGGTAGTGTTATGAGAGCAAATCAAGCTGATGGAGCACGGAACGAGTGAAAATGCTGACCTTTCAGAAACTTATTCAAAAGTTGGAAGATTTTTGGGCACGGCAGGGCTGCATCTTACAGCAGCCGTATGACATTGAAGTTGGGGCGGGCACTTTTCACCCTGATACCCTCTTAAGGTCTCTGGGACCAGAACCTTGGCGGGTGGCTTATGTGGAACCTTCTCGCCGTCCCACAGATGGCCGGTATGGTGAAAATCCCAACAGGCTTCAACACTATTATCAGTATCAAGTTATCCTTAAGCCGTCTCCTATTGAAGCTCAAGATATCTATTTAAAAAGTCTGCGGGCTGTCGGGTTAAATCCTCTGGCCCATGACATCCGCTTTGTCGAAGATGATTGGGAATCCCCCACTTTGGGGGCCTCTGGTCTTGGTTGGGAGGTATGGCTTGACGGAATGGAAATCACTCAATTTACGTATTTTCAATTGGCAGCAAGTTTTGAACTCAAGCCTATTTCTGTGGAAATCACCTATGGGCTTGAAAGGATTGCCATGTATATTCAGGAAGTGGATAATGTTTATGACCTGAAGTGGAACGATTCCATTACATACGGTGATTTACACCATCAGGCGGAAGTGGAGCATTCCACGTACAATTTTGAGCAGGCTGATGTTAAAATGCTTTTTGATTTCTTTGATATGTATGAAGCTGAGTGCAAGCGGGTGATTTCCAATTCTCTCGTATTGCCAGCGTACGAATATTGCCTGAAATGCTCTCATACATTTAATCTCCTTGATGCCCGAGGCGCCATTAGCGTTACAGAAAGGACAAGTTACATTGCCCGTGTGCGAAACCTTGCCCGTGCCTGTGGTCAAGCCTATTTTGAGCAGAGGAAGGAGATGGGGTTTCCGCTGTTGAAAGAATGGAAGGACAAAAAAAACTAGAGAGTATTTGGAAGTGATGTTTGAACAACACGCTGAAGTAAAACTGTCCCATACCGATGCTGCGGGACTACTCTTCTTTGCGGAGCATTTTAAGTTCGCTCACAGCACCTACGAAACCTTCATGAAGTCAATCGGTTGCAGCCTTGGCCGGATTATCCGAGATTCCGATTTCCTGTTGCCCATTGTCCATGCTGAAGCAGATTACAAGGGTGGCCTTTGTCTTGGAGATGAGTTTGACATTTTTCTGAAATCAGAGGTTGGAGACAGCTCTTTCACCCTGTCTTATTCCTTTAAAGATTCCGATGGTAACATTTCTGCAGAGATCAAGACAGTGCATGTATCGGTAAACAAAGAGACGAAGAAAAAGATCCCGCTTCCTGAAAAGCTACGGAAGGGTCTTTTGACTATCAGTTGAAGGGAGAGTAAGTTCTTGAAAAGTTCGGGATATACGATTAATCATAAATATCAAGCGATGCTATTAGGATGGTAAGGATTCAAGGGGTCAAGGATTGCGGCTTTCGCCTTAAAAAGATGCAAGTGCCAAAGCATTATAGAGAATTAAATCATTAGAACGAAAAGCACTCGGCCACTTGAACCCTTGAATCCTCGAATCCTTTGCAAAAATTACTCGAGAGAGGAACCGTTATAAATAATTGTTTTTTCTGTCCGCATTTATTGAAAAGATGCAAGGGAGAACGTTATTGAACCAAAAAGCATTCCAGGAATACTATCCAGATGAACTAAGCCATTGCTATGGTTGCGGTCGGCTCAATGAAGATGGCCTGCAGCTTAAGAGCTATTGGGATGGCGAGGATACAGTTGCTATTTTCCATCCTAGGCCATATCACATTGCAATCCCCGGCTTTGTCTACGGCGGCTTAATTGCTTCACTAATCGACTGTCACGGGACAGGGACGGCTGCGGCGGCAGCATATCGTGAGGAGGGGCGCGAGATGGGTACGGAGCCCCCATTGCGTTTCGTTACGGCGTCGTTGCATGTGGAATTCTTGCGTCCGACACCATTGGGAGTGCCGATAGAGGTTCGCGGAAGCGTGGTAGAGATCAAGGGACGGAAAGTGGTAGTAAGCGCAACAGTTTCTGTCGATAGAAAAATTTGTGCAAAGGGTCAAGTTGTGGCGGTGAAGATGCCAGAGTATATGACCCCGAAGGAAGGGTCGGCCTAATTTACGTTGTTGATGTTTTCCTTCTCAGGCCATTTGAAAAATGCCACCGGAATCTTGAATCTGGGAAGATACCGTTCGAGGTTTGAAACTATGTTGCCTTGATCCACAGCTTTGTTTCCTTCTATCTTTATGAATGCTACTGGACGAAAACCAAATTCTTTGTCTTCAATCGGTACGACCACTGCCTGCAAGATGTCCGGTAACCGGCATAGTGTGTCTTCAATTTCTTCAGGATAAATATTTTCACCCCCCGAGACAAACATGTTGTCTTGTCTACCCAGCAAAGTAAGATAGCCATCACTGTCAATATGACCCATGTCTCCCGTACGAAACCAACCCTTGTCATCTACCGGCAATAGAGTCCTGCCGGCTTTGACATATCCTTTGAATAGAGTCTTTCCCTTGACAAAAACCTGTCCGTTGTCGACCTTGAGGTCTCGATGATCCAAGACCTTTCCCGAAGTAAAGAGACGATCCCTCCGATCTTCAGGGCTCGTTGTAGTCACCTGGGAACTCATCTCTGTTAGCCCATAAGTGGTATGCACAGGAAGGCCCGCATCATAGGCCTTGGCAATCAGAGAAGAAGCCGTTGGACCGCCACCAACGAGAACGGCCTCTAATTGTTGTATTGTTTGAGTACTGAGTCCTTCATTCAATAGACGATCTAGTTGGGTGGAGACAAGGGAGAGGTGAGTAATGCCGTGCTCCTTTATTGATTTACCTATGTGCTTACTATTTGTCGGGATGACAGTGGCGCCTCCACCCATAAGTGTGCGAAAGACGATACCTAAACCTCCAACATGGTAAAGGGGAAGGGCAAGAAGCCAACGGCTTCCAGGGAAAACGGTTATGTTTTTGTTTGAACCGAGGGCGCTGAAATAGTGGTTTGCAAAAGAATGTAATGCCGCTTTGGGTTCACCAGAACTTCCAGAGGTAAGAATAATAGTGGCCTTCCCCTCGGAGTCTAAGGAAGCCTTTTCAGCCCTTGGCCTCTTGCCGTTTAACCTGGCCGCATCAAAGAGGGCATCTAAAGAAATCTTTCTTATTCCATTCGGCAGAACATGTGCCAGCAGATTCAGTGGATCAAAAACTGTCCCGCAATCAATCCTTCTTAGTATAGACAAGATACTTTCCGGCGGGAATCTTGGGCTGATGGGGCATGCTACCGCTTGCAACCTGAATATGGCAAACAAGAGTATTGGGTATTCCAAACGGTTATGGGAAATAATGGCAATCCGCTCTTCATAGGCAACGCCGGCTTCCCGAAGCTGAAAAGCCACAGCGTTGACCATTTGCTCCAGCTCCACATACGAAGTTGTAGCATCGCCGCAAATCAGCGCGGGAAGTGTCTCAAATCGCTTGGCGCCTGAACTAACCGGGCACTCTATTCTATCTAACCTATCTCTCATGGGGCTTTTTTAAAAACTCCTGTCTGATCTCTTCGCAAGTCTTGGGCAGCTCGGTGATCAACATTTGTCCCTTTTCAATGTCAGAAGGGATAACCAATA
>RCNB010001415.1_pt1 | contig 15037 bp, 14 predicted proteins | sample 2041321 | NCBI WGS metagenome assembly RCNB01 (sample SAMN09708232, study PRJNA481090) | Marine sediment metagenome, whole genome shotgun sequencing project. | reverse complement strand
TAAAATAGCCCAAAAAGAAGGGGAAGAGGCCGTTGAAGTAGTTATTGAAGCCAAAGATGATGATGAGGGGTTGTTTTTAAATGAAAGCGCAGATTTGTTGTTTCATTACTTAATTTTGCTTCAGGCCAAAGGCTATCATCTCAATGACATTGTTGAAGTATTAAAATCTCGACATTAAAATTTTGATGTACTTGTCAAAATAGCGTTCTTGTACTTATGTTTAACAAGCGCTATTATTACCTTTTCAGAATTCAATATTTGGGATACCGTTTTCATGGTTGGCAAAAACAACCTAAACTAAAAACGGTTCAATTGATGGTTGATAGAACCTTGAACTATGTGTTAGATGGGCAATCGTTCAGGACTTTAAGTTCTGGACGAACTGACGCCATGGTTTCGGCCCATGAAGCAGCTTTCGAACTATTTCTAGATGACAAGCCAATTGAAGATGTTGATGGTTTTCTAGTATTATTCAATCATAATTTACCTCAGGATATTCGTGCATACTCCATCAATGAAGTTGATGAAAAGTTTAATATTATTCAGAACGCTAAACTAAAAGAGTATATATATTTATTTGCCCATGGTGGTAAGTTTCACCCATTTTGCGCTCCAATTATGACTACCATTCTTGAAGAGTTAAATGTGAATATTATGAAGGAAGGCGCTAAATTATTCCAAGGCAAACATAATTTTAAGACGTATTGTTATAAACCAACCGATAAAGGTATTTATAATAGAGAAATCATAAGCTGTGAATTGGTTGAAAATAATGAAATAACAGCAAGTTTTTTTCCTAAGAAAACATACGTATTGAGGATAAAAGGGAAAGGTTTTGGCCGTAATCAAATTAGGTTAATGATGGGTGCACTAATAAAATTGGGACGCGGAGAAATTTCATTGGATTATATTTCGCAAAGCCTGAAACCAGAAAGCACAGAGGTTATGGAATATATTGCTCCTGCATCTGGTTTAATTCTTAATAAAATTGAATTTGAATAGTGCATTCGTTTTTGTATTTTTCAATAAAATAAATTGGTATGAGCATTACAATTCCTAAAAGTGCATTTAAATTTTTCAAGAATCTCGAAAAAAACAATAATAGAGATTGGTTCACAGAAAATAAAGTAGAGTTCAAATCAGTTGAAGCAGAAGTTAAACAAGTTTATAACGAACTAAATAATCGTTTAAACATGCATGATGACATTGACAAAATGAAAATGTTTAGAATTTATCGTGATGTGCGTTTTTCAAAGGATAAGACACCCTATAAAACCCATTTTGGTGGAAGTTTTCACAGAAAAAAACCCGAGTTAAGAGGTGGGTATTATTTACATATTGCACCAAATAACGAAAGCTTTATTGCTACTGGTTTTTGGGAGCCTCATAAAGACGATTTGTTTAGAATTAGAAAAGAGTTTGAAATGGATGCTGATGAAATGCGCAAAATCATGAGTAATAATAAATTCAAATCTGTTTGGGGAGATATTGTTGGGAATGAAGTAAAGACAGCACCTAAAGGTTTTAACAAAGAAGATAAAAACATTGATCTTATTAAAAAGAAGCAATTTATTTTCACAAAAAAGTTTACCGATAAAGAAGTTGTATCTGCTGATTTTTTAGATAGAGTGGACGAGGCCTTTGAAACGATTAGACCTTATTTTAATTATATGAGTGATGTGCTTACCTCAAATTTAAATGGAGAATCTTTACTTTAAACCGCTTTAAGTGTTCTAGATTCAGAAATGATTTGAACGTTGTCAATTAATCGCTCTTTTACAATATTCATCATGCGCTTATTCAATGCTGAAGAGTTTGAAATATATAATTTATATTCTTCAATAGTAAACAGGCCAATTATCATCCCTTTAATACCATTTCTAAATTTCATGTCTTTATGGACAGCATTGCCAATATAGTCTACGCGTTTCTCTAAAGACAAATCGTAAAATACGTTTTTATGCTTGAAGGCATAGTTTTTAAAGACTTCAACGAGCAAATCATTCTGTAATTTAATGATTGGACGCAATACTAAATTCTGAAATCGTTCTTCAGTACTCATCTCATTGTTTATGGTGGTAGTCATAAAATCTGGACGAATACGCTTAAGGTCTAGGTTTCTTGTGTTCATGGTGGCAAATATTTTTAATAAATTTATATAATCTATAAGGGTGTTTTTATTACTCTAGGGATTATTGTTAACGATGTTATTAACATGAGATAGATCTGAGTAGAAGTAAAAAAATAATTGTCTAGTAATTTAATTGAAAATGAGAGTTGAATTATGATGAAATTAAAATTTTTTAATGATGACTCATAAGATGATCTTTTCTAAAACACATTTCAATTATTTTCAATATCATGCATTTGAATATGTATATTTGGAGTAAAACCTGTAAACTCTATTTACTTTAATCAAAATGCAAAAACAACTTATTGAGTGTGTCCCTAACATCAGTGAAGGTCGCGATTTAGATAAAATAAACGAAATAGCAAATATAGTAGAAACCATTGACGGTATTAAGTTGTTGGATATAGACACTGGAGCTGCAACTAACCGAACGGTTATAACGTTTGTTGGAGAACCTAATCAAGTTGTTGAAGCTGCATTTTTGTTAATCGAAAAGGCATCGCAACTTATTGATATGAGTAAACATACTGGGGAACACCCACGTTTTGGAGCTACAGATGTTTGCCCTATGGTGCCTATTTCTGGAATCACATTAGAAGAAACAGCTAAATACGCCCATAAATTGGCCAAGCGTGTTGGAGAAGAGCTAAGTATTCCTGTATACCTCTACGAAAAAGCTGCTCAGGAAGAAAAACGAATAAATCTTGCTAATTGCAGATCAGGAGAATATGAAGGATTGCAAAAAAAATTATCAAATTCTGAGTGGAAACCTGATTTTGGTCCTTCGGAGTACATTGGTAGCATTGCAAAAACTGGTGCAACAGCAATTTCAGCTCGTGATTTTTTAGTAGCCTATAACGTTAATTTGAATACAACTTCTACAAGACGTGCCAACGCCATAGCCTTTGATATTCGTGAAGCAGGAAGAGTTATGCGAGAAGGCAATCCAATAACTGGGAAAAAAATATTGGATGCAGATGGAGAGCCACTCAGAGTTCCGGGAAAATTAAAGGCGGTTAAGGGCATTGGATGGTTTATTGATGAATATGGCATTGCTCAAATTTCGTATAATTTGACAAATATTAGTATTACCTCAATGCATGTGGCTTTTGACGAAACGTGTAAAGTTGCTGAAGCACGAGGGCTTAGAGTTACAGGTTCCGAATTGATTGGATTAATCCCACTGCAAGCCATGTTGGATGCCGGCGATTATTTTTTGACAAAGCAAGAACGTTCTCTTGGAGTTTCAGAATCTGAAAAAATAAAAATAGCCGTCAAATCACTTGGCTTAGATGATTTGAAACCATTTATTCCTAAAGAAAAAATTATTGAATATGTTCTCAATAGTAATCAACCATCACAACTTATTGATTTATCGTTATCAAATTTTGCCGAAGAAACAGCTGGTGAATCAATGGCTCCTGGCGGGGGCTCCATTTCGGCATATATTGGTGTTTTAGGCGTTTCATTAGGTGCAATGGTTGCAAACCTTTCGGCTCATAAAGCGGGTTGGGACGACCGTTGGGAAGAATTCTCTAATTGGGCAGTAAAAGGACAAGAACATAAAAACACCTTATTAGCCTTGGTAGATGAAGACACTAATGCGTTTAATAAGATTATTGACGGATTTAGAATGCCAAAATCTACTGAAAAAGAGAAAGCTGAAAGAGCAGAAGCCATAGAAACGGCAACAATTTATGCAACAGAGGTTCCTCTTAAAGTAATGGAAACTGCATGTGAATCAATGGAAGTTATGGACGCCATGGCGAAAATAGGATTGCAAAACTCCTTGTCAGATGCTGGTGTAGGAGCGCTGTGTGCAAGAACAGCCGTATACGGAGCTTATTTTAATGTTCGTATAAATGCCAAGGATATAAAAGATAGAGTAATTGCAGATGATTTGTTGTCTAGATCCAAATCTACGTTTGATAAGACAATAGCTTTGGAGAATGAAATAATTGCCTATATCAACCAGAAAATTTAAAATTTTATGAAGTTTACCACGAGAAAATGGGTAAAGCCAGAAGATTTAAACCCTAATGGGACACTATTTGGAGGCAGGCTTTTGGCATGGATAGATGAAGAAGCTGCATTGTATACTGCTGTTCAATTAGACAATTCTCAAATTGTAACGAAGTATATTACTGAAATCGATTTTAAATCTTCCGCAAGAGAAGGAGATATAATTAAAATAGGAATTGAAGTATCTAAATTTGGAACGGCTTCTATTACACTTCGCGCTGAAGTCAGGAATATGATGACAAAAGATACAATTATAACTATTGAAAAAATTGTAATGGTTAGTCTTGATTCTAAGGGTAAGCCAAAACCACACGGAAAATCCAAAATTGAACACGTTAAGGAAGATTGAAATAATTTTTTCATTTATTCTTAAAATCAAAATTATTATAATTTGTTTTGAGCATCACAATATGTGACCGCTTAATGATTTAATAATCAGTTAGATTAGGCAATTTATAGAGTTTTGAAAAAAGTAGTAATTACGTCTTATTTATCTTATTCGATAATTAATTATCTAATTTCGCTGACATTATAAATTGGTATTTAAATTAGATTAAGATAATGAGCAAAACACTATTTGATAAAGTATGGGACTCACATGTAGTTAAAAAAATTGATGGTGGTCCAGACGTGTTTTTTATAGATAGGCATTTTATACATGAAGTTACTAGTCCAGTAGCTTTTTTGGGTTTAAAAAGTAGAAGTTTAGGAGTTTTATATCCTGAACGAACCTTTGCCACTGCAGATCACAATACACCAACAATAAATCAACATTTACCAGTTGAGGATCCATTATCTGCCAATCAATTAAAGGCACTTGAAGATAATTCCAATGAATACGGCATAAGTCATTGGGGTCTAGGACACAAAAAAAATGGAATTGTGCATGTTGTGGGTCCAGAAAACGGGATTACTTTTCCCGGTGCAACAATTGTTTGCGGAGACTCACATACATCTACGCATGGTGCTTTTGGTGCTATTGCTTTTGGTATTGGGACTTCTGAAGTAGAAATGGTGCTATCTACTCAATGTATAATGCAGCCAAAACCAAAGAAAATGCGCATTAATGTTAATGGGCAGTTAGGTAAAGGTGTAACATCAAAAGATGTAGCATTGTATATTATTTCTAAGTTATCAACTTCAGGAGCTACAGGTTATTTTGTGGAGTATGCGGGTGATGTGTTTGAAAACATGACCATGGAAGGGCGAATGACCGTTTGTAATTTATCAATAGAAATGGGAGCTCGTGGAGGAATGATTGCTCCAGATGAAACAACTTTCAAGTATTTAAAAGATAAACCATTGTCTCTTAAAGGAGAAGCATGGGATAAAGCAGTAGCGCATTGGAAAACTTTAAAAACGGAATCTGATGCTACATTTGATAAAGAACTAACTTTTAATGCCAGTGATATTGAGCCAATGATTACCTATGGCACAAATCCAGGGATGGGCATGGGTATTTCTCAGCTTATTCCGGATGCAAATGCTGTTGAAGGAGGATCTGTTACTTATAAGAAGTCTCTGGATTACATGGGGTATAGTGAAAATGATGCAATGATTGGCAAAAAAGTGGACTTTGTTTTTCTTGGAAGTTGTACCAATGGTAGAATTGAAGATTTCCGTGCTTTTGCGTCTATTATAAAAGGAAAGCAAAAAGCCGATGGGTTAACGGCTTGGCTAGTACCCGGATCACATGAAGTAGAAGATAAAATTAAAGAGGAAGGTATTCTTGACATCATCACTGAAGCTGGTTTTACGCTAAGACAACCAGGATGCTCAGCATGTCTAGCAATGAATGACGACAAAATTCCTGCAGGTAAATATGCGGTAAGTACTTCCAATAGGAATTTTGAAGGGAGACAAGGCCCTGGTTCAAGAACTTTATTGGCAAGCCCTTTGGTGGCGGCAGCGGCAGCAGTTACCGGTGTAGTTACAGATCCTAGAAACTTATTATAACATTTAGAAAAAATGGCATACGACAAATTCAATACATTAAAAAGTACTGCGGTTCCTTTACCATTGGAAAACGTAGACACAGACCAGATTATTCCAGCGAGATTTTTAAAGGCTATAGAACGTAAAGGCTTTGGAGATAACTTATTTCGAGATTGGCGTTATAATAATGACAATACACCTAAAGAAAGTTTTGTTCTTAACAATCCAGTTTATAGCGGAAAAATATTGGTTGGAGGGAAAAATTTTGGTTCTGGTTCTTCAAGAGAGCATGCCGCTTGGGCTGTTTACGATTATGGCTTTAGATGTGTGATATCAAGTTTTTTTGCAGATATTTTTAGAAACAACTGTTTAAACGTTGGCGTATTACCTGTACAGGTGAGTGCTAGTTTTGCGGATAAAATTTTCAATGCAATTTATAATGATGCCAACACCGAAATTGAAGTAAATCTTCCTAATCAAATCGTTACTATTTTGTCTACAGGAGAGCAGGAGTCTTTTGAAATTAATAGTTATAAGAAAGAGAATATGCTGCATGGTTTTGATGATATTGACTATTTACAAAACATCAAAGGAGATATAGAAACCTTTGCTAATGGTCTTTTGGTTTAAATGAAGATTAAGAAAATAGAAATAATGGATACGACATTGCGTGATGGTGAGCAAACATCAGGTGTGTCGTTTTCTGCATCAGAAAAACTAACAATTGCAAAACTTTTATTAGAAGAGTTAAAAGTTGACAGGATTGAAATTGCTTCGGCAAGAGTTTCTGAAGGCGAGTTCCAAGCGGTAAAGAGTGTAACCAATTGGGCAGCAGAGCAAGGATATCTTGATGCTGTAGAAGTACTATCTTTTGTAGATAATGGCGTATCGATTGACTGGATGATTAAAGCTGGTGCAAAGGTTCAAAACTTGTTAACAAAAGGCTCATTAAATCATTTAACATATCAGCTTAAAAAGACTCCTAATCAGCATTTTAAAGAAATAGAAAAAGTTATTCTGTTGGCTCAAAAAAACGAGATTGAAACCAATATATATTTAGAAGATTGGAGTAATGGTATGCGTAATTCTAAGGCTTATGTTTTTGAGTATTTAGAGTTTCTTTCTACGCAACCAATTAAAAGGATTATGCTTCCAGATACTTTGGGCGTATTAACACCAACAGAGTCGTTTGCATTTGTTTCAGAAATAAAGCAAAAGTTCCCTATTCTACATTTTGATTTCCATGCACATAACGATTATGACTTAGGTGTTTCTAATGTCATGGAAGCATTGAGGGCTGGTGCAGATGGATTACATCTTACTATTAATGGTATGGGTGAGCGTGCCGGAAACGCACCAATGGCTAGTACTATTGCGGTTATTAATGATTTTATGCCCAATATTAAAGTTGGTGTAAATGAAAAAGTACTATATACGGTTAGTAAACTTGTTGAAACTTTTTCCGGAATTTTGATTCCGGCAAACAAGCCTGTTATTGGTGCCAATGTATTTACCCAAACAGCTGGAATTCATGCTGATGGAGATAATAAGAAGAACCTATATTTTAGTGACTTACTCCCCGAACGCTTTGGGAGAACGCGTAAGTACGCTTTAGGTAAATCTTCAGGAAAGGCAAACATTCAAAAAAACTTGAATGAACTTGGATTGCAACTAGACGATAAAGATCTTAAAAAAGTTACCCAACGTATTATTGAATTAGGAGATAAAAAGCAGGTAGTCACTAAGGAGGACCTTCCTTACATAATATCTGATGTTTTGGATAGAACCTATGAGGAAAAAGTTCATGTAGATTCTTATGTTTTAACGCACTCAAAGGGATTGCGTCCATCTACAACCGTTTCCTTAACAATAAATGGAGAAAACTTCGAACAAAATGCGCAGGGTGATGGGCAATTTGATGCCTTTATGAATGCTATTAGAAGCGTATTTAAAAAGAAGGATTTAGTATTGCCAGATTTAATAGATTATGCCGTTAGGATTCCTCCAGGAAGTCGTTCAGATGCTTTATGTGAAACAATTATTACTTGGAAAAATCCAGAAAAAGAATTTAAAACACGTGGATTAGATTCAGATCAAGCAGTATCTGCAATTAAAGCCACAGAAAAGATGTTAAACATCGTAACCAACTAAGAAAACTTAAATGAAATTAAATATAGCACTTTTAGCCGGTGATGGTATTGGTCCAGAAGTTATTGACCAAGCCGTGAAAGTAAGTGATGTAATCGCTAAAAAATTTAACCATGATATTATTTGGACTTCAGGAATTACTGGGGCAGCAGCTATTGATGCCGTTGGAGAACCTTATCCGGATGCAACTCATGAGATTTGTATGAATGCTGATGCCGTATTATTTGGGGCTATAGGTCATCCAAAATATGACAATGACCCTAGTGCCAAAGTACGCCCTGAACAAGGGCTTCTAAAAATGCGAAAAAAATTAGGTTTGTTCGCCAATGTGCGTCCTACGTTTACGTTCCCGTCTTTAATTGACAATTCACCATTAAAAAGAGAACGCATTGAAGGTACAGATTTAGTGTTCTTAAGAGAATTAACGGGTGGCATCTATTTTGGAGAAAAGGGGAGAAGAGATGATGGAGAAACCGCATATGACAATTGTGTTTATACACGTTTTGAGGTACAACGACTAGCAAAGAAAGGTTTTGAATTGGCCATGACACGCTCTAAGAGATTATGTTGTGTAGATAAAGCCAATGTGTTGGAAACGTCGCGCTTATGGAGAGAAACTGTTCAGGCTATGGAAAAGGATTATCCAGAAGTAGAAGTAAGTTATGAATTTGTTGATGCTGTTGCTATGCGATTGGTACAATGGCCAAATTCTTATGATGTTTTAATTACCGAAAATTTATTCGGTGATATTTTAACAGATGAAGCATCTGTGATTTCAGGGTCGATGGGTTTAATGCCATCAGCATCTATTGGAGAGCATACAGCCTTGTTTGAGCCTATTCATGGCTCTTATCCGCAAGCAACAGGATTAGATATTGCAAATCCTTTGGCAACTGTATTATCTGCAGCTATGATGTTTGAAAGTGCTTTTGGATTAAAGGATGAAGCCGAAGCTATTCGAAATGTCGTTAACAAGTCATTGGCTGAGGGCATTGTAACTGAAGACCTTTCAGGAGATAGCAAAGCTTATAAAACAAGTGAAGTAGGGGATTGGTTAGCTTCAAATATTTAACTTTAACCTGAGTTGATTAATATATTTCTTATTAATCATCATATAGCTAACCTGAAGATGTCAGGTCGAGCGCAGTCGAGACCTTTTTAATTTTCAATCATTTAAAAACGTTGCACTGCTCGGCAGTTCAAAAATCTCTAAATCAAAATAAGGTACCGCGGCAATGATGTGGTCAAATATATCAGACATGATATATTCATAATTTTTCCATCGCTTATCACTACTAAATGTATAAATTTCTAAAGGAATTCCTTGTGTTGTTGGTGCTAGTTGACGTGCCATAATCATCATATCTTTGTTTACACCAGAATGATTTTCGGTATAAGTTTCAATATATTTTCTAAACACGCCTAAATTGGTTAGATTTCTTCCGTTTAAGAGCAGTTCTTTGTTAATGTTTTGCTCTATATTATAAGTTTCAATATCAGATTGTCGATTTTCAAGATATGCCGATATCAATTGAATGTTTTTAAGCTTATTAACCCCTTCACTACTCAGATATTTAACACTATCCAGTTTTATATTTAAGGACCGTTTTATACGTCTTCCACCTGAGCTTTCCATACCTCTCCAGTTCTTAAACGAATCAGAAATCAAGGCATAAGTTGGAATGGTAGTAATTGTTTTATCAAAATTTTGAACCTTTACTGTAGACAGGTTTATCTCAATAACGTCACCATCTGCACCATATTTTTCAAAAGTTATCCAATCACCAATACGCACCATGTCATTTATAGAGACTTGAATACTTGCAACAAATCCAAGAATTGTATCTCTAAACACCAAAATAACAACTGCAGATGCTGCACCTATTGTGGTAATAAACTTAATAAATGGTATACCAGTAATTATTGCAAAGGCAGACAACAACCCAATAACCCACGCAAAAATCATAAATACTTGTATGTAACTGTCTATAGGTTTGTCTTTTAAACGGGGTAATGTTTTAAAATAATCTTTTAAGGTGTTAAGAAGGCTTCTTACAATCCAAAGTGTTAGGATTATTGCAAAGACCTGTAACCCTATTTCAACGATGTTCTCAAAATATTGAAAATCTATAAATACAAAAGGAATGAACTCTAAAGCAACAATTAAAGGGATAATATGTGCTATGTTACGTGGTACTTTATTACGTACCATGATATCATCAAAATTAGATTTTGATTTTGATGCAAATTGCATGAATAACCTCACTATGATTTTCCTAATAATGAAGTCAACTAAAAACACCACAATTAATAAAGCCAATAATAGGGCAATCATGTTTAAGTATTTTGCCGTTGGCTCAGACATACCAATAGAAATCAAATAATCGAATAATAAATGCTCTATATTCATGACTTATGCAGGTTTTAAATATTTTCTATCCACGTAAAATGTGCCAAACGGCACCACCGAAGCTAATAAAACTAAACCAAATAGTTTTGAACTCCAATTATATTCTTTGCGCAACATTATGGCCATTGCAACATAAGCTACAAACAAAAGACCATGAGGCATGCCTAAAAGTTTGACATATTGAGGATCGTCTAAGCCATATTTTATTGGTGTTGCTATACCCAATAGTAAAAGATAAGAAAGGCCTTCAAGAAATCCTACAATGCGAAATATATTAAAAAATGAAAACATTAGTTTTTATTTGAAGGTGCAAAAATAGTGCACACCAGACAATATATATTGGTTTTAACTACTTTTTTGCATTTTTAGACGAGTGAGGAATTATGCAAGAGTTAACCAAACCAATTTAATTTCAAAAAAAAGTAATTATTTTTTTAATTGGTTAAATAAAATCTTAAATTTATAGGGCAACTATTTAATTATCAAAATATAGATGTTAAAAGGATTTATTCCTTTCACTATTCCCCCCAAAGTAGGTAGAACGTTATAAGTGCTATCCGGTTTAAATAATAATTATTAGTCTTGATTGTAGTAACACATTCTCTACGATTATTATTTAGAACCTAACAAAAATCATATTTTCAAATGTAAATAGTCGTTAGCTTTATTCGTAGAATTTAAAATTTGAGACTTATGAAAGTATTTGATGATAAACACATTAAAAATGTTGTTTTTATTGGGGCGCACAGTTGCGGGAAGACAACATTGGCTGAGACCATGCTTTTTGAAGCTGGAATAATAAACAGACGTGGTACAGTAGAAGCTGGAAATACCGTGTCTGATTACCATGAAATAGAACATGACAGAGGCACCTCGGTATTTGCCACACCGTTACATACGGAGTGGCGCAACTACAAGATCAATATCATTGATACACCAGGATTAGATGACTTTATAGGCGAAATTATTTCGTCTATTCGTGTTTCTGATACTAATGTTATGGTTATTGATGGTAAGCATGGAGTAGAAGTAGGGACAGAAATTATCTGGAATTATGTAGACAAATATAATAAGCCCACGCTTTTTGTAGTGAACCAAATAGATCATCCAAAATGTAATTTTGATGACAGTTTTAGCAGCATAAAAACCCTAGTGGGCAACAATGCCGTTAAGATTCAGTATCCAATCATGATGGATGGTGCAACATGTATTGTTGATGTTTTAAAAATGAAGCTTTATAAGTTTTCTACTGAAGGAGGGAAGCCACAAAAAATGGATATACCAGAAGACCAAAAAGAGTTAGCTGATATGTTGCATAATGAATTGGTTGAAAAAGCAGCTGAAAATGATGAAGACCTTTTAGAATTATTTTTTGATAAAGGCACTTTAAACGAAGACGAAATGCGCCAAGGTATAAAAGCAGGAATGCTCAATCACGAATTGTTCCCTGTATTTTGTGTGAGTGCCTTAAATGATATGGGCACAGGCAGATTAATGGGCTTTATAGACAATGTCGTACCATCTGCGTGTGATTTAAAACCTGAACAAAGTCTTTCGGGTGAAGAAATTAAGCGTGTGGTAACAGAACCAGCCGTTTTATTTGTGTTTAAAACACTCTATTTACCTAATGTTGGTCAAGTCACCTTTTTTAAAGTAAAATCAGGAGAGCTAAACTTAAATGACAGATTAACAAATTCTAGAACTGAGGAAATTGAAGTGATTAATCAGTTGTTTATTATGGATGGTAGTAAAAGACATTCTGTTAATAAGCTAAGTGTAGGCGATATTGGGGCCACCTTAAAGTTAAAACATACTGAAACCAATGACACCTTGTATGCTGGTAACAAGAGTATTGCCATTAAGCCTATACAATATCCAGAACCTAGAATTACAAAGGCTGTATATGTTGAAAACAAAAATGATGATGAAAAACTAACAGAAGCACTCAAAAGGATTCAATATCAGGATCCAACGGTTGTGATTAGCTATTCCAAAGAATCAAAACAGCAACATATTTCATGTCAAGGAGAGCTTCATTTATCTACAATAAGATGGACCCTAGAACATATTTATGGTGTTTCTGCCCAATTTAAAAAACCAAAGGTTAATTATAGAGAAACTATTCAAAGACCTTCCACGGCCAATTACAGACATAAAAAGCAGTCGGGTGGATCTGGACAATTTGCACAAGTTCACATGAAGATAGAACCGTGGCACGAAGGTATGGTAGAACCAGAAGGATTTAACTTAAGAGGCAAGGAAGAAGTGGATTTGCCTTGGGGTGGAAAATTAATTTTTTACAACTGTATTGTTGGTGGTGTAATAGATATACGCTATTTGCCAGCCGTTATGAAAGGTGTATTAGAAGTGATGGAGCGAGGTCCACTTACGGGATCTTATATAAGAGATGTAAGGGTTATGGTTTACGATGGTAAAATGCACTCCGTAGATTCTAATGATATTTCGTTTAAGATAGCCGGTGCCCACGCGTTTAAAGAGGCGTTTTTAAATGCCAATCCTAAATTATTGGAACCAACGCGCAAACTTAGTGTAAAGGTGCCAGAGGATATGGTTGGTAACGTAATGACCGATTTACAATCCAGACGATCTATTATTCAGGGTATTGAAAACAATAACAATTTCCAAATCCTGAAATGTGTAACACCAAGGGCAGAGCTCTTTGGTTTCTCAACTGAATTGCGATCATTAACACGAGGCAAGGCTACATTTAGCTCAGAGTTTAATGATTATAAGCCGGTGCCACAAAACATACAAAATCAATTATTAAAAAAGGATAAAGAATTAGAACAAGTACATTAACATAAACACTACATTATTATGCAAACTAAAGTATCATATTTAAGCGATTTAAAATTTAATTTAGAAACATGGCGTAGAGAATTGCGTTTTCATTTTGATGAAATGGACACATTTCAAGAAAAACTGGAAGAAATAGCGGCTAGAGAATTTGATAAACGAGCCCTGATTAACATTGAGAAATTCCAGAATAAGATTATGATTGAAAAAAATGAAATTTCTAAAATGATACATCGCTGCAAAAACAAAATGCGAAATGTTGTGTTCGCAGATTTTAACGAAAATATTGATGGCAGGTTACAACATGATCAAGGCTCCTTAAAAGATGATATGAGACAATATATTAGAATGCATTATGAACTTAAAGAAGCCATGATGGATTTCTTTGCTAAATGGTTATAAGGATTTAATTGGAGATATTATCTAACACGAATTTACCTACGAAAAAAGGCACAACCCCATGGGATTGTGCCTTTGCATTTGGGGCAATTTATTATTTATTTACTACTTGTAGCATCCATTAAAGCAAAGAACTTATTGATATTTGGTAAAATAACAATTCGTGTTCTTCTGTTTTTAGCTCTATTATCTCTAGAATCGTTTTCAACAAGAGGTAAGTAGCTACTTCTACCAGAAGCAATTAATTTTTCTGGAGCTACGCTAAATTCGTTTTGTAATTTTCTAACCACAGATGTTGCACGCAATACACTCAAATCCCAGTTATCTTGAACCTTAGCATTATTAATGCTTCTAGCATCTGTATGACCTTCTACCATAACATCTATACTTGGCTCTGAGTTGATAACATCTGCTAATTTTTGTAAGATGTCATTTGCTCTGTTACTTACTCTATAACTTGCTGTATTGAATAACAATTTATCTGAAATTGAAATCATAACTACAGTCTCATCAATACTAATAGCGATGTCATCATTTTCGTCTAAGCTTGACATATCAAGGGTTTTCGTAAGGTTGTAAGATACAGCCAAATCCATTGAATCTTTTAATGTACTTGCTTCGTTAAGAAGAGCAGGATCAACCTTAGTTAAGGTCTCACGCATAATTTTCTTTGTGTCGTTAGATATAACGGCAACATTGGCAACAGTTTCAATTTTTGAATCGCTCTCTTTGTTAAGCGTGTTGTTCAAGTCTGTTAAAGAATTAATTTTTGTGTTGTAATTATCTACACGTACTTGAATAGCATCAAATTTGGTTTCAAGATCTTCTTTAGCAACGCGTGTTTTTGTAAGTTCACTTTTAATCTGACCATTTTCGGTCTCTAGGGCTACATATTTCTTTTTAGATACACATGAGGTTAATACTAATGCACTTAGAAATAAGATTGAAAATTTTTTCATAATTGTGGATTAATTAAGGTATGATTTGATTATTAATAGTGTATGTACGATTGTAATTAGATTATGGATTACAAGAAGTGTAATTTTATGTTATTTGTTATTAACAGGAGAGAGTGTTAAAAAATACTACTTGACATAATATAAATTATAGTACATTTTACAACAATTAGCGTAATAGCGCTTTTTAGCGACTTCTGACATTATCATACTGTACAT
>RCNB010001411.1_pt1 | contig 15043 bp, 17 predicted proteins | sample 2041321 | NCBI WGS metagenome assembly RCNB01 (sample SAMN09708232, study PRJNA481090) | Marine sediment metagenome, whole genome shotgun sequencing project. | reverse complement strand
TTTTCTCTTTCAGTATAAAACTTCATCGCAAAACCTCGAATGTCGCGCTCTGCGTCTGCGGCGCCACGCTCACCAGCCACGGTGGAAAACCGGGCGAACATTTCGGTCTTCTTTCCCACCTTGGAAAATATTTTGGCCCTGGTATACTTGGTGATGTTTTTGGTGACGGTAAAAGTGCCGTAGGCTCCGGAGCCCTTGGCGTGCATCCGTCGTTCGGGGATTACCTCCCGATCGAAGTGGCCCATTTTCTCCAGGTACCAGACATCCTGCAATAACTGGGGTCCCCTGGGGCCAGCAGTCATGACGTTCTGATTGTCGACGACAGGAGCGCCAGCATTGGTGGTTAAAAGCGTACTTTTTTTTGCCATCTTTTTTTTCGTCTTAACCATTTCTTTTTTTGCCATCTTGGTCCTCCTTTTTCTGAGCAAGATCCTCGTTTGGTTCTTGTTGCTCTTTTATGTTGAAGTTTTAAAAAAAGGGCCTTTACCGCAGCCCTAAGACTTGCTTTGACAGCGTGGGCAGATGCCAAAGAAATCAAGTCGATGGTTCACAATCTGATAGCCTGTCTTTTTGGCGAGCTCTTTGGAGAGGTCGCTAGCTGTTGCCACATCCGGATCTACAATCGTCTTACATTGTGTACAAATCAGATGCGGATGAGGATATGGTTTGTTCCCATCGTACCGGTTGCTTTCTTCGCTGAAGTCCAACTCCACCACTTCTCCGATTTCCTTCAGCAGGTTTACCGTTTTGTAGATCGTTGCCAGGCTCGTGGTAGGGAAGTTAGGCTTTAACTGTTCGTAAATATTTTCCACGCTGGGGTGAGCGTCGCTATTGGCAAGGATTTTGAGAACAGCCAGCCGCTGAGGGGTCACGCGAAACGACAGATCCTTCAACTTTGCAATCATCGTTTCCAGGCGGACTTGTGGATCAGACATCCCGGATATGGTCTCTTTACAGCGTAGCTTATTAGGGTTCAAAACAGCCTTACCTTAATGAGAGTGATTCTTAAATAAGAAATGTTATTTATACTATTCAGTAGAACGGATTCTGTCAAGTAGTTTTTTTCTTGGTTATTCCAGGAGGGGTTTTTTGCCATAAAAGCTGCCAAGCACAGTTCGTGGGAATAATGTTTGTCGATCTCAATAGACATTCCCAATTCAACTAGGGACTTGATTTAAATCTGATTTTCAAGTAATAAATAACGATACTTGCAGGAGGAAATCGGGCTCTGCGGCCTATGATGTATCAGTGACAGGCAGTCCATTGTGTACATGTACAACCCTGATATGGGAGACAGGAAAGGGGGGAGCCATGCGAATCAACATTGAGAAGACCTTGGTCGAGTTCGAACCGGAAACCGAAGAAGAAACTGCCATGATCGAAGCCCTGTGGAGACTAATCGTCGACTGCGCGAAGTTTAATAAGAAGCTTGTTCCAGTGGGAGAATACATTCCACAGAAAAGAAACCTTGCACGGTTTGCTATTGAGGACTGACTCTCGTTCTCCAATGGCCTGAAACCTCGATGCCGCTGATTGGCGTCCGTGCTCGAACAATTCCCCTTTTGGGGAAAGAGGTCAGGAGGATTTCTGGACTCTCGATGATGCTCAGCTATGTCAGATTTTTCAAACTGCATTGGGTTTCGTGTCAAAGGGTCGGATGTGTTGGCCGACGGGGAGCAACTGTGTGGTTTTCAACCATCATCATTTTCCTGCTTGCAGGCCTGCCGGTTTCAGCCGCAGAAATGATCATTGATGAATACAAGGGAGGCCTGAGCCCAAAATGGGAAGAAAAATCCTTTGATGGAAAAACAGAATACGAGGTGATCCGAGAGGGCAGTGAGTTCTGCCTCAAGGCTACGAGCAATGCCTCTGCTTCCGCCCTTTACTACAAGATAAAGTACGATGCCAAAGAATACCCTGTCCTGAAATGGCGATGGAAGGTGAACAGAATTATTTCGAAAGGCAATGCCCTTCAGAAAAAGGGCGATGACTATGCTGCCCGCGTCTATGTGGTTTTTCCTTCCCTGGCTTTCTGGAGAACTAAAACTCTCATCTACATCTGGGCCAACAGGCTTCCCCGGGGGAAGGCTGTTCCCAATCCTTATGCTCAAAATGCCGTCATGATAGCTGTAGAAAGCGGGCCGGAACGGACCGGGCAATGGGTGGAAGAAAGAAGGAACGTCCTTTCCGATTATCGCAAGCATTTTGGCCAAGATCTACCCAAAGTAGGGGCCATTGCCATCATGACGGACACTGACAACACAGGCGAAAAGGCTGTCGCCTGGTATGGCCCGATACGTGTTCTTTCAGATGGAGGTGAGTAAATATCCGTTTCCAGAAGGCCCGGCTTCCAAGGTTAATATGAACGAAAACGTACTCTTTGCTTTCATTCTCACAACATTCGCGGGGTTGTCTACAGGCATAGGCAGTGTTCTGGCCTTTTTTACCAAGCGCACGAACAAGGCCTTCCTATCGGTCAGCCTGGGTTTTTCCGCCGGCGTCATGATCTATGTCTCACTGATTGAGATATTTGTAAAAGCCCAGGACGCACTGGTAGGGGTTCATGGTGAGGTGGCAGGAGCCTGGATGACCGTGGGGTCGTTTTTCGGAGGCATCTTTTTGATCGCTTTCATAGACTGTCTGATTCCCGACTACGAGAACCCCCATGAAGCGCAGCCCGTGGAACGAATGCAACAATCGATTACCAACGAAACCCGTCTCATGCGTATGGGCTTGTTCACTGCCTTGGCTATTGGGATTCACAATTTTCCAGAAGGCCTTGCCACTTTCTTCGGAGCCCTCTCTGATCCTGCCATCGGGATTGCCATAGCTGTTGCCATTGCCATCCACAACATTCCTGAGGGAATTTCCGTATCCGTGCCAATATATTTCGCTACAGGAAGCAAGAAGAAAGCATTCTGGCTTTCATTTTTGTCCGGGGTTTCAGAACCAATTGGGGCAGTCATAGGGTATACAATCCTAAGGCCTTTCTTCTCACAAACTCTTTTCGGCCTTCTGTTTGGAGCGGTTGCCGGGATTATGGTCTTTATCTCCCTGGACGAACTCCTCCCCACAGCCAAAGAATACGGCAAGGGGCACATGGCCATTTACGGCCTGATTGCCGGCATGGCCGTAATGGCACTGAGCCTGCTTCTATTCTTGTAGTGTGGGCAGGCTTGCTTCGTTATGGTCATGTTTGCCCTGTAACCTTGCACAACATGTTAACTCATAAATACAGACCTTTATGCACACTATGAACCAGATGCCCAGATTACGGTTTACTGTATTGGAAAGGGCAAACATAAAACAGAGGAGGGCAGATGAAGAAATTCGTTCTCAATGAACCTGCAGCAGTAGATGTTACAACGCCTCACGAGGATATTTCACAACAATTAAAGAGTAAAATGGATAACCTTAAGCTCAACTTCTTTGACCTTGAAAAAGGCGGTGTAAATTATGATGGTATGAGAAACTCCAAAGCCTTCGAAGATTACAAAGCTGCAACAAGGGAACTTGCCACATTCGACTTGAACAAATTGACTACAAGACAAGGCAAGTTGGCATTCTGGATAAATGTATATAACGCCCTTGTCGTGCACGGTGTTTTAGAGTTGAATGTCAAGAAAAGCGTGAAAGATATTCCATCTTTTTTTGAAGCAGTCTGTTACAACATAGGCGGTCACATCTTTAGCTTGGATGACATTGAACATGGGATTTTAAGAGGCAACAAGAAAAAACATTTCCTTTCCGGTAAACCATTTTCTCTAATTGATCCGCGCAATGGGTTTACTCTCGACAAGACTGACCCAAGAATTCATTTCGCCCTGGTCTGTGGCTCAAATTCCTGTCCTCCAATCGAAGTTTATGAGGAAGGGCAGATTGATGAGCAGTTAGAGTTGGTCAGCGACGCTTTCATAAATAGTGACGAAGTGATTATAGAAGAAGATAAGAAGATACTAAGAGTGTCTAAGATTTTTCAGTGGTATAAAGATGACTTCGGCGGTAAAAAAGGAGTCCTTTCCTTCATCACCAAATATCGCTTTGATCCTGAACAGAAGACTTTCTTAGAAACCCATGAAAGTGAATTCCATATTTCTTACAAGGATTATGACTGGTCGCTGAATCTTGTATGAACACATACATCTTATAGAGGAATCGTTCAGGTCAGTCCTGCAGTGGAACAAGGATTGGACAGTAAGACTACGATATTGATATGCAAGTTATTCAGGATTCTTGACAAGAGCATGACCGGATTGTAAACTTTATGCGAAATTGAGCTGTAAAGTGTGCCCGTTATTTTTTTAATGCCATAACAGGATCGCTTCGATGGTCAGCAAACCAACCTATGACGAATTGGAACAACGGATGCAGAAGTGCACCGATATGCTTGCAAAGACAACCGACAAACTTAAGCGAGAAATGGAGGATTGTAGGCTGGCAGAGGAGGAGCTGAGGGATAGAGAAGCGAGGGCACGAGCGCTCCTGAACGCCCCCACTGAATCTGCACTGTTAATAGATTCTGAAGGTGTTATCATCGCCTTGAATGAAACGGCTCACAAAAGGCTCGGAAAGAGTTCAGATAAGCTTGTGGGAGCAAACGTTTATGGCTTGGTGTCGCCCGACGTTGGCAAAGCCAGAAAGGCACAAGCTGATAAGGTCATCCGTTCGGGTGAGCCGGTCCGTTTCGAAGATGAGAGACAGGGAAGATGGTTCGACCAGAGCATTTATCCCGTGTTCAGTGCCCATGGAGAAGTCCATCAACTCGCTCTTTTCGCACATGACATTACCGATCACAAGCTTGCCCAAGAAGAGTTGGAAAAATCGCATCAGGAGCTGGGACGACGGGTGGAGGATCGAACTTCCGAACTGACCAAAGCAAACGAACAATTGAACCGTGAAATAGAGGAACGCAAGCGGACAGAAGAGGCATTGCAGATATCGGAGGCGGAACTTCGGCGTCTGTCCTCTCGGCTTCTGGAAGTTCAGGAAAATGAAAGAAAGAGGATTGCAGGCGAGCTTCATGACAGTATCGGGCAGTCGCTCACAGCCATCAAATTTGGGCTGGAGAATGCTCTTGATCGAATCTCCCGTCACGGGGCGAATGAGAGCCTTGAATTACTGGAAGCCCTCATTCCGGTGGCTCAACAGGCCAGTGAAGAGGTGCGACAAATCCACACTAACTTGCGGCCCTCCCTGTTGGATGATTTGGGCATCATATCAACTATCTCGTGGTTCTGCAGGGAGTTTAAAACAGTCTATTCGAATGTAAGGATCGAAAAGCGGATAGGAATAGAAGAGAGGAACGTTCCTGAGAACCTGAAGATCGTAATTTTCAGAGTCTTACAAGAGGCCATGAACAACATTTCCAAACACGGAAAAGCCGATTTTGTGCGCATTTCCTTCAAAGAGAAAAACGGGAGGCTGGAACTCCTCGTGGAAGATAACGGGCGGGGATTCGATGTTGAACATATACGCTCTATGAAGACTCTCAAGGAAGGATTTGGTCTTACCAGCATGAGAGAGCGAATTGAGCTTTCAGGCGGGTCTTTTGCCGTAGAGTCCACCCTGGGCGCAGGTACGGTTGTGCGGGCCTTGTGGCCGATGTGACCGGATATGCTATTTGTTGGCCAATCCCTTCTCGATGGCATAGGCTGTCATTGCAGAGGCATTGTGGAGATCCAACTTCTTCATGAGGTTTGCTCGGTGCTTTTCCACTGTTTTGGCGCTGATGCAAAGATAGTCCGCAATATCCTTATTCTTATGCCCTTCCCCAATCAGCTTGAGCACTTGGCGTTCCCGCTTGGTCAATGCTTCAAATGACGACTCTGACATTGAAGGTTTTCTCCCTTCCAGGAAGCCTTCGACCAACGTTGCCGAAACTCCCGGGCTAATATATCTCTTGCCGTCCAGCACACTGCTTATAGCTAACATTAGTTCGGCGTGAGTCGCATCTTTCAAAAGGTAGCCGTCAGCACCGGACTTCAATGACTCAAAGACATATTCCTCCGCTTTGTGCACAGTCAATACGAGAAGCTTTGTGTCGGGATACCTGCTCTTGATCTCGGAGATAGCATCCAGACCGTTCATACGGGGCATGGAAAGGTCCATCAAGATCAGGTCCGGTTTCAGTTCGTCAACACGACGGATGGCATCACGGCCGTTGTCCGCCTCTCCAACAACCAAATACGCCGATTCTGAAGAAACCAGAGCACGCAAACCTTCTCTGAGTATTCTGTGGTCTTCAGCTATGACAATGCGATATGTCTTTTTCGTTTCCACTGAGCCACCTTCACGGAACAATAACGAAGTCTTTATCCAATTCCCACCACAAAAACACAGTGTTCCCAGGCAGTTTTTACATTATTACCCCATATACCATTCTTAAAAAACTTTGTAAACAACCTGCAGAGCCTTGTGACGACGCTCGGGATCGAGAATAGGATTCAGGTGAAGGTAAAACCGTGTCCGGTGGTCAGGAACGGGCACACCGCCGAGGAGAAACACGGTCCAGGGGTGGAAAAGCCTGCTCAGGGCATTGAGGTGACAGTAGGCAGCGTTGTCTTCCACTGGTGAATTTGTGATCCCTTTCGTGCCCTCACCCAAAAATACAGTGTTTCTCAAGGCTTTTTACATTGTTTACCCTATTTACCTACATCTCGTCACTTTATATAGTGACCTCAAACTTTTGGGAGAGGATACGATCAATTGCATACAAAGACCATAAAACGAGGGGTTCTGGCGCATGAAGACACTTGTCGTCGAAGATAGTGCTGCCTTTCGCCAGGCCTTCACGGATGCACTACGAAGGACTTTTCCGCACATGTTTATCCATGAAGCCGTTGACGGCGTTGAGGCGATTGAAAGGGTGGAGGCATTCATGCCTGATCTTGTCTTCATGGACATTCGATTACCCGGCGAAACAGGCTTTGAACTGACAAGGAGAATTAAGGCCAGACATCCCGAGATGCTCGTTGTCATCCTCACAGATTACAATCTGCCTGAGTATAGGACAGCAGCTTTTAACAGTGGAGCCGACGACTTTGTCGTGAAGGGAACTCTAAACCCGGCTGCCCTAGAAGCTCTGGTCAGATCGCTTCTTTTCTTGGGGAGGTTTGCTATGAACGACGCGGACAGAGAAGAAGTTGACGCTTTATGTCCGGAGTGCGGCAATGCCTTCAAGATTTTCATTAACCGCATTATCGCCGATGGGAAGGATCCTGAACCAAAGATAAAGGACCCTTGCCCCGTATGTGGGTGCGGAGAGTGCAAGATCGGCAAGTAGTTAATTGCAGCAGATATCGCCAGGGACCAGTACGATAAAGGAGGTATCAACACGTCAGTCGCACATACCAGTCGTATCCGCATCGAGAAGCATGAGGGGCCGCACTGGATATGCAAGAAATCAAGTCGGGTGAGCAATGTTTAATAACTTAAAGTTCGCCAGCCCTTGTCTGACAGCTTCTGACTAAAGGTCAAGGAGGTCTAATCAGAGTTGGGTGGCAGCAAGGGGGGAAGGATGATGACAGAGAACAAACAGGAAATACCAAAAGAAGATGTGAAAAAACAGAAGAAGGCCGAAGAGCCATTGCCATTCTGTACCACGGCGCCAAGCGCTGAGCATGCACGGGCAGCCGATGAAGACGAAACTTGTGACGACTCTCGTGGCTCACAATAATCCCTTGGGAGTAGTAATATAGATAACTGACATACTCCGCATATCAAAGAGCGAGACGAGGTTCTGCAAAGGCCTTAAAGATAGGTGGGAAAAAATGAAGCCGGTGAAGCTTTTGGAGGAGTTGGATGAATTTGAATGCTGGCTGAAAGAATTTGAGAGGCAAAGGAAATCCCTCCTCGGAAGTCCAGTTACAAGTTCGACCGATGATGAACTGAGATCACAAAAGCAGCAGGTTCACCATTCCCTTGATGACTTCAGACTCTCCTTGTTACGGAAATACCATTCTCTCCGGCCCTTCATAGAGTCCTACAGTCAGTGTTTCACCTTTGTTAATGAAACTGGGCAAAAGCCTCAAGAAACATATGAGGTGCTCATTGAACATGGGGTAATTGACTTTGAGCTTATTTACCAGGACTTATCTCAGATAAGGGACAAGCTAGGCAAATATGACCCGGGGACGCGAGCAAACCTGAACGGTTATAACAAATCTCAGCAGGCGCCTTGCAGTTATTGATGTAAGGATTCATTTGCAAAAACGACACATAAATAAAGCAGTCTTTTTATAATCTCAAAAATTGGAGAAAAAGGAGAGTAGATTGCATTAAAAAGAAAGGAGTTTGTCATGAAAAAAATCGTTATTGGTATTGGTGTTATTGCGATATGTGCAATAGTCGGCGCTATTGCGTTTGCTGAAATGCCATCGCCTGATCCTGATGTACTTTGGAAGTACATCACGAAAGAATCCCCTTATAAAAAATGGTCTTTTTGGCCGGATCATCAAGGTATGCAACCGGGACGAGCGCCCCACGGCCCCTTGCACAAAGTATATGTAAATGACCGGGCTTTGAGTGCTTCACAACCACCTGTCCAATATGGTTCCATCGCGGTAAAGGAAAATTACGGGAAGGACAAAGAGCTCAAAGCAATTACGGTGATGTACAAGGTCGCTGATTATAATCCGGATGCCGGAGACTGGTTTTGGGTCAAATATTCACCTGATGGTAAGGCTGACAAATTCGGAAAACCAGCGGGTTGTGTCGGATGCCATGGCACAAGGGCAGCTAATGACTTCATTCTTGTTCATGAATTCAAGTAGAAGAAGCTGTGGCGCTGAAGGTCTATTTGGCTTTTGGCATCATTTCCTCATGATCCATATTTGACGACTTCGTAAAAAGTCCATCTTTGACGTTGCTCTTCATCTTTTGTCACTGAAGCGTACGATAAATACGCCTCATTCCTCAAGATTGCGCCCCTGAAGTAGCTTGAGGACAGTACGCGCGCCTTATTGGATTTTTGCTGTGTCGTATGTTTGTGGACTTTTTACGAGCCCATCATATTTAAGGTAAGAGGTACTTATCATGTTTCTCATCCATCCGATATTTCAATCTGTGGGCATTTTAATTGCGCTTTATGTTATGAAACTTGGGATTCCACGATTCCGGATGGTACACTTAAAACAAAAGTCTCACTTTAATTGGAAACAACATGTTCGTTTCGGCATTATCGCAACAACCATCTGGCTGATTGGTATCTTCGGTGGCTTATACATAGTTAAAATAAGCTGGTATGGTTTGCTCATTACCGGATACCATGCTAAATCAGGATTATTAATGATTCCTTTTATTCTGTTTGCCATCGGCTCCGGGTTTTATATGGACAAAAAGAAACAAAAACGACAAGTCCTTCCACTTATGCACGCGATATGCAATACGGTGATGTTGTTTCTTGCTTTATCACAGCTTTATACAGGTGTTGGCGTTTACCGAACATATGTATTGGGGCTTTAGTTCATTCAAGGACGCTCGGATGCCTCTCGTTGCAAACAGAAAGGAGCCCATAGATGAAATATATCGCTGCCATTACGCTCGCTATAGGCCTATCAAGTTTATTCGGTTGCACAACTATCCCGAAACTAACCGCCACACAAGAAGCGTATCTGGAGGCGGCAATGGCCACCCCTTTGACATTCACATTGCCAAAAAGCCAAGTGGATGAAGCATGGGACCGGGCACAAACTTTCATAGAAAGGTTTAGCTCTATGAAGCTCCAGATACTTACAGCGCATGTCATTCGCACTTACAATCCCACTGGGGCGTTCACGACTTTTGGATACTACCTGAGAAAGATACCTATGGGAGACACGACCCAATTTACCGTCCAGTGTATATGCAACAGCATGTCCCCAACAGACCAATCCCTTGAAAATGCTCATATACTTGCTTATTATATGAAAACAGGGAATCTTGACTCCACACTTGTAAGCCGGTGACCTGTGCCTTTTTTGCGCAGAGTGATGGAAATGGCCCCAGGACGTACCCCTTTTACCATATGGAGATGCCGCAAATGAGTTATAAGACTTTCCCCAAAAGCCTGATAGGCCTATGCCTTTGAATGCACACAAAAACCGGCTTAAAACTGTTGCAATTGTCCTCATGATTGGCGGCGTCCTTTTTTTACACTATTTCACCTTCCAGGGCATGAAGTTCCATCATGCTGTTTACCGGATGCTCTTTTACCTGCCCCTGGTGCTGGGAAGCCTCTGGTTTGGACTGAAGGGGGCTCTATACGTTTTAGCAAGTGTTTCCATCTTCTTCCTTCCATATGCAATCATACATTGGCAAGGCATGTCCTTCGAAGATTTTGCCAAGCTATTGGAGGGAGTGCTGTACGTAGTGATCGGTCTTGTCCTCGGCCTTCTGGTCGAAAAAGAAAAGAAGAGACACATAGCCCTTCTTCGTGTCGAAAGCCTGGCTGCTGTCGGAAAAGCCGTCTCAGAAATTGCCCACGATATGAGAACCCCACTTATGGCTATTGGTGGCTTTGCCAGCCTGCTCTCCAGGAAACTACACAGTGATGATACCAGTCGAAAGAAACTGGATCTTATCATTCAAGAAACATCACGCCTAGAATCCATGGTAAAGGAAATGCTGGACTTTGGCAAACCCCTTGAACTTGAGCTCACAAAAGCCAATCTTAACGAAGTTGTCCAAGAAGCTATCCAAGTGGCGAAACTGATGGCAATGAAGGCTGGTGTAAAACTGGAAGCTGATTTGGAACCATCGTCGCCTTCCCTACTAATAGACATTCCAAGAATAAAGCAGGTTCTCTTGAATCTGGTTGTAAATGCTGTTCAAGCCTCTCCAGCTGGAGAACATGTTCTGATCAAGACACATCTAACTGGAAATCACGTTTTCCTTGAGGTAATCGACTGCGGTTGTGGTATAGAACAAGATGTTAGTGAAAGTATCTTTGTCCCTTTCTTTTCCAGAAGCAAGGAAGGCACCGGTCTAGGACTGGCCATTGTTAGAAAGATTGTGGAGGCACACGGCGGAGAAGTGTCATTTGATTCGAACAACGAAAAGGGGGTTACATTTACCGTAAGACTGCCTATTTTCTAAGAAATAAGACCTTTGCATAACCTCGTTTTACTCTTCGGTATGAGGTTTCCGAGGTTCTGTAATAAAGGTCTCAAAATGTTGGCTCACAAGGAGAGATAGCTGTGGACATACTTCAAGTATGTGGTGATTCACCTAAAGTACTGGACACCATTCTGTCATCGATCCAGCATATAATCATCCTGATTGACTATGACGGTAATATCCTCCTTGCCAACCAGGCTGTTGAGCAAGTGTTTGGTTTCACACCTAATGAGCTCAATGGCAAAAATCTGTCCATCCTGTTTAGACCACAAGATTTAACGAATCTATATCCAAATTTGCTTCACATGGCCCAAAAAAGCAAGCCCTTTGAAGGCGAAGTTACGCTCATGCGTAGAGACAAAACCCGCTTTTTCGCTTTCATGGTGTTTCGACCATGTATTGATTCAAGAAAGGACAAGCCTTTAGTCGTTGTCTTCATTCAGGACATTGACACACAGAAACAATGCGAAAAGGGCTTCAGAGACACCCATTACATGGACTTAGTAAAGGTGGCAGATGGCATAGCCCATGAGCTCAGGAACCCCTTGATGGCGATCGGCGGGCTTGCAAAGAGACTTTATAAATCACGGAAAGCCGATGATGACAAAAAATACTATGAGGGAGTCTTGGACAATGTGAAAAGACTTGAGGGGTTGGTGGAAAAAGTTGAATTCTTTGCCCACCTTCCCAAGCCATGTATGAAAGAGCAATCTATTAGGGCTATGATGAAAGAAGCTGTACAGCCTTATCTTCAACAAATAGAAGAGTGCAAAATTGAATTGATTAATGAGATAGAGGATGTGAATCTTTTTGTAGACAAAAGCCTTGTTGTCAGAGCATTTTGCATCTTGATTGAAAACGCCTTGGATGCTCTCTCTGAAGGAGGGCAAATACGGATTTGCAGCGAGACAAAGGACAATGACTGCAGGATATGCGTAGCCGATACCGGTTGTGGAATTTCGTCCGAAGACATTCCATATGTCTTTGATCCATTCTTCAGGACTAAGCCTGACAGAGTGGGGATAGACCTGGCGGTAGTAAAGCGGATCATGGATAGCCATGTAGGCAGTGTGGAAGTGAGCTCAAAACAGGGCCAAGGTACAACGTTTTTTTTGGTGTTTCCGCTGGAACGACGTCGCTCTATACGCGTGTGTCGTTTAGACGATTGAGCACAGCCGCAATCCCGGACCACTTTCTCCCAACTAATTGGGAGAAGAACCCAAGTTATAAACTGGTGGAGGTTTGATGCCTACAATCCGCCCTCTTGCACTGAACGATGGCCCAGCCGTTGTTTCATATCTGCGCCGGTTTCCGCCCGAGGTATCCGAACTCACCTTCACGAACCTTTTCATTTGGCGAAAATCCAGGCCCGTCTATATTGCAGAGGTAGACGATGCTCTGGTTTTGCTTACCAATACAGGCCAAAACAGAGAGGAGGACAAACTCGTCTTAGGTCATCCCGTGGGCAAAGTGTCTCCACTGGGTGTTGCAGAGGCCTTGGACGTTGACGTGGCAGGTTTCGTCCGCATTCCGGAAAATGTGGCCAAGACACTCCAGGATGCGAACATGGCGATCAAAAAGGACAGAGACAATTCCGATTACGTGTATCGTGTGACGGATTTGGCCGAACTGCCAGGGCGCCGTTTTCACAAGAAACGCAACCTCATCAAGCAATGCCTTTCAACCTACCCATGTCAATACGAACCCTTTTCACAGGGACATATGATCGAATATTCCGACATGCAAGACCGCTGGTGCCAAGCCCGGCAGTGTAAACATGAACCTGGATTATGCAATGAATATGTGGCGATTCGGGAAATGTTTGACCATTATTTGGATCTTCCCCGGCTCATTGGTGGAGCGATTCGCATTAACGGGGTTATCCAGGCATACGCAATTGGTGAAGAACTTAACCCAGGAACGGCCGTATGCCACTTCGAGAAAGCCATGCCCGGATTTCGTGGTCTTGGCCAGCTCATTAACCAGTGGTTTGCCAGACATGCATTAAAGGACTTCGAATTTGTGAACCGGGAACAGGATCTTGGGATTCCTGGGCTTCGCCAGGCCAAAGAGAGTTACTACCCTCACCACATGGTTGAAAAATTCAATGCTTGGGTCTCAGCTGACCGTTATGACAAGGCCTTTCCTGTTGAGCCTCGCGAATGTGAAAGGCATGAGGTCGACAACGTGTGAAGGAAAGGGGCCTTTATGTCTGTGTGGCTTTGTAGCCGTACAGAGCGCACATAACAGGGTCCTTGCCCTTGAGGCTTAATGCCCGAAAACGGCACCCCCCCTTACAATCAGAAAGAGAAGGACATGGATCACATTCTAGCTGGCTGATCGGAAGGGGCTTAGACCGCTTCCAGGCGACTTCCAGCCCATCTTGCAAGGATCCCAGTGGTTCTTCGGTATAGAAGCCGCACTTCAGAACATCCCCTTCGGCTGTAACAGTGCACAAATGGTAGCCGCAGGCAAACGGTTCGTCGGTACCATGGTAACTCCCTCCTGTGGCATATCTCAGAAACGGGGCTCCTTCCTCGGGGGTGACACAAAACTCCGGATTCTCTGAAAGCCGGCCGGTTGCACATGGCACATCGATGTTCCATTCGGTCGGCTCCAGGCCTTCAATCCATTTTGCCAGCCCGTCGAATTCTTTGAGATTGTGGCGATGTACCATTGTGGCGATTGAAATGGATATCCCGTTCTCTCGGACTATTTCTATCCCGCGAACGGTCTGATCAAAGGTCCACGGGCCTCGCAAGGCTTCATGACCGCCCTTGAGCCCGTCCAGGCTGAACTGAATCTCATCAAAGTGGCTCAACATAGAAACGTCTTGCTTTCTGATCAGCGTTCCATTGGTAAGAAGAACTTTCCGGACACTAAAGCGTGGCAGGGCATTTATCAATGCACGAAGATCGGGATACAGGAGCGGTTCGCCTCCCGAAAAAAGTACCCTGAGGCCCTGCATCTGCTCAAATTCCTCCAATACGGATAACACATCAGAAAATGGCAGATCAACTAGTGTGGACTCACCAAGATAACAGTGCTTGCATTTCAGGTTACATCGGCTAGTCAGTTGAAGCTCAAGATATCTCAAAGAAGGCACTGGAGACGGTCTAAGATGAAAATGGCGTCCACTTTTTCGAGGTCCAAGGCTCAGGAGTCCTTCCTTCAGGCAGGTTTCAAGAAACGCCTTGTCTGCGGGAAGCTCTGACAAGAGGGACGTTCCATCACATCTTGCTAGGAATTCAAGTCCCCCTTGGTCCAACTCGTACAATTCATCGCTTCTTATGTCGTACACATACGGTCTTTCAAGATGTCGTAATACACAATTCGGAGCCAACGCAACGTGTGTCTCTTTGGAGATGAGTGACTTCAGCAGCTGGTTGTCAGTGATGGAAAGTCGTTCAAGAAGAACGTCGGTGGCAATGTATCCTCCACAGGGTGCTGGCCGGCCTTTATGTTTAGGATCTTTGAAGTCGCATCCGTCAATCAAGAAATCGCAATATTGGCAAAGAGTATGATGAAGGAGATGATGGAATTGGTCTGTAAAGTTTTTCTCATTCTCACTGTGCAAAAAGGCCGTACTTTCCCGATTGTGTTCAATGAAATCTTGGATTACTTTAAAACCCTGACAAAAGAGTTCTTCATCTTGGTCCTCCTTGTAATAGGAGCAATATTGCTTGCAGATAAGTTCAACAGCCAAAGATGTCTTATAGTTCATTTTCGTTAGTTGGCTTCCCAAAAAAGAACCAGACATGCGGTTGCAAGTCTGGTTCCCCAGGAGGCTGTCCGAGAATAGATTTCGTCGCGGGATCGAGTGAAAAGTTCGCTGGCAAAGCGGCGGGGCGCAAACGCCTACAGGCGGAGCCGTAGCTACGCTGAGGAGGTTTTTGGTTCGGTATCACAGTCCAGCGGAATTTGCAGCCGATCGGAGCAGGAATCCATT
>RCNB010001410.1_pt1 | contig 15043 bp, 11 predicted proteins | sample 2041321 | NCBI WGS metagenome assembly RCNB01 (sample SAMN09708232, study PRJNA481090) | Marine sediment metagenome, whole genome shotgun sequencing project. | reverse complement strand
AAGTGGTACGATATCCCCTTTTTCCTGACGGCCGCCCTTATCCTTTTTCACCCTGGGGCGATCGCTTCTTTTTTCCACACTGATCCTACGATGAAGTACTACTTTTTCCCCCTCGGTCTTCTCATTTATGGTGGTGTCGTAGGCCTCCAGAAGATGCGACTAAGAACGGCAAGGTATGCCTCGCAACGGGCGTGAGGCCCTTTCAGCCCATATGAACCATAACCGGCTGAAGAAAGGCCTTGTTTCCGGGATATACAAGGGGTGGGCCGGGTTTCTTTGGATGGTAAAGATCCTGGTCCCCATCTCCTTTCTGACCTCTCTGCTCGCCTGGTCCGGGGTGATCAGCCGAATCGGTTTTCTCGTTGAGCCTGTCACAGGCCTTCTTGACCTTCCGGCGGCGGCCGCCCTTCCCCTCATGATCGGCATGTCAACCAACATATACGGCGGCATTGCCGCCATGTCGGTGCTTCCCCTGAGCCGAGAGGAGATGACCCTCATTGCCGTTTTTCTTCTCACCGCCCACAGCCTGATACAGGAAAGCGTCATCCAGGGCAAATCCGGTCTTCACCCATTAAAAGCAGCCGCCTTCCGCGTTGTGGCCGCCACGGCCACGGTCCTTGCCATTGCCCCCTTTTTCGACACAATGCCGACACACGGGTCCGCCCTCGAGGGCGGACAAATCGGTTCGGGGACCTTGGGCGCCATGGTGATGGAGTGGGGCATTCTCACGGGGTGGCTTTGCCTTAAAATCTTTGTGATCATCATGTCTTTGTTGGTGGCCCTGGAGGTGCTTAAGGCCTTCGGCTGGATAAACTATATCGTAAAGGCCCTCTCGCCCCTTCTCAAGGTTCTGGGCCTGAGTCAGAGTGTTGGACTGCTTTGGGTAACGGCGGCGGTCTTTGGACTTTCCTATGGTGCGGCGGTCATCGTAGAAGAAGCCAAAGCGGGACACTTGAGTCAAGAGGAACTGGAAGATCTGCAGCTTTCCATCGGTATCAACCATTCTCTCGTAGAAGATCCGGCGCTATTCTTGTCGCTTGGCTTAAGCGCCTTTTGGCTGTGGGTCCCTAGAATACTTATGGCGATGGTTGCCACCCGCCTGCTCAGTCTGTGGCGGCTGGCCCGCACAAGGAGACAATTGTAGGGTGGCTCAAAAAACAGACAAGTTGTTCCTGTCCAAGCTGCGGTATTGGATTGCCTCAGAGACGTGATGGGCGGTGATATCTTCGATTTCCTCAAGGTCTGCTATAGTTCTGGCAATCTTTAGGATTCGATTGAAGGCACGGGCCGAAAGGCCGAGTTTATCTATAGCCATTTCAAGGAGGCTATGGGCGGCCTGGTCTATAGGACAGTACTTCTTGATCTGTCTATTATTCATCTGAGCGTTAGAATAGATCTTGGTACGTTTGAATCTTTCCGACTGAACAGCACGGGATCGGTTAACCCGCTGTCTGATTTTTTCAGAACTCTCTGCTTCATCTTGGCTGGCCAGATCTTTGTACTGCACGGCGGGAACATCCACATGTATGTCTATACGGTCCATAAGGGGACCAGAGACCTTTGACCGATACCGCTGAATCCTTGTGTAGGCACATGTACACTCATGGTTCGGATCAGAAAAATACCCGCATGGACAGGGATTCATTGCGGCTACGAGCATAAACCTGGCCGGGTAGGTTATGCTGGTAAGCGCCCTTGCGATGGTGACATGCCCATCTTCCATGGGTTGGCGCAATACTTCGAGAACATTTTTCTTGAATTCCGCCAATTCGTCTAGAAAGAGAACCCCATTTTGCGCAAGGCTCACCTCTCCTGGCCGGGGCACGTGCCCCCCTCCTATGAGACCCGCATCTGAGATGGTATGATGAGGGGCACGAAAAGGGCGGCTTGTAATTAGTGCCTGATTCTCTCGGAGCATTCCTACAATACTGTAAATCTTTGTTGTCTCTATTGCCTCTTCAAAGGCCATGCGGGGCAAAATCGTGGCAATGCACTTGGCAAGCATCGTCTTCCCGGCCCCTGGTGGACCTATCATTATAAGGTTGTGTGCACCAGCAGCTGCTATCTCTAAGGCACGCTTCACATGTTCCTGGCCCTTCACATCGGAAAAATCCAAGTCGTCCCATGGCATTTGGTCAAAAATAGTCTGAACATCAACCGATTCTGGCTGAAGAGCACCCCGAGAGCACAAAAAATCTACTAACTCTCCCAAGGTGGAAACCGGCAAGACCGCTATCTCTTTTACAACAGCAGCTTCACGAGCATTACGTTTGGGAATGATAACGCCTCGAAACCGAGAGTCTCTGGCAGCCAATGCGATTGGTAAAGAACCTTTGACTGGTTTTATCCGTCCGTCAAGGGAGAGTTCACCAAGAATCAAATACTCGGTAAGCCTTTCGTGAGGGATAATGCCTGTGGCGGCCAAAATGCCAACGGCAATTGGAAGGTCAAAGGCCGTACCTTCCTTCTTGATATCGGCAGGTGCAAGATTGACAGTTATTCGATCATCGGGGAACCTGTATCCAGAATTGCTGATTGCCGATTTTACGCGGTCTTTACTTTCTTTGACGGCAGCCTCCGGCAAGCCCACAGTCTGGAAGCTTGGCAGGCCATGTCTGATGTCAACTTCTACCTCAACGGTATAAGCATCTACCCCCAGAACAGCACTGCTCAAGACCTTAGCTAGCAAAATGCCCCCATCAAAACCCGATTCTCATTGAAGTGCCCGTATTTTTTGCAATTTAACAAGGGTATCTTCCAAAGGCAAGCAATTATATTAAGTTTTTTCCACGTCACGACAATTAACCGCACATTAATCCTTGCTACTGGATTATTGTAATCCCCTTATTTTTGTTGCAAAAACCACACATTGCCAGGAGGTTGTCCGAGAATAGATTTCGTCGCGAGATCGACTGAAAACTTCGCTGGCAAGGTAACGAGTAAAAAACGCCCACAGACGTAGCCGCAGCTACGTCGAGGACGTTTTTGGCTCGCCAACGCAGTCCACGGAAATTGCAGCCGATCGTAGCATAAAAGGTATTCTCGGATAACCTCCCAGGGAGTGTTGTGTCTATTTCAACACTGTAAGCCTTGTTTCTACAGCATACTTCATTGAGAAGAAAACACCAGACCGAGAAGCGTGTATTCCTGTTAATGCAATCGGTTAGCACCGCGGTTGACCATTTTTCCTCCTGCTCTTTCACTTGGCACACCTATTGCTCATTGCTCATAATCTATTGATACAACGAATTTGCACGGCCGGCAGTGTCAAGAACCGATGATTGAAGATCCCTGCAGTCCCGCTCTAGCGGGACAGGGAATCTTCGACCGTAAGGAACGCTACCATTTCATAATTCGCTCACTAACCCCACAGCGACTCGACTGAACTCGTCGAAGTCAAGCTACGGGGAATGCGCTCGCTATTGCGGTTCCAAAATACCGAAACACAGCGATACTGCCCTTCCATGTAAGTTCTCAAAAAGTTCGGGCTATACGATTAATATAGACCATGGATATTGAGAAGCTGCCTTTCCATTTGACAAACTGCTGATTTTAAAATAAGAAACGAATCTTATATGACATCTTATCAACACACATTGAAACATGCTGTTCAATGCACAGGTGTTGGGCTTCACTCGGGAAAGGATGTGACCCTAACCATTAAGCCTGCGCCCGTAAATCACGGAATAAAGTTCGTACGCGTTGATCTGGCCCATAAGCCTGTTATTAGCGCTCATTTTCGAAATGTAATTGATACCAGCCTGGCCACCACTATTGGTATGGATGGTGTGATTGTATCTACTATTGAACACCTGATGGCCACGTTTGCGGGTCTTCACATTGACAATGTTTCGGTGGAAATGGATGCCTATGAAGTTCCCATTATGGATGGAAGCGCCGGACCTTTTTCAGCTATGATAAAAGAAGCCGGGATCAAAGCCCAGTCAGCAAAGCGACAGTATTTCGTTGTAAAAGAACCAATCGAGATGACAGAAAACGGGAAGAAAGTAGGGCTTTTCCCGTCAGACCTCCCGAGGGTAACATGCACCATAGACTTTGATCATCCCATGCTAAGAAATCAGTCCTATTCTATCATGCTAGATGATGGCTTTTTTGAAACGGAAATCAGCCGTGCCAGGACATTTGGCTTCCTTCATGAGGTCGATTATTTAAAGCGGAACGGATTTGCCAAAGGAGGGTCTTTGGAAAATGCGATTGTAATTGACAACGACAAAATATTGAATCCGGAAGGTCTCAGATACAAGGATGAGTGTATACGCCATAAGATACTTGATTGTGTTGGGGACCTTTCCATGCTCGGCATGCCCATAATAGGTCACATTGTAGCCCACAAATCAGGCCACGCCCTAAATCATTCTCTGCTGAAAAGGTTCATCAACCAAAAATCGTGCTGGGAAACTGTACTGGCGTAACCTATCACCCGTGAAATAGCCACCCGAGATCAGACCTTTTCTCGTCGCAAAACCTCTTGCAATTTGATCCTTGCTTCGTTAATGTAATTTTAACGGTTTATGTCTTGCCGGAGGGATTTAGGGCTGGGTTGTTTTCTCCGCGGCTATTGAGTTGCGAATTTGCGCAAATAGGCTCGAACAGATGACAAAGCGGATCTGGATGTTTGTTCTATGCGCGTGGTTACTGGCCCCAAGTTTGGCCTGGAGCCAAGATGCACATATAACAGACGTAATAGTGACCAATACGAGGGATGACCTCATACTTTATTTTGGTGTTGACGGATGTTTTACCGAAGATCTCGAACAAGCCATAATGAACGGAGTGCCTACTACATTTACATTCCTGGTCTCTCTTAGTCGCGTCAGGAATTTCTGGATGGATAAGAATTTAACCAGCCTGGAGATTCGTCATACGGTGAAGTTCAACAACCTCAAGGATGAATTTGTGATTACCCGCAGCGAGAACAACCAAAAGCCAATAGTGGTAAACTCACTGGCAGAGGCCAAAAAGATTATGGCTGAGGTAGAAAATCTGAACATGGCTGCGCTTGAAGATCTTAAAAGAAACCATCTATATCAAGTCAGGATAAAGGCTGAGCTCAAAAAAATCACCCTTCCCTTTTATCTCCATTACGCATTTCGGTTCTTTCTGTTCCTCTGGGACTTTGAAACAGACTGGTATGCTACCGATTTTATGTATTAGAAGCAAACTTCCATGCCACCGATCTCACAAGAAGAATTAAACCGCAGAAAACGTGAACGACTGATTATTGTAATCCTTGTAGCCGTCGTTACCATCCTTACCTATATAGAAACTCAAGTCGTCCGTTTTGGAGCAGGGCTACCCGTTTCCAATACGATCATTACCTTCATCCTCATTAACCTCAACATGCTGTTGCTGTTGCTGTTGATCTTTCTCGTATTGAGAAACATTGTGAAGCTTCTCTACGATCGAAAGCGCAAGGTGCTGGGAGCCAGGCTTAGAACCAAATTAGTCCTGGCCTTTGCAGGCCTGTCACTAGTTCCCACTGTCCTTTTGTTTTTCTTTTCGGTCCAGTTCATAAATTCAAGTGTGTCTTTCTGGTTTAATCTTCCTGTAGAACAGACCCTGGAACAATCTCTGGGTGTTGGCAAACAGCTTTACATGCATATTGAAAAAAATAACCGTTTCTTCCTCGAGCGAATCGCCTATCAGATTGTACACAAGAATTTATTAGAAAAAAGAAATAGCGAGGCTCTCAGAAATTATGCCCAGGTAGTACAGAGGGCCTTCAACCTACAGGCTGTTGAAGTGTATTCAAGTCGTTCGAACCGCTTGGCAGTCGGCCTTGATGCAGATCTGGAGGGCACTCCCTTTGAGCCTGTCTCCGCAGATGACATTCAAATGGAAATACACAAGAACGATTTTTTGACACTAACGGGCTTTATCGCTTCAGGCGAGATGGTCAGAACCCTCGGCTGCATCCCAGCAAATGCTGGACCTGATAAGGCAATTGCGGTTGTTGCTGCTACCACTGTCATTCCACACACTCTGTCACAAGAAATGGCTGCAATCTCAAGAGGCTTTGAACAGTACCAACAAATGAAAATGGTCAAAAAGCCGATTCAGGGGAGCCACCTGGTTACACTTTCAATCGTAGCCTTGCTGATTATTTTTTGCGCTACATGGTTTGGATTTTACCTTGCAAAGACACTGACTATTCCAATCCAAGAAGTGGCAGAGGGCACACGCCGCGTGGCGGAAGGAGACCTGAATTTCACCATCGATACGGTTGCTGATGACGAAATGGGAACCCTTGTCAATGCCTTCAACAAGATGACCAGAGATCTAAGATTTGGCAAGGAGCAGCTTCAACTTTCTACCCGGGAACTGAAGAAAACCAATATTGAGATTGAACAAAGGCGCATATACATGGAAACCGTTTTGAGGAATATGTCCACGGGAGTTATTTCTCTCAATAGTCGAGGCTTCTTTACCACTATTAACAAATCTGCAGAAAAAATGCTTGGAGTGGAGGCAAAGCAGTTACTCAACCACAGTTACAAAAAGGTGTTGAGCCCAGAATACTTGGAAGTAGCTGAAGATCTGTTGGAAGACCTAACAAAGAGTGCGGGGAACTCGGCGGAAAGAACAGTCAAGGTGAGCATTGATCAAACAGCCCGCAGCTTTATGGCACATATCACTGGCCTTAAGGATGAAGCGGAGCGGATAATGGGGACGGTTGTTGTTTTTGACGACCTTACTGAAATAGAAAAGGCTCAGAGGATGGCGGCCTGGAGGGAAGTGGCACGACGTATTGCGCATGAGGTAAAAAACCCGCTCACGCCTATCAAGCTTTCTGCCCAAAGACTTCAACGAAAATACAGTGAAAAAATCCAAGGAGACAATGGCATATTCAGTGAATGCACCCAAACCATTATTGATCAAGTAGATCAAATAAGAAACCTTGTCAACGAGTTTTCTTCTTTCGCAAGGCTGCCTGTAATCAATCTTGAACCTTGCCATCTGCCAGAGGTTGTCCGGGAAGCCGTAGCACTTTTTCGCGAGGCACATCCCCATGTCTTGTTCGACATAAAAAAGGGTTCGGCCATTCCTGAAGTAAACATAGATCGGCAGCAAATTAAGCGGGCATTGTTTAATCTGATCGATAATGCCATTGCAGCCATGAATGGAAAGGGAACAATAACAGTTGTGCTGAATTATGACCCTGTCGAGAAATTTCTTCGAATGGAAGTTAATGACACGGGTTCCGGGATATCACCAGAGGATAAAGCCCGTTTGTTTGAGCCATATTTTTCAACAAAAAAGAGCGGCATGGGGCTTGGTCTGTCCATTGTGAATGCAGTAATTGAAGATCATGATGGGACTATACAAGTAGAAGACAACACTCCTGTCGGGACAAGATTCGTTGTGGAACTTCCAGTATAAGGAGATAAAGCATGTTTCCCGTGATATTGATCGTAGATGACGAGGCTACCATATTGCAGTCTCTAAGCGGAATCCTCTCTGACGAGGGGTATGAAATATTGACAGCGTCAAATGGCTATGAGGCCCTAAAGATCATAGAAGAAGAATCGCCGGATCTGGTCCTTTTGGATATCTGGATGCCAGGCATGGACGGCATAGAGACACTGCGGGAAATCAAGAGGACTACCCCTTTTCTTCAGGTAGTGATTATCTCGGGACACGGAACTATCGAAACAGCCGTTAAAGCAACAAAACTCGGAGGCTATGATTTCATTGAAAAACCCCTTTCCATCGAGAAGGTTATTGTCACCATAAACAATGCTCTTAACTTCCGACGTCTGCAGGAGGAAAACCGTTATCTTCGAAAGAAGACCCTTGAAAAACATTCTATTACCGGCAGTAGCCCTCCAATCCAGGCGCTTAAAAGACAAATTGATATTGCTTCTCCAACAAATGCCTGGATCTTGATCACAGGCGAAAATGGTACCGGGAAAGAATTAGTAGCTCGTACAATTCATCAAATGAGCAGTCGAGCCAACAAGGCGCTTATTGACGTAAACTGTGCGGCCATTCCAGAAGAACTGATTGAAAGTGAACTCTTTGGCCATGAAAAAGGAGCCTTCACCGGTGCAACTAGCAGGAAAAGAGGTAAGTTCGAAGAAGCCAACAAGGGCATAATCTTTCTCGATGAAATCGGTGATATGAGTTTAAAAACTCAGGCTAAGATCCTGAGAATCTTACAGGAACAGAAATTTGAGCGCGTAGGCGGATCACGAACGCTTAGCGTTAACGTAAGGGTATTGGCAGCGAGCAATAAGGATCTGGAAAAGGAAATCGAAAAAGGCAACTTTAGGGAGGACTTATATTATAGGCTGAATGTAATTCCCATAGAAGTTCCCCCCTTACGTAACCGCACCGAAGATATACCTGTGTTAGTGGAAACCTTTCTGAAAGAATTTACTGAAGAAGGGGACTATGGCAGAAAAACAATAACCTCTCAGGCTATCGAGTTATTGAAGGCATATCGATGGCCCGGCAATGTCAGGGAGTTAAAAAATTTGGTGGAACGACTGGCTATTATGACTGAATCTGATGTTATTGACGAGGGCAACATCCCTGCTTCGTACTTGAGTTACAAGCCGGCGGTTGCAAGGGCGGATTTCTTGAATGAAGACTCTTTCAAGGAAGCAAAAAGGAAGTTTGAGAAGAGCTACATCGCACAGAAACTCTCTGAAAACAACCACAATATTTCTCAAACGGCAGATGCCATCGGCCTTGAAAGAAGTCACCTGCACAAGAAAATCAAGGCTCATGGCATAAAATTATAATAACTTACAAATCGCAAAAAGACAGAGGCCTTGTGAGAATTATAGCTGGTGTTTCAAAGGGCAGGAAACTTCATCCTTTAAAAGGCCTTGCAATCCGCCCTACTGCAGATCACCTAAAAGAGTCTATATTCAACATCCTTACAGGCTATGTGGAAGGAGCAGTCGTGCTTGACCTGTTTGCAGGTACGGGCAGCCTTGGCATGGAAGCACTCAGCCGTGGCGCCGCATTATGTGTGTTTGTTGACAGCAGTCGTAAAGCCGTCAAGCTTCTTAATCGCAACATCTTGACCTGCGGTTTGCAGGAACAATGCATAATCTTAAAAAGAGACGTTCTACGTGGACTCAATTTTCTGATAGCAACGGGTCACACGTTTGATTTGGTGTTTATGGATCCTCCGTATAATAGAGGATATGTTGAGCAAACACTTCGCCTTTTGGGCGAGTGCAAATGCATTGCAAACGGGGGATATATTATTGTTGAACACAGTCGGCACGAAACACTTTCACGGAAGACAGCACATTTTGAGCAGAGCAGCGAGAGGCAATACGGCAAGAGCCTTGTCTCCTTTTATGAATCTGTGTTATAAAACAATATAAAGGACTTATTATGCATAAAAAGAGGATTGCGGTATATCCGGGGACATTTGATCCGGTAACAAATGGGCATTATGACATTGTTCAGCGAGGACTTAAGCTTTTTGACAAGTTAGTTGTTGCTGTGACCACTAACGGGTGCAAGAACCCGCTTTTTTCCGTTGAAGAACGTCTCTACATGTTATCAGAAACCTTCAAGGATATGCCGAATGTTAAAACAGATAGCTTTGATTGCCTCCTCGTCGATTATGTAGCTGCCCAGGGGGGCGAGACAATATTGCGGGGCCTTCGTGCTGTATCGGATTTCGAGTATGAATTTCAGATGGCTCTTATGAACAGGAAACTCAACAAGAGTATTCAAACAGTCTTTCTCATGACAGGTATGCGTTGGATTTTTATCAGTTCTTCCATTATAAAAGAAGCCAGCCAATTCGGAGGAGATACTCGTAAGCTGGTACCAGTTGTAGTCTACAAAAAGCTGAAAGAAAAATTCGATAAAAATGGATCTATGGAGACTTAAGATATTTTGTAAGGTGGTGGAGCTGAAAAGCTTTTCGAAAGCCGGCGGCGCGGTCTACCTCTCTCAACCTACGGTTAGCAGCCACGTTAAGGATTTGGAAGATCACTTTGAATGCAAGCTTATCGATCGTCTGGGCCGGGAGGTAGCCCCAACCAAGGCAGGTCAGCTTCTGTACGAATATGCCACAAAGATTCTGGCTCTGGAAGACGACATCGAAAAGGCCTTGGCCGAGTTTCATGGTAAGATGAAAGGCCATCTTACCATTGGGGGAAGCACCATACCGGGAGGCTATGTCTTGCCCCCCTTGCTGGGCAGATTCAAGGAGGCCTATCAAGATATAACTGTAACCCTAATAGAGGGGGATACGGCGGAAATTATACAGGACACGATTGAAGGGCGCATAGAGCTTGGTGTCGTAGGGGCAAAGGCCAAAAAGGCCCAGCTGGTTCAAGAGGAGATCATGACCGACGAGATGTTTCTCATTGTCCCCAGCGGACACAAGTGGGCGGCCAGGGGTACTGCTACTACAGAAGAACTTGCTACAGAACCTTTTATCATGCGTGAACCTGGTTCCGGGACCCGCAGGTCTATTGAACAGGTACTCGACAGAGCAGGCCTGAGGCTGGATGACTTAAATGTAGTAGCTGAAATGGGCAGCACCGAGGCTGTTCGCCAGGGTATCAAGGCAGGGGTCGGTATTTCTGTTTTGTCTGGATGTGCTGTTGCCGACGAATTGGATGTCGGTAGCCTAAAAAGGGTGAGGCTGAATGAAATTCGTTTCAAGAGGGCCTTTTATTTGATTGTACACAAACACCGAACTCGCTCTCCCTTATGTAGGGCATTTATCGATTTCCTGAAGGGTAACGCAAGGACCAGAATATGACACCATCCCTTTCCCAAAACGCTTTGCTGGTTCTCAAGCGGCGGTATCTGAAGAAAGATCGGAACGGAAACCCGGCTGAAAAGCCGGAGGACTTATTTCGTCGTGTTGCTAGAGCTGTGGCAGCAGCAGATACCAATCTAAACCCCAAAGCTAACATCAAGAAGACTGAAAAGGAATTCTATCAGCTAATATCGAGTCTGGAGTTTATGCCAAATTCCCCCACCTTGATGAATGCCGGGCGTAGACTCGGACAACTAGCCGCTTGCTTTGTTCTTCCAATTAGAGATTCCATAGACAGCATATTTGAAACACTCAGGTATTCTGCCATTATTCATAAGAGCGGGGGCGGCACCGGTTTTTCTTTCTCTCGAGTGCGGCCGGAAAACGATATGGTGCTATCCACACGGGGTATATCCAGCGGTCCTATCTCCTTTATGACGGTCTTTGACATAGCTACTGAAACGGTCAAACAGGGAGGTACGCGTCGAGGAGCAAACATGGGTATTCTCAGGGTAGACCATCCGGACATAGAGGCCTTTATCAAGAGCAAAACCAACCTGTTTAAGCTTAACAACTTCAACATATCCGTTGCCATGACATCCCAATTTATGAAAGCCCTGGCAGCCAACAAGAACTATGACTTGATCAACCCAAGAAATCGCAAAAGGGTAAGACAGGCCTCGGCAAAAGCCATCTTTGACCAGATTGTACAAGGTGCCTGGCAGAGCGGAGAGCCAGGAATTATCTTCTTGGATAAGATCAATCAAGCCAATCCCACACCAGATCTTGGCCAAATAGAAGCCACAAACCCCTGTGGCGAACAACCGCTCCTTGCTTATGAATCGTGTAATCTTGGCTCCATCAACCTGGCCAAGATGGTAAATGGTGGTAAATTTGACAAAGCCAAACTGAAGCGAGCTGTACGGAGTGCTGTTCACTTCCTTGACAACGTCATAGAGATAAACCGGTATCCTTTGCGCAAGATTGAAAAAATGAGCAAGAAAACCCGCAAGATCGGTCTGGGTGTTATGGGATTTGCCGACATGCTTATTAAGCTTGGCGTTGCTTATGATTCTAAAGCGGCTGTTCGGCGAGCTGAACAAGTCATGGCCCTAATATCACACGAGGCAAGAAAGGTTTCAGCTGAATTAGCCAAGGAACGGGGAAATTTTCCTGCCTATAAGGGGAGTATATTTGACAGTGCCAAGACACCCTATATGCGAAATGCCACCACAACCACCATTGCCCCGACGGGGACCATTAGCATCATTGCCGGGTGTTCAAGTGGTGTAGAACCCCTCTTTGCAGTGGCATACAGACGCACTGTGCTTGACGGGGAAACATTGTTTGAAATGCACCCATTGTTTGAACCAATGGCAAAGCAACTCGGTTTCTACACACAACAATTGGCAGAACAGATCGCTCAGACAGGTTCTCTTCAGAACATAAAGACAATTCCTGACAAGACAAAACGCCTTTTCATAACTGCGCATGGCATAGCTCCGAAATGGCATATTGAAATACAGGCGGCATTCCAGAAGTACACAGACAACGCTGTGTCAAAGACAGTCAACTTTTCTAAAGAGGCTACCCCAAAAGATGTAGAAAGGGTATACAGGTTAGCCTATGAAAAAGGGTGCAAGGGTGTGACCATCTATCGCTATGGGAGCCGCGGCCGGCAGGTCCTCAGTATCGGAGGGAGCCAGGAAAGGGCAGCAACCATCTTACCACGAACCCGGCCAGTTTGTACAAAGGGGGCTACAGTACGAATCAACACCGGTTGCGGGAAACTTTACGTTACTATTAATGAAGACGATGAAGGTGTATGTGAAGTCTTTGCCCAAATGGGCAAGACCGGTGGTTGCGCCTCTTCGCAGATTGAGGCGGCGGGACGTTTAATCTCGCTAGCCCTGCGCAGTGGTGTTAAGGTAGAAGCCATTGTCAAACAACTTACTGGAATCCGCTGTCCGTCATCTATATGGCAAAACGGAAGCATGGTTCTGTCTTGTCCTGATGCCATCTCGCAGGTAATCAAGAACTATACCAACATCGATCCTGCGGACATGCCAACGATGATAGGCGCCTGTCCGGACTGTGGAAATGCCTTGAAGCATGAAGGAGGATGCTTGGACTGTCCTGTCTGTGGATTCTCCAAATGTAGCTAGTTTCCATCCAGCAATGGCCCTTTTCCCTCCGAGCTGCGTTCTCCGCGGGTTTTGTGCCTACGGCGTACGATGAGTACACCTCGGCGTAAACCCTTGTGCGGCCTTGCTCAGAGAAAAAACTGCTCATTCCTGAATTGGAAACTTAGGTCAGTGACCGTCGGTTTTTGACGGTTCGCGGATGGACACTAGCTAGCAACGATTTCGACTGGGTCTAAGGGCTCGTCATGAAATAACTGTCACACCAAAATCCTTCGCAATCTTGAGACACTTATTTTGTGACGAACCCTAACCTGGTGGATCTATTTTTTCTAGATACAAAGTAAAAGCAGTTCCCTGGCCTTGATTGCTTTTGACCTCAATTTGTCCATTGTACGGCTCTAAAAGCCTGTGAACAATGGAAAGGCCTAGGCCAGTGCCCTGACTCTTCGTAGTGAAAAACGGATCGAAGATACTTCTCTGTACCTCTTCACTCATACCACTGCCATTGTCCCTGACAATAACTTGGATGATATCCTGGTTCTCTTCTGCGCTCACTTCAATCTTGCCGTTTCCGTCAATGGCTTCAGCAGCATTCAAGAGCAGATTCCACAAGATTTGCCTCATATGTTTGAGGTCCATTCTCGTCCAAGCATCTGATTTCAAGTTTCTTACGATCTCTATTGTGTGCTGGTAAATGGCATCTTTCTCAAACAGGTCCAAGGTCTCTTGGATGGCAGATCCAAGTTCCACGGGATCTGCCTTGCCGGAACTCGGACGTGCAAAAAGGAGAAAATCATTGACGAGTCCGTTTAGCCGATGTGCTTCTCTCATGACTATATGCATAAGTTTTTCGGTAACCGCAGTTGTTGTAATCTGTTCTTTGAGAAGCTGGATTGAGCCGGTCATGGATGCCAGGGGATTCTTTATTTCATGGGCTATGCCGGCAGCCATCTCCCCAACCGTAGCAAGCAGTTCGACCCTTTTAATATGAGCCTCCATAATCTTCAATGCTGACAGATCCTGAAAAATCAATAGGTGTCCGATAGCTTTGCCATCCGGTTCTTTTAACGAAGAGACGGAAAAGCCCAAATATCCCACAGTACCCCCCCTTTTTTTAAATGTAATATCTTGACGGTATGGTCTTTTTGGGGGCGATTCAATCGATTGCGTATAATACTGAGCGGCTTCAGGAAATATATCTGCCAACGGTTTTTCAAGAACTTCGCGGCGACTAAAACCCGTTATTGCTTCGGCTGCATTATTGAAAGAAGTGATGGTTCCTTCAACATTTAGCGTTAGAAGCCCACTGTCCATACTGTGTACAATACTTGCATTGAAGGCCTCCAGCTGTTGAAGGTCTTTCTGTTTAGCCTTCAGTTGATTTTCAGTTATTATCGCTAGTTGAGCAAGATGACTGCTTAAAAAGGCCACCAGAAAACATGCTATCGTGGTTATGACGATCTTATAAATCACAAAAGATGTTGCATGCGTTTGTAAACCCACGCCGGCAGCATGGAATGGCTCCAAAATGCCATAATATTCCAACCATATCATAGCTCCATACTGTAGGCTGCACAAAGCAGCCATGACGAAACTGCCCCTTTTGTAAAGAAGAATACTGCTGGCATAGACAATGACTACCAAGTAGAGGAAGGAAAAGACGCTTGCAATACCACCAGTCACATAGATGAGCAATGTTACAATAAACGTATCAAGGCTGATTTGTACATAGGCAAAGCGGACATTTGGCCCCAGGCGTTTAAAGATCAATACATAAATGAATGTAACGACATAGACGATTCCGATGATGGCATATACTAACAGAAGTGGCGGGGCAATAAGGGATTGTCTGTCAGCGAGCTGGACAATGAAGGTGGAACCAAGAAGTGCAGTAGTAAATATAACTCGCAAGAACATCAACCACTGGAGTCTTCTCGACAAGTAGTTGGGTGAAATCATTCCAGGTATCTTCTCAGTAACTACGGGTATGGTGGTTTTTTCTGCAAGGCGATATCTTTCTTCGTTGGCACATACCTTCGCAATCTTGACGGTCTCGTAAAAAGTCCAAGTTAGCGCTACGCTTCACTGCGTGTCTGCGTTGTGCTGTATTTCGTAATCATTCAACGTACGATAA
>RCNB010001407.1_pt1 | contig 15062 bp, 11 predicted proteins | sample 2041321 | NCBI WGS metagenome assembly RCNB01 (sample SAMN09708232, study PRJNA481090) | Marine sediment metagenome, whole genome shotgun sequencing project. | reverse complement strand
AGGAAGGATGGATTGCGGGACTGCCGAACTTCATGGTCTGTCCAACCAGTTCCCTGAAAGTTTCATTTTGAGGTGAGATGCTTTTGTCATACCTGCCATATCCTGAAGTCAGAAAGAAAATAATGGGTTTGAGTCCCCTTTCAGAATGTATCCTCCCCATCTCATCGAAAGTATCATATGGATCCTTCACCTCACCGGAGAGAACAGCACGGCGCATTTCTGACTCACCGTTACGCTTCAGACTGGATCTGATATTCGCTCCCAGTTTACGTATAATACCCCTGTGCAAAATGGCAAATGGCAGATCAATATCTGAAGTGGGCTGGAATTTGAATGTGCCGGGAGAAAGATCCAGTTCAGGGTACTTACCGGCCAGCCTGTCACGCAGGTCCAGTAACCAGAGATCGACTACCGGCAATTCCAGGAAATCATATTTCACTGCCAGGCTGCTTCCCGCATTAAACCGACCGTGATAGTCCGGCTCATGAGGAAGGTATTCTTCATACCTTGAGATCATGTAAAAAACAGCCGAGAAAATATCGAAGCACAGATCATGTTCTTTATCGTCCGTGAAGAGCTGTGGGACATCCCCGGAGGTTTCAGGCATTGGCTCCATTTTCCGTATGCAGTCTTCAAGCAGGAACCCGGAGGCCGGGATACGGAAACCATCCAATCCATATTTGCCTGAATAATTGATCTTGGGTCCCTGATGTGGAGAAAATTTTGTTTCCTGGTTGATAACTGAAAATTCACAGTCAAAGCAGTCCCTGAATATATAATTCAGGACATATTGCAGTCTGGGTGATGTGCATTCAGTATAGATCAGTATTTCCATAGTCTTAATTGCGCTAATCAGACATCAAGTCTTACGATGGTAATCCCTGCCCCTCCCAGGTCAACATGTTCATCCCCAAATGAATTCACCAGGTCAATGGTCCCCAGGTACTCCCGGATCAAATGCCGGAGCACCCCATCCCCTTTCCCGTGCAGTATCCTCAATTCCCGGTTTTGCACCATAATGGCCTCATCAATCAGGGCTGTCACGCTCCTGAGCGCTTCCTCAGCCCTTTGTCCCCTGACATCGATCTCCGGCCTGAACTGCATCTTCCTCCTGGCGATATCCCAATCGGCATAATCCCCCATACCATGATTGGTTTCATTAGTGGCTTCATATCTTTCGACTGCGACCTTCTCCAGTTTATCCACACTGACCCTGGTAATCAGGTGGCCGAACTGTACCGTAACCTTGTTTCCTTTTCTTTCCATTACCTCACCGGTTATCTCCTGTCCCTTCATCACCACATAGTCCCCTGTACGAATGCTTGGGTCCAAAGGTTTTTCAGGGGCTTTTCGGGAAGGTTCCAGCTGTCCGAACCGCTGCCTTTTCTCCCGGATCTTCTTTTCTTCGCTTTTTATTTTTTCTATTTTAATATCAAGGGGATCCTTCTTCGCTTCAGCCTGTTTGACTTCCTTCTCCTTGAATACAGTCAGTTCTTCCCTGGCCTGCCTGGTTTTTTCCTTTTCGGCCTGTGCCTCGCGAATCTCACGTATGGTATTTTCTATTTTCCGGTTTGCCTGCCGTAGCAACTCATCTGCCTCTTCCCTGGCCTTTTTCAGGATTTCTTTGCGGGTTCTTTCTGCCAGGTCGAGCTCATCGGCATATTTACCAAGGGTTTCCTGGAGTCTTTTCTCGGAAACACGGATCCTGTCACGCTTCTGCTCCCAGTATCTTTTGTCCCGAATGATCTCACGAAGGTGCTTGTCAAAAGTAATATGGTCCTCACCCACCCGGTCAGAGGCCCCCTTTATAATATCCTCCGGAAGGCCTATGTTCCTAGCAATTTCGAAAGCGAAGGAAGAACCAGGCTGACCAATTTCAAGCCTGTAAAGGGGCTGCATCTTACCGGTATCGAAGAGCATAGCCCCGTTCTCTATTCCATCAGCCTCGGCGGCAAAGTGTTTCAGGTTACTGTAATGGGTAGTGATCACACCCCAGGCCAGCTGCCTGTTGAACTTATCAAGGATGGTCTCTGCAATGGCACCCCCGAGAGCAGGTTCTGTGCCAGTCCCGAATTCATCAATCAACAACATGGTGCCAGTATCTGCATTCCGCGTAAAATACTTCATGTTCAACAGGTGCGAGCTATATGTACTCAGGTCATTATCAATAGATTGCTCATCTCCTATATCGATGAAGATCCGACCGAAAATACCTACTCTGGAATCCGGGTCCATTGGTACCAGGAAACCACACTGCACCATGTACTGCAGTAGCCCCACCGTCTTCAGGCAGACCGATTTTCCACCTGCATTAGGACCGGATATGACCAGTATGCGTGATTTTTCATTGAGCCTGATATCCAGGGGCACAACCTTGCGTTTCTCTTTCTGTAAGGTCTTGTACAGGATGGGATGAATGGCCTTCTTCCATTCCACCAGGGGATGTTCCACCACCTCAGGCATGACAGCTTTAATATCCCTGGCATATTTAGCCTTGGCCTGGATCAAATCCATGCCCGCAAGAAACCCGGATAATTGGCCCAGCTCCTCAGCATATGGCTTTATATCATCTGTCAATTTAGTCAGGATCCTTATTATCTCCCTGTTCTCGGCATATTCCAGCTCACGGATCTCATTGTTGATCCCGACCACCTCTGATGGTTCTATAAATACTGTTTTCCCGCTGGCCGATTCATCATGGATAATCCCTGAAAGCTGTCTTTTCCTGGAGGCCTGGACCGGGATTACGGGTCTGCCGTTACGAATGGAAACAGCCACATCGGTTTCGGCGGTACCCTCCAGCTGTACAGACTTCAGGATGCTCTGAAGGCGGCGGGCAACCTGTTTCTCCTTACCAGCCAGATCTGTACGGATCTGGGCCAGTTCCCTGGATGCGTTATCCTTGATCTTTCCATTTTTAGACAGAACCTTATCGATTCTTTCCAGGATAAAGGGATAGATCTTTACTTCCCGGCTCATACCGAAAATATTTGGGAATTTTTCCTGGCGATCGGTTTTTTTAAAGAAATTCAGGATCCCCCTGACAGCATCCAGGTTCTTGCGAAGGGCAGATACTTCATCGAGTTCCAGATAACTTCCAAGCACCCCGAGTTTTATAATCGCCTGGTTTACATCCGGGAAAGGCTCGATAGTGAATTCCTCCTCCCCCATCATAATCATGCATTCTTTTGTCCGGAGAAGTTTTTTTCTGATCATCTCATAATCAATCATGTATCCTTCCTCATTCAATAGCAGTCTGGCTGTTTCAGATAAACAGTTCTTACTGACAGATTCCCTGATCCTGTCGAAGCCGATTTTCGTTTCAAAGTTGTCCGGATAATTCAATTCTGCGGGCAATTAGGGCCTTCAGGCGTTAAAGATAGTTAAAACCCAGATATTGATGGACCAGTAATATTCCACAAGCCAATACGTTTTATCCCTATCTTAGTATTATGAACAGCAAATCTTTAGAATTCTACCTACTGGTTGTTTCTATCTTCAGTATCGCCATGGGGCTACTGGAAAGTGCTGTGGTGATATATCTGCGGGAAATTCTCTACCCTGAAGGATTTGGATTCCCCCTGAGCCCGGTACAACCGGATTTGATGCTGACCGAGTTATTAAGGGAAGGGGCAACAATTATCATGCTGCTGGGGATTGGATTTTTAGCCGGGAGGAACACCTCGGAACGGTTTGCCTGGTTTCTTTACTCTTTTGCCATCTGGGATATTTTCTATTATGGTTTCGTCTGGCTGCTGATCGGATGGCCATCTTCCCTGATGACCTATGATGTATTGTTCCTGCTGCCATCCACCTGGATCGGTCCCGTGATCACACCGCTTATCGTTTCCCTGACGATGATAGCATTTGCCCTGCTTATCCTGGTCGTGAACCGGCAAGAGGTGGACATAAAAATACCCGGCATCAGCTGGCTGCTACTGATCACCGGGTCTGTGATACTGATCCTTGGCTTCATCTGGGATTATTCGGCTTTTATCATGGAATCCATGACCATCAGGGACATATGGACCCTGCCGAAAGAACAGGTACTAAAGCTGGCAACCCAGTATATCCCGCGGAAATTCAACTGGTTCCTGTTTGCACTCGGCGAATCAGTGATCCTTTCTGGGGTCATCTTCTACTACTTAAGATGCCGAGCGAAATTAAGATGCCGGGTGAGATCATCTGTCTGAAGTCCATCTGCTAATACCAGGGCATTGATTTTAGCAATACCAAATTTTGTAATGCTGCTCTGGCTCAGATGTGTCAGCCTATCATACACGATGGTGACTTCCGCCAGTTCAATGGTATCCGGCTCCATACTCACATTGAGCTGTATGTCATTTTCATCACCAAGCTCAAGGTGTCTGGTTTTCATCCCGAGATAGTTAAAAATAAGAGATGGGCACTCATCGGGAACGTTTAGAGAGAATTCGCCATTCTCCCCGCTTATAGCACCCAGGGTAGTACCCTCAATGCTGATTGAAACCGCAAACAGGGGAATGCTATCATTCGAACAGAAAACTGTTCCGCTTACCTGCCTGTCTTGTCCAAGCACCTGGACAATGCAGGCAAGCAGCAAGGCGACTGATAAAAAAACTGTTTTTTTCATGATCTTATGGTAATGGTTTTGTATAAGTAAAGGTATAATCTGGGAAAGCAGACATCTAGCAGTCCTGTCACAATTACTGTTAGCTATGTAACAGGTTAGATTATTTCCAGGTGGCAGAGTTTATCATCCAGTCCTCCAGGATAATTTCACTCTCGGTGTAAAACAGGGAAAAGGCCTCAAAGCTTAACATCCAGGGTTCAAGTCTGATTGCAAGCTCACTGGATTTTTCATGATTGAAAACATCATTCGAACTCATGCTGTCATCAGCCAATGTCACCGGTGGCAGATCTTCAAGCATGGATTCAATCAACATTAATTCAATTGATTTTGGAGCTGGTTTATCAGGATTGACTGTCTTCAGGAGTGTCCAGTTAATGACACAGAAAGCGATCACTGCAAAAAGATAGAATGAAAGCTCAAGGGGAGAGGGAAGCCTTCTTTTAGATCTTTTAGCGATTCTCATGGATTGATCTCCTGTCTGTCAGCATTGAAATTACAAATGTACATAACAGGGAGAGATTGATCTAACAAGAATGTAATTAAGATTAACATTTTTGTAACAAGTTCAGTCCCCGAACCTGTTCCGGCGGTAGTAGTTTTTTTAGAAGTTAACTTAGCTTGAGCCAGTTATAAACCTGTTCCAGGTATGTTTTATGGAGTCTTCCCTGCCAGTTTTAGCAGGAAGCTGTATTCAAAAGCTACCTCCTTCAGGTATTCAAAGCGGCCGGAAGCACCCCCGTGGCCCGCCTCCATGTTGGTTTTCAGAAGCAGCAGGTTGTGATCCGTCTTAAGATCCCGAAGTTTGGCTACCCATTTGGCCGGCTCCCAGTACTGTACCTGTGAATCGTGGAGCCCGGTGGTAACCAGCAGGTTCGGAAATTTCTTTGCTTCCACGTTATCATAGGGAGAATAGCTGAGCATATATTCATAGCTATCCTTATTATCCGGGTTGCCCCATTCATCAAATTCGCCGGTGGTCAGCGGGATATCATCATCCAGCATGGTGGTGACCACATCCACAAATGGTACAGCAGCAACCACTCCATGATAGAGCTCCGGCTGCAGGTTGATAATAGCCCCCATGAGAAGTCCCCCGGCACTTCCACCCATGGCATAGAGATGATCCGGTGAGGTATAATTATCAGCAATCAATCGTTCGGCACAGGCATTGAAATCGGTGAAGGTATTCTTCTTGTGGAACATCTTCCCATCTTCGTACCACTGCCGCCCGTAGATCTGTCCCCCGCGCACATGGGCGATCACAAAAATAAATCCACGGTCGAGCAAACTCAGACGGGCAGAATTGAATGCCGGTTCACGGGTGTATCCATATGAACCATATCCATAAAGCAGCAAGGGGTTTTTCCCGTCCTGCTTCATTCCTTTCCGGCAGACCATGGACATAGGGATCTTTGCCCCATCAGCAGCCTCTGCATAGATCCGCCTTGCTTCATAATTGACGGGATCAAAATCACCTATTACTTCCTGCTGTTTTAGCAGGGTCTTTTCATAGGATTCCATCTGGTAATCAAAGGTGGAATTGGGCGTGGTCAAACTGGAATAGGTATACCTGAGCAGTTTTGTGTCGAATTGGGGATTGTAAGCTATCCTGGCCACATAAACCTCCTCCCCGAAATCCACATAATGTTCATGGCTATTCTCCCACTCTATGATCCTGATATGCAGCAGGCCGTCTTTCCTTTCTGATACTACCAGGTAATCATTGAATAATTCAAGATCAGTAAGCAGGACATCTTCGCGGTGCGGGATGACCTCTTCCCAGTTGTCTTTCGAAGTGGCCGTCACAGGGGTTTTCATCAGCCGAAAATTTTTGGCATTCAGGTTCGTCAGAATATAGAATTTGTCTCCAAAATGCCCGACGGAATATTCCAGTTCTCTTTCCCTCCCTTGCAATATTAGGAATTCACCTTCGGGATTATCCGCATCCAGGAAGCGGTATTCATCAGAGAGGGTGCTCCCGGAACCAATCATCATATACTTATCACTTTTGGTTTTGTAGACAAAAGTGCTGAAGGTTTCGTTAGCCTCATGATGAACCAGCACATCCTCTTCCATAGAGGTTCCCAGCATGTGCCTAAAAACTTTATGGTTCCTTAAGGTCTCATCATCTTTCTGAGTGTAAAAAACCGTTTTGTTATCATTCGCCCAGCTGGCGCTTCCATCTGTGGAGGAGATGGCATCTTTATAAATCTCTCCGCTTTCAAGGTTCTTAAAATAGAGTGTGTATTTTCTCCGGCTTACCTTATCCACGCCATATGCCAGCAATTTGTTATCCGGACTAACAGCGTAACCGCCAAGCTGGAAGTAGGAATGACCCTTGGCCATCTCGGGAACATTCAGCATGATATCTTCTTCCGCTTCAAGGCTTCCCTTTTTCCGGCATACCAGGGGATATTCCCCTCCTTCTTCAAATCTGGTATAATAATAATAACCATTATCCAGATAGGGCACGCTCTGGTCATCCTGCTTGATCCTGCCAACAATTTCCTTATAGAGTTGGCCCTCAAAATCCTTCGTGTCCTTCATCATGGCCTCTGTGTAGGCATTCTCTGCTTCCAGGTAGGCAATGACCTCAGGATCCTCCCTTTCCCTGAGCCAGTAATAGGGATCCACCCGGGTATGCCCGTGGATAGTAAGTTCCTTGTCAATCTTTTTGGCAACCGGTGCTGTCATATCAGTTTTCTGTTTTAATTGCTGACATCCTGCTGTGATCCAAAAAGACAACAGCAAAGCCAGTCCCATATGAGGGACAAAAACAAGCTTCTTCATAAGATATATGAGTACGTTGGAACAAGGCGACTAAATTATAAAAAGTTTTTCAGGATGGGAAACCTGTTTCCTCAGGCATGACAATCCAGAGAATGGCATAAGCAATGATTCCTGGGAACCCGGCACTGAAGATTGAAACAATGAGGTAAAGTAACCTGACCAGGGCAATATCCCATCCCAGCCATTCGGCGAGCCCCGCACAAACACCGGCGATGACCCGGTTGTTTGATCGTGTCAGCTTGCTTTTATTCACTACATCTGCAGGTTTACTTTCTTTTGGGAATAATTCCGGTATTGAATGAGCAGGCCAAGACAGCCGACATATTGATCAATTTCCGCTTCGCTGGCCTTTCTGGCCACGACATCAACCTTTATAATAAGGGATTTGGTTACATCAAATCCAATGCCCAGGGATTCAATATACTTGTCCTTAGCATTATCATATAATACATCCCCCGACTCGGGATCAATCATTACAAAATGGACAGGATACATTTTGGCGTGGGTGCAAAAGGAAAAAATATAGTCTTTCTGTCCATAGAAAACAATATTGAATTCAACCGTGTCTTTGGGACTCATACCTACACTTTTTGATTGGCTGTAAAACTTATAGCCTTTCTGGCGGTCCATCATGCAATCCCCAAGTTTATGATAATCCACACAATCCTGTGCCATCACAGAAAGGGGAGTGATTAGGATCAGAACAAACAGAATTTGAATTTGGCGGATATATTTCATGCCTCTCAGATTTTAATCATTTAATTAGTAACTAGCTTGTTACGCAACTCAACCGTGGTTTTTTTCAAATTCTCGAATTCTTTCTTGCTGAGAGTGGGTTTGCTGCCCCCGCCGATTACCAGTTTTTTCGGCTGGCCATCAGCTTCTTTCTCTGTCTCTACGGTAGTGGTTCCGGCAACAATGGTTATATCGTCATATATTTCCTTTATGGGATTCATATCTTCAATGACAGCGGCAACATTTGGATCCTGATCCTTCATGCTTTCTGCAAACATCATCAGGTTATCAAGGGCATATTTCTGATCGGCCAGGTGCTGCAGGATATAATCAGTCTGACCATTCTCCCCCGCCAGGTTGACTGCAAGGAAAAGGCTCTCAATAAATGCTCCTGCGGACAGCATAATAACGGTATTAGGACGGTCATTCCGCTCACAGAAAAACAGCATATTGATAAACGCCTCATTTGATATATTGAAGAGGGAATCCAGGTATTCAACATTGTTCCTGGCATTCTCAATGAGTTCATCATCAATCGCTCCCGTGACCCTGATCTGTTCAGCCATAGTCCTTACTACATCGAGGTAATCAAGTGTTTCCTCATGCCTCCCGAACAAGGCTGCATAAGCAAGATCTGTAATATAAATCCCCAGGCTTATGGTCTGTGATTTAGTATCGAGGTAATTATCCATATTGCCAGGCGGATTTAACAAACCTACATCAAAAGATAGTTCAGCAACATTTATTACGCTGAGCATTTCAGCCGGAGACGGAGACAGATGGTAAACCTGTTTGATGGTTTCTATCCGGTCCACAATTTCTGTAGTCTCGCTATCATCCAGCAATCCAGGTTTGCGTTTGCCTTTATCTGATTTGCATCCACTCCCCAAAAGGGCAGGAATGATCAGAACCAGTATAAAGTACTTGAACAGTTTACATTGCATAACCAAGGTTTTAACTTATAATCAGTGTATTACAAATATATAAATCGTTTTAATAACTTTCTGTCAACTTATAAACAGTTAACTCTCATTTGTAAGGATCTCCCTCCTTCTTATGGTACCAAGGAAATCAAGGATTCTCCGCAGCAGGCTGAATTGCAAGATCAGGTAAAAAACCAGGGTCATGATCCAGACCGCCACAATATTAAATACAACAGCCGGCATATATAAATTTCCTACCCGTTTGACAGAGGCAAAGAAATGTGACCTTCCGTTTTTCATTACCGGGTACATATAACCAGGTTCCATCTTACGGATGAGCTTGTTATCAATTTCCACGATCTTATGAAGATCCACACGGTTCAGTACCAGATCTGCCAGGCTTTCATTGTAGAAATCGCGCTTGAAGTTGATGATACCTGAATTGCCTTCATAGGTATCTTTCAGGTCCATGTAGATCCTGTCCTTTTCCTTAACCAGTTTCTCCCGGTTATTTGACAGGCGGGATCGGTAGGCCCTGAGCCAGCTGATTGTTGAATCGGCCAGAAGCGGTGAAAAGTAATCAACGGTAAACCTGTCCTGTCCCGGAAATGCGTCTGTCAGATATATGGCATCAAATCCGCTCCTGACCACCCTGAGCTGGTCCGTCAGCCTGTCATCTTCACGCTGATACAATGTCTCTGCATCCTCAATCTGCTGGATCAAAGTTGGAACCAGGAACTGCAAGTCATATGTCACATTGCTTTCCCTCATTTCCACCTCATAGAAATGTTGCTGGTATTTATTATAGACGAACTGGTTTACAGCCAGCGCTTCGTAAGCCCATCTCGACGGCATCAGGTCAGCGACAAAGGGAACACTCTCATGAGAGGCAAACTTATAATGCAACTTGTCAAATTTAACGATCACCCCGGCCAGCAGTATCTGGGGAACCAGCAGAAAGGGTACAACGATATAGATGGCCACGACAGATTTAAGCCCGTCCGAGATATTCAATCCCATTATATTGGCAAAACAAGCCGTTGAGAAGAGTATGATCCAGTATGAAAAGGTCATCCCTTTGATCTCCAGGATAGCATTCCCGATGATGACGAAAAGCAGCATCTGGACGGCAGAAAGCAGGAAAAGGAAAGCTACCTTTGATAGCAGATAGGATGTCCGGCTAAGATGCAGAAAAGACTCCCTGACCAGGATCTTCCGGTCTTTGATGATCTCCTCGGCACTGATGATGAGTCCCAGGAAAAGCGCCACGATCACACTCATGAAAAGATAGGCCGGCAGGTTCTCATTCTGGCTGAAAAGGTAAGCATAGGGTTCCATTTCGGTCCCGCTTATATACTTTGTAAAATATCCCAGGATCACTGCCAGCAGGGGGGCAACCAGCAGAGAGATGGAGAGGAATTGCCGGTCTGCCAGTTTTGACAGGAAATTCCGCTTAAAAAAGATCAGGTATTGTTTGAACCGGTCAGGGATCTTAAACAAGCTGGCGGGGATGGCTTTCTTTTCAAATACAAATTCTCGTCTGGACTGGATATTATCTATGTATTTTTGATACCAATCCCGGGGACTGGTTTTTCTTTTGGTAGAGAACTCGCCAAATTCGTTGATATCCCTCTCCTCGATGATCTGAAGGATCTCATCCGGGTCTGTATTGCCACAAGAAACGCACTCACTTTCACTGGCATCAACACGGTCCGCCAGCCGCTTAAAATAGATGATCCCCTCCACAGGATTCCCCGCATATGCCGGATACCCCCCTTTGTCAAGCACAACCAACTGGTCAAAAAGCTTAAACAGATCCGAAGACGGCTGGTGAATATTGACAACTACCAGCTTGCCCTTCATTGCCAGTTCTTTCAAAAGCATCATCACATTTTCCGAATCGGTTGAAGAAAGGCCTGAAGTAGGTTCATCCACAAACAGGATATACGGTTCCCTGATGATCTCAAGGGCAATGTTCAGCCGTTTCCTTTGTCCCCCGCTGATTAACTTATGAAGTGGTGAGCCTACTTTCAGTTCCCTGACCTCATAAAGATCCAGGTCTGTCAGGATCATATTGACCCTTTCGGACAACTCTTCATCGCTGTATCCATCCAGGCATAATCTTGCATTGAAACAGAGGTTCTGATAAACCGTAAGTTCCTCAATCAGAAGATCATCCTGCGGGATATATCCGATCATTCCTTTCAGCTCTTTTTTCTCTGTTGAAAGGTTATGCCCGTTGATATAAATGCTGCCGGCATCATGCTTCAGAGAACCATTTAAAACCTTTACCAGGGTTGATTTCCCGGTACCGCTCCCCCCCATGATACCAACCATCTGGCCGGATATCCCCTGAAAACTGAAATTATGTATCCCGTTGGTTGAATTTTTAAAGTGGAAAGCAATATTCCTGGCAAGGAAATCGACCTGATCTCCCGTTGTATCTTTCAGGTATCCTGAAATGACATCCGAGTAATAGATCGGGCTTATCCCTTCCCCCTTGATGGAATTGCCCCTCGGCATGAAATAGACGTGGCGGGGAAAGATATACTTCCCGTTCACTTCCAGTCTTTCCTTACCAACATACTGGAAGAGGTAAGTATCCGCCCTCAGGATGCGCAAAACAAAGATCTGTCCCGAGAGTCCATTCTTCTGGTAATGCTTGATCTCGGTAAACTGGAAATGCTGGTCATCACTAATCACCAGGAGGTTCTCCTTATTGGGGACCTTATAGAATTTGTCGACAATAAAAGAAGTACAGTTGGCATATTCTTCAGGGGTGATCAAGAGCCCATCTGCGATGGTCTGAACCGCATCGGTAATGGCATTGGAGAAATCGGAGCGGACCTGGGAATAATCTTCGAAATACTTGGCAAACTGGATCAGGCTCAGCAGGATCTGGAAACGGTGCCTTATATGGAGTTCTTCATTGATCCTGTCACAAATAGTCAGGATCTTCACCGAAAGGACAGAGATTTTTTTCTCCGGATCCTTTTTTTCTCCCCTGTCCAGTTCATTAAAATAATCCTCGAAAATCAGGAGAAAACGTTCCGCCAGTTTCTGGCTGAACTGCCGGGTAAGGTAGGATTCAACAAAATTCCTGGCAAGGACATGAATGGCCTCTTTGTTGATGCTTGCCATAATGGCAAACAGCCTCATCAGGGATTTTAACATAGATTCATTCATGAATCCTGCGTTTCAATTTTTAAATTAATACGAAACTGATCCTGGATGGTTGCGTCATTCCTGATCTGGTACGACCATTTCCTGGCCATTGAACAGCATCTTCACAGAAGCCCTCCTCCCGTTTGCTTTTTCGAAAAGGATATTGCCCCCGTGTGCTTCCATAATCATCTGGGAAAGGGCAAGATCAATCCCGAGGTTCAGGTTTAACTTATGATCCGTAGCAGTGAGATGACTGGTAAGGTCTTCCAGTAATTTTTCAGAGTAATTTTTCCCCTGGTCTATTACCTCACAAATCACCTGCTTGTCTGAATGGGTAGTTATAATGGTAATGGTTTCTCCGTTTCCTGTATGGCTCATCGCATTTCTCAGGATATTGACCAGGCAACTGACAAGGAGATCCGATTCACCATTTATGGTCATTTCCGGTGTATGATTCTGCAGATCGAGTACTATCCCTTTCTCCTTCAAATCCTCTGAAACTTCTATCACACCATATTCAATTACCTGCTTGAGGTTGAGCTCTTTCATATCCAGGGTATGGCCGGGAGATTTCAGGATGGATATCTGCTCAGTCATACTGGAAAACTCCTCCAGCCTGGAAACTGAACTGTCAAGAATATTGATTACCCCGGCAAACTCCTGCCCTTCCATCTTGTCTTTTAACAGGTGGAGGGTTCCCATGATCCTGTTCAGCGGGTTCCTGATCTCCTGGCTGATCACCTTGATGATCTCACTCTTCATCCCGTCAAGTCCCGTTAACTCCTGGTTGGCATTCTCCAGTTCTATCATCATCTCATTATTCCTCTTCCTGAGGTAATACATTTCAAGCGAATTGTTAATGGTTAGCCTTACTTCCTCAGCCTGCAAAGGTTTATTGATATATCCGTGTATATGTCCCTTATTAACCCCCTCAACAACGGTTTCAAAATCAGTAAAAGCCGTAAGCAGGAACCTCCGTACTTCGGGATAATCTTTTGAGACGATCTCGAGCAATTCGGTCCCTGTCATATCCGGCATGCGCTGGTCTGTAACAAGCACCTGGATTTCCTGCTCCTTCATGATTTCCAGCGCCTTTGCTGCAGATTCCGCAAGGATGATATGGTAATCACGCTCGAAAGTAGCCTGGAACAGGATCAGGTTGGTCTGCAGGTCATCGACATACAGCACATTTGGTTGTGTATTTTCGGACTGGGACATATTACAGCAACGGTCAAAAATCTTCCGTGAAGACATTTTGTTTCCTTGTACGCAATGCAAGGTATTATGTTCCACTTGTCAGCAGGGGGATTGATAAGATTACCACAAGATTCCTCCCCATATTTAAAGAACCTAATGGCTTCAGGTTTGACAGGTGATCCATACAGCTCGTAATAATTATACGCTGCACGGAAATAACTTAAAAACGGAAACCCAGTCCGAGGAAAGGTCCCTGGTAGACATAATCAAAAATCCCCGTAAAATTTGCTTCATCCACCTCGATATTCAGATCAAACAGATAATACCCCAGACTCAGGTCAAGCCATGGTGCCAGGTAAAATTCTACCTGTCCCCCGAGGGTATGTATGGCTCCCGAAAAATCATCAAGGCTTAGGAAAAAGACACTGAAAATTCCAAATAGTCCAACCCTTTCACCCAACTTATAGTATGCCTGGGCTCCAAAATTCGGCAGGGGTAACGTGACCTCAAGATTTTCGCTTATTTGTTCATCGTTTGAACTGACCCCTGTGGCAACCGTCATTATGTAGAAATTCACAAACAGCCCGAGGCGTGACTTTGAATTACTCACTGCATCGTACATGTAACCAAGGCTGTATATATTGGTATTGAAATGGGAAAATATCTCCGTCCCCTCCTCAATGATCCTGCCGTTAAATTCAAGTTCCCGCCTGGTTACATGATATGCATCGCGTGGCAGTCCATAGTACAGCCCGAAGATATTATGCCTGTTTTTTACATTGAACCTGGCACTCACCATGGGCATCAGCCTGGATTTATCCATCCCGAGATGATCTTCCATGCTAATTTTTGCCCCCATGATACCGCTGGTTGACTCAAAGCGAATATTTGTCTCAAGGAAGGCATAAATCCCATTCAAAGAAATATGGAAGCGCGGTCTTTTATTCGTTTGATCCACACCGAGGGAATCATGGGACTGGCAATGGAGAGGAGCAGCCAGGAGCAAGCCGAGAGCAATAACATAATAGGTATTCATTCTTAATAATTGCATGCTGACTCTGTAATTAGTTATAGTCCATTCCATACATACTCCGGACAACCGATCTCTGCCAGGCCTCCAGTCCGGATTTCATATCACCCGCCTTGGCCGGTTCAGTATTTACCAGATCCTTGCTTTCCATGGGATCCTCTTCAAGATGATATAATTCCCATCGAACTTCGCCTTCCTTATCCTGGATCCGGTGCAATTTCCAGGGCCAGTCCAGCCAGGCAGCATGCCCTGCCAGGGTATCGAGTGGATATCGGTCAGGGATCTGTATATCATCCAGTCGCAGCCTGGAGGAATCACCCACCATATTTCCATCATTTTGCGCCTCCAGAAGTTCTCCCATCCAGGTTGCACTTGGTGTGGGGATCCCACCGGCGGGATAATGCCAGAAACCCATTGGTTTATCACGCTTGTTGCCCTTGTTTTCAATCACTGTGAGGAGGCTGACGCCATCCAGAGGCCGGGTTGCATCCGGCTCGGCTCCAATTATTTCTAAAAGCGTTGGGAAAATATCAGATGTACTGGCAGGAAAAGAGGTAAAACATCTTGCAGGGAGTCTGGTAATATTGGCAGGATATCGTGTTTTAGATCC
>RCNB010001406.1_pt1 | contig 15062 bp, 12 predicted proteins | sample 2041321 | NCBI WGS metagenome assembly RCNB01 (sample SAMN09708232, study PRJNA481090) | Marine sediment metagenome, whole genome shotgun sequencing project. | reverse complement strand
TATAAAAAATATGACAACTATCCTTTCTTAACCAATGACAGTATCTCTTTAGCCAATCTGGGAGGAGATTTTGGCGTCATTGGAAACGAACCAGCAGTTTCAAATTCAATAGGAAGAAGCTATGGTGTTGAATTTTTTCTACAGCAAAAGTTGAGCTCTTCTGTTTATGGATTGATATCCTACACCTTTGTAAGAAGTGAGTTTGAAGATAAAAATGGGGATTATGTGGCCTCTTCCTGGGATAACCGACATATCCTTAATATTACGGCAGGTAAAAAATTAAGGAAAAATTGGGAGATTGGTGCAAAATTCAGATTTTTTGGAGGATCACCCTATACCCCTTTTGACATTGAACAGTCTTCAAAAAAGGAAATATGGGATGTGACGCAAAGGGGCGTAAATGATTGGGATCAATTAAATACGCAAAGAAATGGCAATTCTCATGGTCTTGATCTTAGGGTAGACAAGCGTTGGTTTTTCGAAAAATGGGCGCTAAATGCTTATCTCGATATCCAAAACATCTATGGTTACAAAACTGAAACACAATCCTTCTTGGATGTGGTAAGGGATGACAATGGAAATCCCATTGAAGATCCGAACAAACCTGACAGCTATCTAACCAAAGAGATAGAAAATACTGTTGGAACCATTCTTCCTTCAATAGGACTTATGATTGAATTTTAAAGAAGTTTTCTGAGATTAAACTTCTTGCTTTTTTTTATATGCTTCTTCATGAACGTTTGCAACGGCCCTTCCCGAAGGGTCGTTCATGTTCTTGAAACTTTCATCCCACTCCAAAGCAATTTTTGTACTGCAGGCAACAGATGCTTCTTGCGGTACACAAAGTGCGGCAGTATCTGAAGGGAAATGACTTGCAAATATACTTCTGTAATAGAATTCTTCTTTTGATGTAGGTGTTTGAATCGGAAACTTATATTTAGCATTAGCCAATTGTTCGTCAGACACTTTTTGATCAACCACCTCCTTTAAAGTATCAATCCAGCTATACCCTACTCCGTCAGAAAACTGTTCTTTCTGTCTCCATGCAACGCTCTCAGGAAGGTATTGTTCAAATGCCTTTCTTATAACCCATTTCTCCATTCGTTCACCATTAATCATTTTATCCTCTGGGTTTATTCGCATGGCGACATCTATGAATTCCTTATCCAGAAAAGGAACCCTACCTTCAATACCCCATGCAGCTAATGATTTGTTGGCTCTTAGACAATCATACATGTGCAACTTCTCAAGCTTCCTGACAGTTTCTTTGTGAAACTCCTCGGCACTTGGAGCTTTATGAAAGTATAAATACCCTCCAAACAATTCATCAGCTCCTTCACCAGACAAAACCATCTTTACGCCCATTGACTTGATAACTCTTGCCATCAAATACATTGGCGTCGAGGCTCGAATAGTTGTAATATCATAGGTTTCAAGATTGTAAACAACATCCTTTATAGCATCCAACCCTTCTTGAATCGTAAATTTTATTTCATGATGAACAGTACCAATATGGTCGGCTACTATCTGGGCTGCAGCCAAATCAGGAGAACCCTCAAGTCCTACAGAGAACGAATGTAAACGAGGCCACCAAGCTTCTTGGGTGTCACCAGACTCAACTCTTTTTTCTGCATATTTTTTCGCTAATGCTGATGTTACTGAAGAATCCAAACCACCTGATAATAATACACCATAGGGTACGTCACTCATCAGTTGCCTGTGAACAGCAGCTTCAAGAGCATCATGTAACTCATCTATACTTGTCTGATTTTCTTTAACAGCATCAAATTCTGTCCAATCTCTTTCATACCATCTCGTCAACTCTCCATCCTTACTAGATAAATAGTGACCTGGAGGAAACAATTCTATTTTGGTACAAACACCTTCAAGTGCCTTTAATTCAGATGCCACATAAAAAGTTCCATTGGCATCCCATCCAATATATAAGGGAATAATACCCATATGATCTCTGGCAACGAAATACTCATCTTTCTCTACATCATAAATGGCAAATCCAAAAATACCATTCATCTCATCTATAAAATCAACACCTTTTTCTTTATATAAGGCCAAAATTACTTCACAATCAGAATCAGTCTGAAAATTATAGGTCCCATCAAATTGCTGACGTAATTCCTGATGGTTATATATCTCGCCATTGGCTGCTAAGATCAAACTTTTATCTTCACTAAAAAGAGGTTGCTTCCCTGACGCCGGATCAACAATCGCCAAACGCTCATGCGCTAAAATTGCTTTCTCATTACTATATATTCCACTCCAGTCTGGTCCTCGGTGACGAATCTTCTTTGACATCTCCAACAATTGGGGCCTTAAAACTTCAGCCTTTTCTTTTAAATCAAATGCACATACTATTCCACACATCTCTTTTATATTTTATTATTTATTAGAATGCAAATATGACCTAATAATTTAAATACGTAAACATAATATGAATAATAGTTATAATTTGTAACACAATACGTGATATATGTTTTAAAATGAAACTAAACTCTTTTGATTCTATTTCATTAGTTTACAAATTGAAATAAGAAAAGATAGCAACTACAACAAGTCTTAAATTGAATAGGAATAAAATTACAAAACTGCTAAGTTTACATATGACTTAAATGGAGTTAAACATGAATGAAACAGTACGAAAGATATTAGAACTTGAGCAAGTATCTAAAGCCCTGGAGCCTAGTGAAAAAGACAGAAATCGCTTATTTGATCAGGTAAGAGAGTTCGCCAATGGCTTTATCAATTCATTGCATACCAAGAAAGCATTCGATCAATCAGAGATAGATGAAAGTGTCTTTTCACTAGGTAATAACACTAAAACCCTAGCAGAAATTATCGACACTTATAAAGAAAATGTGGCCTATAAAGGAATCAATGCAGCTTCAGGAAATCACCTGGGCTACATACCTGGTGGAGGCATTTTTAGTGCTTCATTAGGCGATGCGATAGTTGCGGTTAGTAATGAATATGCGGGCATGAATTTTGCCTCTCCTGGAGGTGTGACTATGGAAAATGAATTAATCCGTTGGATGTGTGCTGTTTTTGGTTACCCCGAAACAGCGATTGGAAACTTAACCTCAGGCGGGTCAATAGCTAACTTAATTGCCCTTACCTCTGCAAGAGATAAACACCAAGTCAAAGGAAGTAAAATAGAAAAAAGTGTAATATATCTCAGCAAACAAACACATCACTGCATCCATAAAGCCATAAGAATCATTGGGCTTGAGGATATTATTATTCGATATGTAAAAATTGATACTCAATCAAAAATGATCACAAAAGATTTAAACAACCATATTACCAGAGATATTTCTCTTGGCCTATTCCCTTTTTTAGTGGTGGCATCAGCCGGGGCAACTGATACAGGGGCTATCGACCCTTTAAATGACATCGCTAAAATCTGCAAAACAAACAACTTATGGTTTCATATTGATGCAGCTTATGGCGGGTTCTTTAAGCTGCTTGATCATAAAAGTCAGTGTTTTAAAGGTATTGAACTGTCAGATTCATTAGTGGTTGACCCCCATAAAGGGCTTTTTTTACCATATGGTATTGGAGCAGTCTTGATTAAAGATAAAAAAGCTGTCTTCCATTCACATCATCAAACGGCTCATTATATGCAAGATGCTTTGCAAGATTTGTCTCCTATTAACCCAGCTGATGTATCGCCAGAACTTACGAAACATTTTAGAGGTATGCGCATGTGGCTCCCGCTTCAATTACATGGTATTAAACCTTTTAAAGCTTGCTTGGAAGAAAAACTCTATCTAACTATCTACATGAGATCTAATCTTGCTAAGCTCGGTTTTTCTCTTGGCCCTGAACCAGACCTTTCAGTTTCATATTTCTGGTATGAGTCGAAATCAACTGAGAGGAATCAATTCAGTAGAAAGTTACTGGAATTCATCCATAAAGATGGAAGCAGTTTTTTGAGTTCTACCCAAATAAATGAGCAGTTCGTCATTCGAATTGCTATTCTTTCATTTAGAACAAAACTTAAAGAGGTAGATCAGGCCGTAAAAATGATCGAGAAATGTTTGGATCAAACTAAAGAATTTTACAAAGAATCTTAAATTGTATGATTGGCGTACAATGAAAGAAGCCGATTAATCTAATTGTACTTAATCAATTAGTGGTTTCCAATAGATTCTTTATTGATTGATAAACGGTTAGGCCCACATGCTCACCATACAAACCTGTTGTAAAGTCAAGTGATCCGTCTAAGTAACGCCTACTCTCATTGAGCATCTTTTCTGAATCACTACCCACTATCGATGCATAACCTTCAGACACCAGCTCAACCCATTCAGTTTCTTCTCTTGCGATGAGACAAGGCTTTTCATTAAAATAAGCTTCCTTCTGAAGACCTCCACTATCGGTAATAACAAGAGTACAGTTTTTTAATAATTGCAGCATATCAAAATAGCCAACGGGATTAATCATTAAGCCCTTAAAAGACAGTTTATACTTTTTCAAAAGAGACTTTGTTCTTGGGTGTAACGGCATAACCACAAGACACTCCTCAGAAATATTATTTAATCCATTTATGATAGACCTTAACTTTTCAAGATCATCTGTGTTTTCCTGCCGGTGAATTGTAGCTAAAACAAAAGCCTTCTGCTTTAAGTCTAATCTTTCAACAATAGCTGATCTAGACTCCGATAACTGTCCATAAAAAGCGACAGAATCCTGCATGATATCCCCGCATAATTCAATCTTAGCATCAAGCTTATCAAATCCCTCACCTTTTAAATTTGACACTGCCGTTTTGGTTGGGCAAAATAAAAGATCCGATATTCTATCCGTAAGAATTCTGTTTACCTCCTCAGGCATAGCCATATTAAATGACCTAAGACCTGCTTCAACATGAGCTACTCGAAACCCAAGTTTTTTTGCCGCCAAAGCCCCGGCAAGTGTTGAATTAGTATCTCCATAGACAACAACTAAAGATGGTTTCTCAAGCAACAACACTTCTTCTATTTTCTCTAGCATTCTACCCGTCATGGCACCATGACTCAATCCATTGATATCAAAATTGTATTTGGGATTTGGGATCTCCATTTCCTTGAAGAACACCTCACTCATATTAGCGTCAAAGTGCTGGCCCGTATGAATTATAACCTCAGTAAATTCTTGTTTATCCGCTATAATCCTACTCAAGACTGCTGCTTTGATAAACTGGGGTCGCGCCCCTAAAATCGTTACTATTTTTTTCAAACCTTACTCAATTAATAAACCAATCTATTTTTCAATCGGATAGAATGTAGCCCTAATGAGTTCAAAGATAAACTTAATCCTCAATTAATGCTTTTCTGTCATTCAAACGATCATCATATTATCAAAGACTCTTTAAAATATCCGTCAAATCCTTGGTCAAATTCTTTCTGTGGTATCGATCAATATTTTTTGACTCAATGAGCAACTCCCCTGATTTATACTGATTATAATAGCTAATTAACGACTGCTTCAACGACTCTACATCCTTAAAATCAAACATCTCACCAGCTCCTGTTTCTTTTAAGATTTCTGCCAAATCACCATTAACCGGTCCAATTCCTATAATAGGTCTTTTACTTTGTAAATACTCAAAGACTTTTCCTGTAATTACCGACCTTGACGAAGGCACATCATTTACAGCTAACAAAAGCAATTGTGAAGAACGCTGAAATTTCAAAACATCCTTGTGAGCTACATAGGCTACAAAGTTTACATAATTACTTAGCCCAGAATCATTTACACTTTGGTAAACTTCTTCATCACATTTCCCGATAAGCTTTACACTAAGATCCCTAGCAAAGTCTTCTTTCTCTTCAACGAGCTCTTCTAAAGCTTTCCACAATATTTTAGGATTCCGATCCGCGTTCATCATTCCTATATGCGAAATACTAAACTTAGTATCTATCGTAGTCTCCTTATTATCAATTTCATCATCAAAGCCATTGCTAAGGACATAAACATTTTTATTCCGATCAATAAACTCTTCTTGCATGGTTTTACCAACAACAAGCACAGCATCAGCTTCTTGCAGCACTTTGTTTTCCAATTCATGATGCTTCCTTCTAGCCCTGTCACTTAGAGGAAGGTTATGAAAATAATCAATATTGGTCCATGGGTCTCTAAAATCAGCAAGCCATTTCACACCAGTCATCTTCTTCAGTTCGCAGCCAATCAAATGCACACTATGTGGAGGGCCGCTACTAATCACGACATCCACAGGATTGTCCTCTAAAAAAGATTTTAATTTACGTACAGAAGGTTTGATCCAATATTTTCTCGCATCCGGTATAAAATAATTAGCTCTTATATAGCGCATTTGCCTTTCCAAAAAAGAAGGGTCAGATTTTAAAAAACCTGCACTTTGCTTATTTTGACCAATTTTAAACTTGTTTAAAACAGTGTTCGGTTCCCAAATAGGCTGACGAAGGATTTGCACATCAGGAGGTACTTCTGACATTAAACTCTCATCTTCAACCGCATATTTTGGATCTTTGACCGTATAAACTATAGAATCAATCCCAAAATAAGAAAAGTACTTTATGAATTTGAGCCAACGTTGAACTCCACTGCCTCCTGCCGGTGGCCAATAATATGTAATTAGTAAGACCTTCAATGCTTATCAAATTCTAAATATAGGTCCTTCAAACTTCTTGAGACCATTTCCCAGTTAAATTTATCTTCAATAAATTGCTTCCCATTTTGTCCTAATTCATTTGCTTGTGTCGGATCATTATACAAGATCATAATTTTCTCTGCTATTTCATTAATATCCCTATCCTTGTGAACCAAGCCACTCTTTACTTTATCAATTAAATTTTTCTGAGCAGTCACATCGCTTATTAACATAGGCAAAGAAAAACTCATGTATTGAAACAATTTATTTGCATAAGTAGTATCATGGTGAAGGTTTTTATGTAGGGGTGAAATACCTACATGAGCTGCCATCAGATAACTAGGAAACAGACTTACATCCTGCCAACCTTCAAAATCAACCACTTCACTCAAATTAAGTTCCTCTACTTTCTGCTTAAGGATATCATCAGATGAATTCTGCCCTACAATTACCAGCTTAATCAAGGACTTCATCTGCACCTCTCTGCATATGATCCCAATAGCTTCTATCGCAGATATCAAACCTCTTCTAAGACCCGTATCACCTAAATAAAGTATAACAAACTTATCCTTATATTTATTTAGAATAGAAATATCCTTATTATATTCCTCATAAAAAGATCTCTTAACCGTATTAGGTACAACTGTAAAATTTTCATCTGACAGGCCTGACCTAGTCATTAATTCTTCCTTAGATTCTTTCGTCACAACCACAACCCTATCTGCCTTTATCACAAGTTCAGCCTCCTTTTTTTTCCAAGCTTCTGGTGAGATCAAAATATTACCCGGAAATTTATGTAAATGAGGATAACTTTTCATGATCTCAGGCCTGTTCTCATGAAGGTCCAGAACCACAGGTAATTTCAAGTTCTTATTCGCCTTAAAAACAGCATCAGCAATAACCATGTCGTGCACATGTATTACATCTATTTCATTATCAAGTAAAAAATGTGAGATTTTACGAGACATTAAAATTTTGTAAAAAGGTAAAGTATAAGAAAGTGCTGAAACCTTGTATTCTAATTGATTGCTTGGATATCTTTTAACTTCAATTTCATTTATGATCTCCTCCTCAAAAGAAGTTTTGTAGCCAAGACAAAAAAGAAAAACTCTATAACCACTTTTGATCAATGCTAAGGCCTCATTCTCAACCCGCGGATCAGGAGGAAAGGTCTTGTCTAAAATCATTCCAATTCTCATGCTTTTTGCAATCTATCTTTCCGCATATACGGCGTAGTATCTAGGTGTAAATTTTCTTAAAATGGGTCTGAATCCAATTTTATTAACCGGGCTGGACCATTTTTCTATTTTTTTGATTTGCCAACCTGATTTTTCCAACAACCAATCAAACTGCCAATCTTCAAACTCGTGATAATGCCTGTCCCATTTATCAGTTTTACTTCTATAAGCACTGGCAAACCATAATTTTAAAGGTACCGTGGTTATTAATTTCGATGCTTTTACCGTATTGAGTACGTTAAATGGAGCTATCAAATGTTCAAAAATTTCAAAAGCAGTAACGGCATCAACTTCAAAATCAAGGACACTTTTATAATCAAAATCAAGATCTTCACCTGAAGTATTATACACCGTATAACCATGATTTTCAAGAATTTCACTCAATTCATTTCGCACCCCAAGATCCAAAATTGTAGCCGGAGCTGGCAACACTGACTGCAAGAATTCTACCGTATGGTTGTATCTTTTTTTTGGAACCGTTTTATACGATTTAAAATTCGCCATCTAATTACTTTTTATGCCACTTTTTTCTTTCGTTCAGCTACATACCAACCTAAAGGAATCAAGATTAACAAACCATAAGAAACAAGAGAAATCATACTTCCTGTAGCGATAACCTTGGGTTCAAATTTAAACAAAACATCATGTTCTCCAGCCGGTATCATTAATGACCTTAAAACATAATTTGCTCTCATATGAGGCACCAACTTACCGTCAATATAGGCATTCCATCCATCCTTATAATAAATTTCCGAAAAAACAGCCAATTGATCTGTCTTTGAAACTGACTTATATTTAATTTCATTTGCCTTATATGACACCAATTCTATTCTAGCCAATGAGTCCTTTTTAAATCCATCACTTTTCAGATTCGATTCAAATTCTCGATTAAGCACCACCATCGTTTTTGTATCAAGACTATCTAGTGCTCTTATTTCTTCATTTGCGGTATCCACAAAAACTATTTCATTTACAAACCAGGCGTTTCCATTGGCCTCTTCATTAAGTTGAACAGTCTCTATATTATTTTCACCGGGAAATATAAAATATTTGGTATTGAGCATATTCATGACCGCTATATTATTTTTAGCAATCTGAAAATCATACAACTCCTGATAGCGTCTTGGTTTTGCCGCATGGTAGCCTCCGATTGAATTGTGATAAAATGAAGTACTCCCATCATTCATTGGATTAACCATAAAATTCATTACACGATAATGCCCTTTATCTTTTATAATCTCCAATTGCATGCGACTTATTTCAAATGGCTTTTCGATTTTTGACTTACTGATAAAATCATCATTGTTAACGTATCTCTTGTCTATATTCACCAAGTCAAATAATACCAATACTAAAAGCCCGATAATGACGATGCCTTTTTTTATTTTATTACTCATAAACAACCACAACATACATGCAGTGGTAACGACAATAACCAAGGTTCTTAAACTATCCTGAAAAAAGATGGTTCTCCTATCCTCTATCAGAACATCCGCCAAGCCTGCCATCATCTGCTCATAATTTCCGTCTCTATAACTTTCAAATGAAAATAAGTTAGCTCCAATAGCAGTAAAAAACAAAGCAATTCCTACCACTACAACTCCGGCAATCTTAAACGCTTTCATCTTTTCTTCCTTACTATATTTATCGCTTAAAAAATGATGAACTCCAAGAATCCCTAGCAACGGAATTGATACTTCTGCAATGACCTGAATTGATGAAACAGCTCTGAATTTATTATATAATGGAATGTAATCAATGAAAAAATTAGTTACAATATCAAAATTCTTTCCCCAACTAAGTACAATCGAAAAGATCGTAACTGCAACCAACCATTGCTTTAAAGGTCCTTTGATCAAAAAAGCACCCAGTATGAACAAATAAATAAAAATAGCTCCAATATATGGCGGCGCGGCAACAATGGGCTGATCGCCCCAATACATGGGCGCATTTTCAGCAAATCCTAAGGCTTGTTTCCTGCCGGCTTTTTCCTTTAAAAATCTATACGTATAGCTTTCTTTATCTAATTTTTCATTATTTGATCCACCCATAAATCGAGGGATAAACAGATCAAATGTTTCCATCAAACCAAAACTGTATTCCGTAATATAAGCTTTTGAAAGACCTGATGAAATCTCTTTTGGACTTCCATCCGGATTAATGGTTAACTCGCTTTTACTTCGGGTGCTATGTCCAGCATATTCTTTGGTTGCTAACAGACTTGTTGCATTAACTCCCACCGCTAAAATTACAGCTCCAAAAAGTATCCCGATCTGCTTAGCAAAGCTAGGTAGTTCTTTATCTTTTACTGCTTGAATTAGATATACTATACCGAATATCAATACTGAAAACAGCAAATAATAAGTCATTTGTGGATGACTTGCATTAATTTCCAATGCCATTGCCAGAGCCATCAAAACAAAACCTCTGAGGTACTTTTTTTGAAAAACCAATAGTAAACCGGAAAGCACAAAAGGCATATACGCTATGGCATGAGCCTTGGCATTGTGTCCAACGCCCAAAATAATGATCAAATAGGTTGAAAAGCCAAATCCTAGGGCACCAATCAACGAAAGTTTCCAATCAACTTTTAAAACAGATAAGAGCAGGAAAAAGCCTAAAAAATAAAGAAACAAATAATCAGCAGGCCTAGGTAAAAACCTTAATAATCCATCCAACTTCTTAATGAAATCATTCGGATAATAAGTGCTTAACTGATAAGTAGGCATCCCTCCAAAAGCCCTATTCGTCCAGTAAGGTTCTTCATGATATTGATCTCTGTATTCCTTTACTTCCTTTGACATCCCTCTAAATTGAGCAATGTCTGACTGAAAAAGTTCTTTCCCTTCCAAAACCGGAGAAAAATAAGCCAATGAAACAATTACAAAACTGAGTACTGCAATTACAATAGGCAGGAATTTCCTGAAATTCATAGGTGATCCGCTAAAATCATCGCTATCCGAGATAGGATTACTCATCAACTTCTTCAAAATCTACGTATTCTCCAACATTATTATTACTTTCTTTTCTTTGAACAGGTTGTTTATCCACAACTGTTTCTCCTTCTTTCACATGATCAGCAGGTTTTTGATACCCCTGTTGTTCCCTTGCTTTTTTCTCAAAATTCCTTACCGCTTTTTGCATCAGAAAAGGGAGAAATATCCTCGCCAACCATTTGAAAACGTAATACCCGAGAATAAGGAACAAAACGAACCATAAACCCTGAAATGAAGCCTTCTCCATAATTATGAAATTTAATTTTCAAAAATAACAATTTGCAGACAACTTAAACGTTTATATAATGAAAAACTTACTTTTGATCATATTATAAGTTGAACATGAAACCCTTTCTTACAACCCTTTTCCTCCTGTTAATGGCTGAATTCAGCTATGGACAATATACAGAGGTAATCAACTCCCGTCGTCCGGGATTTTCAGACAGTCCATATAGCGTAGGAACCAAGATTTATCAGGTAGAAGCTGGTCTTTTTTACAAAGACGTTGGCGGGTATCTTTATTGGGACCCCATCCTTGAGGAATCAATTTCATACAGTGCATCCAGTTTTGGATCGGATATTTCATTCAGAACGGGTCAGTTTTTTGAGCAGCTAGAATTTAGTCTAGACATGGCAGTTGTCTCTGAGAACAGAGATTATACAAGCCCTGCAATATACAACAAGACTGCTTTTGGTTTTAGTAAATTGACCATTGGTGCCAAGTATATGGTCTATAAACCTGAATATTCAGACAAGTCCAAAGAAATAAGAAGTTGGGAAGCAAGACATAGTTTTGACAAAAGGAGGTTAATCCCTGCCGTTGGTGTTTATGCTGGTCTGAATACAAACTTATTAACTGAATTACATAAAAATCCTGAAGGCATAAGCCCAAGGTTCGGTATATACACCCAGAATGATCTTTCTGACAGATTAATTGTCTTGCTGAATTTCATTTCGGATAAGGCTTTTACAAATGAGGCTGAAAACTCTTATATCATTACTGTTACCTATACATTACATCAAAACTGGTCCATTTTTGGAGAAAATCAAGGATTTTTCAGAAAGAATGTTCCCAATGATTTTCAATTTGGAGCTGGTGGAGCTTATCTAATTAATCCAAATATGCAAGCTGATGTATCAGCAAGAATGATCTTAGATGAAAGAGGCGACAACACCTACATCGTGGGTGGTGGTCTATCGTGGAGGCTAGACAATCACCAAGACAAAATAATTGTTGGCAAAACTGACAATAACGAAGATAATGCAGCCAAGGAAAAGAAAAGTTTCCTTAATACTATTACGTTTGGCCTATTTGCAGGAAGTAAATCATCAAACAAGGGTGACATGCGTGATGTGAAAACTTCTAAGGCTAAAACTCGAAGCATTAACGCTCCTGTAAACAAAAAAGCGCAGAAAGCAAGAAAGAAACAAAACGACAGACTCGTCAAAGAACAAAAGCAAAAAGAAAAAGCTCAAAAAAAACACGATAAAAAAACTTAAAACAAGTAGTTTTGTCGAATGATAAAAATCCAGGAGGTTTCGACAAAAAAGGAGCTTAAGCAATTTGTAAAATTCCCCTTTTCATTATATAAAAACAATAAATACTGGGTACCGCCTATTATTAGTGAAGAAGTAGAAAGCTTTGACAAAGATAAAAACCCTGTTTTTGAACATGCAGACGCGCGATTTTTCCTCGCTTTAAAGGATGGTAAAATTGTAGGCAGAGTAGCTGCTATTACAAACAGCTTGGAGATAGATGTTCAAAAAGTGCCCAGAATGCGCTTTGGCTGGATTGACTTCATCGATGATTTAGATGTCAGCAAAGCACTTCTCGATAAAATTTTAGAAATAGGAAAAAAAGAACAACTTAAATTTATCGAAGGTCCTCTTGGTTTTTCCAACTTAGACAAGGTTGGTGTTCTTACCGAAGGATTTGACTCGTTGAGCACCATGATTACATGGTACAACCATCCTTACTACGTTGAACATTATAAAAAACATGGCCTTGTACCCGCTCAAAAATTTATTGAGACTAAATTTTATTTAAAGGATGTGGATATCAATAAATACAAGAGATATGCCTCAGTCATTAGAGAAAGGTATAAATTAAAGGCTGTGAATTTCAGTTCGACTAAAGAAGTATTACCTTATGTTGAAGAAATGTTTAAGCTCTTTAACAAAGCTTATGCAGACCTTTCATCTTTCGTTCCAGTTAGTGATAAACAAATCGCTTATTTAAAAAGAAAATTTATCGGCTTTATTAACCCTGAGTACATAAAGTTCATTGTTGACGAACAAGGTAAACTTGTCACATTCTCTATTACCATGCCTTCTTTTGCAACAGCATTACAAAAGGCTAATGGAAAATTATTTCCAACTGGATTCATACATTTATTAAAGGCTAAAAAACATTCAAAATCCTCTGTTTTTTTCTTGATTGGCATACTGCCGGAATATCAAAAAAAAGGTGTTACAGCCATTGTTTTTGATGAATTTTTCAAGACCTACAATGAAAAAGGGGTGAGCGAAATGATCATTACTCCAGAATTAGAAGAAAATAAAGATATTCAACTCATTTGGAAAAATTTCAATCCAAACATCTATAAAAAAAGATGCACTATGCGTAAAGAGATTATTCTAGATTGATTAATTTCATCTGAGCCATGTCCCCAGAATTAATTACATTTAGGCTTGTCCTTTAATAGAGACTATGCAGCTTTTTTACAACCCAAATATAGACACTGAGCTAAAATCCTTCTCTTTCAATAAAGAGGAAAGCAGGCATATTGTCAAGGTCTTGCGAAAAACAGATGGAGATCAACTTGATATTACTGATGGAAAAGGAAAATTATTTAAGGTAGAGATACTTCAAGCGCATGACAAAAAATGCAGTGTCGAAATCAAATCCTGGATAGACAAACCTAAGGCTTGGAACTATTATTTACATGTTGCAATTGCACCTACTAAAATGAATGATCGTTTTGAATGGTTTCTGGAAAAAGCAACAGAAATTGGTATTGACGAAGTGACGCCTCTCATTTGTGAGCGTTCTGAAAGAAGGCATTTAAAAATTGAAAGGTTAGAAAAGGTAATGCAATCTGCAATGAAACAATCGTTGAAATTTCAACTCCCTCTGTTAAATGAACCTAAAAAATTCACCGATTTTATTTCAAAAAAAGATTGGAATCTTGGATTAATTGCTCATTGTGAAGATGATCTAAAAAATCCTATGAAATCATTTTTTCCTATGCGACAGAAAATAATGATTCTAATTGGGCCTGAAGGTGACTTTTCTCCCGCTGAAATTGAATTAGCCCTTCATCACGGTATTGAACCTGTAACCTTTGGTGAAAATAGATTAAGAACTGAAACAGCCGGAATTGTGGCTTGCAGTACTACGGCCTTATTAAACGATATCCTGGAATAAAAGACCTATCAACAAAGACTTAGATGAACAAAAATAAACAATCGTCGATAAAATTTTTATCCTTTATAATTTGTCTTTTTTCAGTTCTGCACAGTGTAGCGCAAGAAGTAGCCATATTAAAGTATGATGGAGGAGGTGACTGGTATGCAAACCCTACAGCTGTTCCTAATCTGATTCGTTTTTGCAACGAAAATATAAAAACCAACCTAAATGAAAAGCCCAGAAATGTAGAAACCCAAAGTAGCGAAATCTCTAATTTTCCAATTGTTTTTCTAACTGGTCATGGCAATGTGTTTTTTTCAGAGTCCGCTTCCGATAATTTAAGGAATTATTTAATATCAGGAGGGTTTCTTCATATATCGGATAATTACGGATTAAATAATTTTATCCGCAAAGAGATGAAAAAAGTATTTCCAGAGCTTGAATTTCAAGAAATACCCTATGATCATGCCATATATCATCAGAACTATAATTTTAGTACCTTACCAAAAATTCACGAACATGATCAAGCTGCAGCCCAAGGATTTGGGCTCTTTTTTGAAGGCAGACTCATCTGTTTTTACGATTTCGAAAGTGATTTAAGCGATGGTTGGGAAGATGAAATAGTTCATAATAACCCTCCAGAGGTGAGGCTTAAGGCTCTTCAAATGGGAGCTAACATCATTTCGTATGCTTTTAAAAACTAAGCAAAAATTGATAATATAAATATGATCAATACTATAGATGATATACAGATACATTTTAATTCAGACAATCTATGGGTTGTAAACCTC
>RCNB010001405.1_pt1 | contig 15064 bp, 10 predicted proteins | sample 2041321 | NCBI WGS metagenome assembly RCNB01 (sample SAMN09708232, study PRJNA481090) | Marine sediment metagenome, whole genome shotgun sequencing project. | reverse complement strand
CCGATGCCGCAGGAAACCATCGACAAGATCACGGCATCTGCCAAATTCAACCAGGGATTTCTCACGGTCGAGTACATGGCTGCAGCGTATCTGGATATGGCCTATCACACGCTGGACTCAACTGAAGCCGTCGAGCCTCGTGGCTTTGAGAGTGCGGCCATGGCGGACATCGGTCTTATCGAAGAGATCATTCCACGTTATCGGACTGGGTACTTCGCACACATTTTTGCCGGTGGCTATTCTGCCGGTTACTACAGCTACATTTGGTCAGAAATTCTCGATGCGGATGCATTCATGGCGTTTAAGGAGACGAGCCTTTTTGACCCGGAGACTTCGGCGCGTTATCGCGAAGAAATCCTGAGCAAAGGTGGCACGCGGCCGGGCATGGAGTTGTACCGGAATTTCCGTGGTCGCGATCCGGAAATCGGACCATTGCTCACAAATCGAGGGCTAGACTAGACTCTCGAGTCTTTCGTGAAGCTCAGGCGCGCGCTCTAGAGCCAGCATGACAATCAGGTCGCCCGGCTCAGCCCACTCCAGGGCTGAGTTGAGCGACTCGATTTCTTCGCCGTGATGTTCAATTTGTTGTGCGTCTGCACCGCAGTTGAGTAGCTCATCCCTGATCACCGCAAACACATCGCCGGTTTCACGACCACGATGGTATTTCGCCAGTTCCGAAACGAACACTCGATCCAGACCGGACTCCCAGGCACTGCGCGCGAACTCTCGTATGAGATCGTCCGGCCGATCACCTGCTTGACCAAAGCATAATGCCTTGCGCTTTGTCGCCAGCCTGCCCGCCATGGACAACAGCGCCTGCAGCGCTTCAGGGTTATGTGCAAAGTCGACCAGCACCGTAAAACCCTGTACTTGATAGACGTTGCACCGGCCGGGATTTTCTTCCTGCGACATCGTCTTCAGGCCAGCGCCGATATGCTCCAGCGACACTCCCATACACCAGGTCAGCGCGGCAGCAGCGAGTGAATTAGCAACGTTGTGTCGTGCAGCGCCACCGAGCGTGATCGGAATTTGATGGTCGTGACAAATCAGTTTCTTCGTATCGCCCTCAGCGATCAACAGGTCTTGTCCGTCCAGTACAAACGCAGCACCACCTTTGCTGGTGTGCTCACGCACGACAGCATTGTCCACGTCCATCGAAAACCAGATGAGCTCGCCCGTGAATTCGGCCGACTTCTTGACGAGTAGCGGGTCGTCTGCATTGAGGACCAGCTTGCCTCCGTTTGAGACAGCGCGAGTAACGATCCATTTGCACTGCAACAGTTCGTTGAGATTCTTCGAGCCGAAATCACCAAGGTGATCCTTGGCAATATTAGTGATCAATGCCGCGTCAGCTTTGTTGATTCCCAGGCCGCGGCGCAGCAAACCGCCACGCGCAGTCTCCAGAATGGCCACATCGACCTCGTGCTCGCGAAGAACGTTGCGTGCACCGCCCGGACCAGACCAGTCGTCGCGGTCGACGATGCGGTCGTTTACTGCAATGAAATCCGTGGAGCTGAAGCCAACGTTGTGCCCCGCCGCTCTGACGATATGAGCGGCAAGCCGCACCGTTGTCGTCTTACCATTGGTGCCGGTTACAACCCCGGCAGGCACGTCGTGGAAGGCGGCCCAGTGCAGTGATTCCGGGTCAGGCAATTCACGAACAGGCCAGGTCTGAGAATGTCGCCCCAGCCCAAGAGATGCTTCGTCGTCGTCCCACAAAAACGTTACACCGTGCTCCAGGGCCAGGGATTCGAGTTGCAACAGTTCTGGATTGGCCTCTTCGGCCATTGAAGTACGAATAGCCGCCACAGCGTCGTCAAAGTCCGGTTGCTCAGCGCCATTAAGTTCGGCATCGCAGGTGGCGAAAGCCCACTCGTTAATCTCCGACGCCGCATACAATGCGTCGATCGGCGAGGTAAAACCGAGACTGACTCCGCCCGACAGCAGCAAGGTCTGAAACTCGCTGCTTTCCCAAGCCAATTCCGTCAGCATGCGCTCAACGTGTTTTCGCCACACCGGAATAAGTCGTTGCGCCTCGTCTTTGCTACACAGCACATCGAGAATAGCGCCGGGCCCGTCAAATAACAGGCTTGGACCGGTCAGTCTGCGAGCGTCGAGGAATTCCATAAACGTTCGCTAGTCGCTTTCTTCCCGCGCAATTCGCACGCCACGCTCATCGCTGATGATTTCGAACTCGCTATCGAACGCAAATTCGTCCGTCGCCGGCAACTCTATCGCCACCGGTGTCTTGGAGCCCGTTTCTTCGGCATGAGCACCCGAGTTGAAATAAATGATCTGCTTCCAGCTTCGCTTGACGTTGTCGCCAAGTACCAGCACAAGGTCGTTCGTTGCTGCTATCTCCAGCGCGTGTCGCGTGGCTTCCTGCTCGTCCGGTACGACCTCGATTGCACTCGCCGCAACACCTTGCTTGAGCAGGGTTTCTTTCAGCATAACCGCAACCTCGTCGTCTCCGCGGCCACGACGATTGTCGTCACAGCGACAAATGTAGTGGTCGAAATGGCCGGCAGCGATCGATGCGATTTCCTGGATATCCTGATCGCGGCGATCGCCCGGTGCGGCAAGCACCACAATACGCTGACCTTCAACATCGAAACGATCGACGAGATCGCAAATTGCTTTTACGGCAGCGGCATTGTGTGCGTAGTCGAGGATGACTTTGAATGGGTGCTCATCGTAAATGTTCATCCGGCCCGGCGCCTGGAAGAACGTCGAGTCGAAGGTCCGCAGCCCATGCTGGATATCTTCGATGCCGATATCCATGTTGTATGCCAATGCAGCGGCAAACATGGCGTTTTGCACATTGTGCATCGCGCGCCCTTCAATCGTCGCCGGAATCAGGTGTGTCCAGAGCAAAGGCGAGTGCGACTCGCCATCATAAATTGTGATCATGTGGCCGTTCATCGCCTGTTCGAGAACAAAGGCCTGGCCGCCAGCGCGAATATGCTGTTTCACAAGCGCATGCGATGGGTTCATGGTCACGTAACACAACCGAGCCGCTTCAGAGTAATCCGCCATCTGCAGACAGAGCGGATCATCGGCATTTAACACAGCAGCATCTTTCGCGATTTCGATCGGAACGCGCTTGACCTCAGCGAGTTGTTCCAGCGTGTCGATACCCCGCAGACCAAGGTGGTCTGATGAAACATTCAAACAGCAGGCGACGTTGCAGCGCCGGTAGCCCAGGCCGCTGCGTAACATTCCGCCACGCGCCGTTTCCATCACAGCTGCGTCGACTGATGGATCGCGCAGAATCATCTGCGCGGATGTCGGCCCGGTCATGTCACCCGAGACTGTGAGCTTGCCATCGATATAGACGCCATCGGTCGATGTCATGCCGACCGTAAAACCGGTCATTTTGAGGATGTGCGCGAGCATGCGCGACGTTGTCGTCTTGCCGTTTGTCCCGGTTATCGCCGCAATCGGCACTCGTTTTGGCGTATCCGGGGGAAACAACATGTCGATGACCGGGCCCGCCACATCTCTGGGCGTGCCTTCGCTCGGCGCGACGTGCATGCGAAAACCCGGGCCCGCGTTAACTTCGCAAATCGCCCCACCGGCTTCGCGGTACGACAGGGAGATATCGTTAGTCAGAAAATCCACGCCGCCGATATCGAGGCCGATCGCCCTGATCGACCGAATGGCCATTTCACGATTGTCCGGATGGATGATATCGGTGACGTCCAACGCCGTACCACCCGTGGACAAGTTTGCCGTAGAGCGCAGGTAGACGACCTCACCCTCCTTCGGCACGGTGTCTTTGTCATAGCCACTTTTGCTCAGCAGCTGTTCCGCCTGGTGGTCAAACTCGAGGCGCGTCAGTACTTTTTCGTGGCCTACGCCACGTCGCGGATCCTCGTTGACGATGTCGACGAGTTCAGCAACGGTGCGTTTGGCGTCGCCCACAACATGACCCGGCTCACGTTTCGCCGCAGCAACCAGTTCGCCATTCACCACCAGCAAGCGATGGTCGAATCCCTCGATGTAGCTCTCAACAATAATCGTTCGGCCGTGTTCAGCCGCTTTCTTGAAGCCGAGCTCGACTTCTTCATCTGTCTTGAGGTTGATCGAAACGCCACGACCGTGGTTGCCATCCAGCGGCTTGAGCACCACCGGAAAGCCAATGCGTTTCGCAGCGCGCACTGCTTCACTGGCACGACGTACGATGCGTTGCTCGGGCACAGGCAAGCCGAGATCGCGCAAGATGCCGTTCGTCTCTTCCTTGTCTCCAGCGAGATCCACTGCGATGTTGCCAGTACGTCCGGTGGTCGTGGCCTGAATGCGTTGCTGGTATTTGCCGTGGCCAAACTGCACCAGGCTGTAACGGTTCAGGCGAATCCAGGGGATGTCCCTTTCTTCTGCGGCATTGACGAGCGACGCGGTACTCGGGCCCAACGCACGTGATTGAGCAAAGCGTATGAATCGGTCACGCTCTTCCTCGAAATCCCATTCATCGTCTGGCCGGCCGTCTACAGCGATCTCCTCGGGCAACAGGCTGAGCAGCAACTTCAATGCCAGCGCGCTCGACCCCCGGCCGACCGATTCGTCTTTGTACTCGAACACCATGTTGTAGCGACCCGGATGGCCGTCGACAGACCGGGTCCTACCATACGTGACGGGCGAACCAGCGACGTTTTGCAGCTCAATGGCGACATGCTCCATGACGTGCCCCAACCAGGTGCCTTCGTCGTCTCTGAGGCGACGCACAAAGCCGCCTGGTTCCTGGTAAGAACAGCCGTGTTCATGCAGGCCTGGCAGGGTCTCGAGCAGTGGTTCGATGTATGCGTCGCCGAGACGGCCAGTCGGCCAGTTCTCGAGTTCGCCGAGCTCGAGGATGTGGCGGATAACCCGGAAGTGAGCGAAAACATTGGGGCCAACGTAAACGTTGGTGCTGACAATTCTCATCGTTGTAGTCCTGTCTGGCCTTATTCCGGCGAGGCGTGGCGCGACTCGATTTCGAATCGCCCGCCCGCAACCAGAATGTGCAACTTGATGTCAATCAAGCTGACCGGCTCGCCACGGCGAGCCCTGTCCATGGAAGAATAACTCAGATTTCTCGGATCGATCACGGTAATACCACCGCTACCCACGACCTCAAAGTCGTCACCGGGTCTGATGAACGCGGCCGTATCCTCGTCCAGGCCTATTCCAACAGCGAACGGATTGTAAGCCAGAGAGGTCAGCAGGCGACCCAGGCGATCGCGTTCGCGAAAATGCTGGTCGATAATGAATTTGTTTGTGAGGCCAAGGCCCGGCGCCATCGTAACCATGTCGGGGCTCGGTGTGCTGCCCTCACGACCACCGGCTATCATGTGCTCTGGCATAAAAGCCGCACCGGCCGACGTCCCGGCAACATTCATTCCTTCGGCGTGGCGACGGCGAATAAGCTGGGCAACCGCCGTACCGCCAAGCGTCGTTGAAAGCCGCAACTGGTTGCCACCGGTCAGGAAGACGCCATCGCACTTTTCGATGTACTCGAGATCGGCGCCCGACTCACAATCCTCGCGCGACTCGAACGGCAGCACCTGGGCATGGCTGATGCCGATTTTCCGGAATAGCTTCTCGTAGTTGCGACCTGTGTCTTCAAGCTCTGACGCCGTCGGAATAATGCCAATGCGCGCCTCCTTGCCACCGCATACCTCAACGAAACGATCGAGAATCTCGGGGTTATGAAATTTTTCTTCTGCGCCACCGATCGGGATGATATATCCGCGGTCAGTATGGCTAGTATTGTTGGAGGGGCTCATGGGATGATTGCTCGGACTTGTAAGCTTAAAAAAACGGTCGATATTGTACCTGAGGAAGGCGACGTGCTGCGGTAATTTGACCTCGGGCTACCTCGCGTAAAATCAGCCTACACCGGCAAATTGGCAGCCAAAATGACAGACGAATCACCACTCGGCAGACAGAGTACATACCTTGAGCAATACTCGCCCGGGTTGCTATACGCGATCGCACGTACGGGCAACCGCGAAGCCCTTGGGCTCGGCGACGACCTGCCATTTCATGGCACCGATATCTGGAATGCCTGGGAGCTGACCTGGCTCGATAACGACGGCCTTCCACAGGTGGGGACGGCTGAGATTCGCGTTCCTGCAGGCTCGCCGAACATCATTGAGTCGAAGTCTCTGAAGCTCTACCTCAACTCCTTTGCTATGACCCGCTGCGCATCCACTAGCGACGTAGCTGAGATGATCGAGCAGGATCTCATCCAAGCTGCCGGTGTTGATGTCGCCGTGCAGGTTCAACGGCCGTCGGAAACGGATGCCTCGACCGTTGCACAGCTGCCCGGCGAGTCTCTGGACGATCAGCAAGTTAGCTGCGATACCTACGAAGTCGATGCTGGTCTGCTGAAGGCCGACTCCGATGATGTCGTGACAGAATCCCTGCACTCGCATTTATTACGCAGCCTCTGCCCCGTCACCGGCCAGCCGGATACCGGCAGCCTACTGATCTCCTATACCGGGCCACGCATCGATCGTGCCGGGCTATTGCGATACATCGCATCGTATCGACAGCACCAGGACTTTCACGAAACCTGTGTCGAGCGAATATTCCTCGACATCATGGAGCGCTGCAAAGCGGAGAAACTTACGGTGTACGCACGCTACCAGCGTCGCGGTGGCATCGATATCAATCCGTTCCGTTCGAATTTCGAGGACGAGCCACCGAACCCGCGCCTCTGGCGACAATAGCGCTCCTTCGAGACGAGATACGACGTTTGGATTTCACACTTTATTGGTTCATGTTTCCGGTTTCGATTTTCGTCGCGACGTGCGCGATGCTCAGTGGCATTGGCGGGGCAGCGTTCTTCACGCCGATATTTATCCTCATATTCCCGCTTCTTGGTCCCGAATATGCGCTCGAATCGACACTTGCAGCGGTTGGCGCAGCGTTGTTTACACAGACATTCGGTTTCCTGTCCGGGTTTATCGGCTATTACCGCCGCAAGCTGATTGACTACACACTTGCCTGGAGAATTCTTCGCATTGCGGTTCCCATGGCAGTTCTAGGGGCATTCGCGGCAAATAGGGTGCATGACAGTGTGCTGCTTGCGGGCTACGCTCTCCTGGTAGGGATACTCGCGTTCGTGTTATGGCGAAACCCCATCCCCGGGAAAAAAACCAATTTGGAACATAGAGCTAAAGAACGGCGCGAGCTAACGGACTCGCGCGGTCACACTTACACGTATGACGACCCCCAACTGGCTGCGGGCAATCATGCCCTGACTGGAATCGGAGCATTCCTGACCGGCATGGTGTCAGTAGGCATCGGCGAGGTCACCATCTCGCAACTCACACGGAAGGGAGTTCCCATTGCCGTCGCTGCGGCTACTTCGGTACTCGTGGTTATCGTAACTGTCGTCTTCGCATCGACGATGCTGTTCGCTCAACTTATTCAAACCGGTGGCTGGACTGCCGTACCGTGGAACCTGCTTTGCTTTAGCATTCCGGGCGTGTTGATTGGTGGGCAAATCGGTCCACGATTACATGGCCTGGTATCACAGTTGACGATGCGCCGCGCAATAAGCGTGTTGTTTGTCATTCTGGCATCGACAATGATAATAGTCGCCGCCGAGCGAGCCGGACTACATTGATGAAAAAAATGCGCTGGGGCATCGTCGAACTGCGACATGTGAAAGCAGAATTGGGCTATCCAGCGACTCGTTCTTCACTGATTGATAACTCACTCGTGTTCATTTAGTTCGTCACTCGAACCGTGTTCCAGGGTCTTATCCCTCAGCTACTCTGCAGATTTGCAGTATTGCTCGACGTAAGCCTGGTGCTCTGGCAACTGTGAAACCGTAGTATCGACATTGGATTTGATCTGTTGCAGGAACCTGTTGAGTTCCTCGTCATCCATAACATCGACGACCCGATGGTATTGCTCGGGCTCGATTCCCTGCCCCAGCATCACCTGGATCCAGGAATTTTCCGCGAATAGCTCGTTGGGTATTCTGAACACTCTGCCGGTCTTCCGAAAAAGCTCGATTCGATGTGCCAGTGTTTCCGGAATTTCCATATTGCGGCAGTAACGCCAGAACGGCGTGTCGTTCCGGTTCGTCACGCTATAGTGCAAAATAATAAAGTCGCGGATAGTCTCAATTTCGAATCGCGCTTGTTTGTTGAATTCATCGATATCCGTCTGTTCGATTCTGTTGTGCGGGAACATCTGCATTAGACGAATCGCACTTCTTTGAATAAGGTGAATACTGGTTGATTCGAGCGGCTCCAGGAATCCGCTTGATAAACCGATCGCTACGCAGTTCTTACTCCACTGTTTCAAGCGCTGACCAGGACGAAACTTGATAACGCGCGGCTCGGTAATCAGTTCGCCTTCGATGTTGGCCTGTAAGGTCTCGCGCGCGTCTTCATCGCTGATGTAGCGGCTGCAATAAACCATGCCGTTGCCAACGCGATGCTGCAATGGAATGCGCCATTGCCAGCCGGCCTCACGCGCGATCGATCGCGTATACGGTATCGCCGGGCCGGTCGATTCAGTCTGCACTGCGACGGCGCTCTCACAAGGTAACCAGTGCGACCAGTCTTCATAACCGGCATGCAGCGTCTGTTCAATAAGCAGCCCACGAAACCCTGTGCAGTCGATAAACAGATCGCCCTCAATCTCCTTACCAGAGTCCAGCGTAAGCGATGTAATGAAGCCCGAATCCGAATCAGTGTTGACGTTGACGATCTTGCCCTCGATTCGCACCGTGCCGTCTTCCTCGCTGAGCTTCCTTAAGAACTTTGCGTACAGCGTCGCGTCGATATGAAACGCATAGTTAAGCCCGTTTTTGGGCAGGTGTGCGAACTTGTTCTCTTGTGCTGCCCGTAACTCAAGGCAATAGTTACCGAACTCCTCGGCAATTCCTTTTTGCCGACCAGCTAGCCAGATGTGCTGGAACCCGGCACTCCAGTGGTCTGTACCGGTGTTGCCAAACGAATGAATGTAGTCCTCGTTTACATCGCGCCAGTTTTCGAACGATATGCCGAGCTTGAATGTCGCCTGTACCGCGGCCATGAACTCCGGCTCACTAATCTGGCACAACTGGTTGAACTTCACTAGCGGTGGAATGGTTGCCTCTCCGACGCCTACCGTGCCAATCGCGTCCGATTCGATGAGGCTGATGTCGAGCACCTTGCCCATGGTCTTCGACAACATTGCCGCGACCATCCAGCCGGCGGTACCGCCCCCGGCGATAACGATCTTCTTTATGCCTTCGCTATTCATGTCAGTCCTGTATTCATTCTGTGCGTGAGTATTAGCGATTCAGTTTGTTCAGCAGATCTGCTCGCAGCTTCCTCGCGATCTGCTCGTCAATCGGCTTCAATATGCCCCGAGCCCGTTCCGGAATATGCTCGAATGTGCTGTCATCAACACCGAAAACATAATATTGGAAGATGTCATGCCACACCTTACGTTGTTCCGGCGGAAGATCGCGAATGGTCAGGAGGGCATGATTCAATGCGTTGACCGGCGTACCCATGTAATCGGGTGATTGCCGCCACCAGTAGTTTATCAGTACATTGAAGCTGTCCAGGCCTTCGACGTGATGCCACCACATACTCGGAATAAACAGTGCATCACCGGGTTCCATCTCCGCCACCCGCGCACTCTTTAATGCCTGGCGGAACTTCGGGTATTTGTCAAAATCGGGATCGTGAAAGTCCACCAGGCTTATCTCCCGTCCAGCCGGCGTGACGTCCAGCGGACCCACGTATAAATTTTCGAGTTCCTCGGGTGGAAACAACGTGAAGCGCCGGTGGCCGACCGCGCAACACGCCACGTTGTCCGGCAGATCCCAATGCGCAGCGATGCGAGATCGATTGCCCAACCAGATGCTGGCCAGCGGTCGTTTATCGCCAAAAGCGATGTCATTTTCAGCCCGAAAGCCCGGCAAACAGGCGTCAACTGTCGTGGATCCGACGTAGTAGGATGGCGCCTCATCGACGTGCTCGTGCCTGAGTATTTCGATGAGCACCTGTTCGAGCTTGACCATGCCTTGGTCGAAGTTGAAGCCCGACATGTCATGGTTATAGAAAAGCCGACCCCCAACCTCTGGCGGGCCACAACCGACGCCGACTGCGGCATCGGAATAGAACCTGAGGATATATTGCCCGGCCGCAGCCGCAGACTCCCGGCCCGCCTTCACGAGCGGCCAGTCGGCGACCAGGCCCTTAAGCAGCAATGGCTCGGTCGAGGTCAGGATCTCGGCTGGGACAGCATCGGCCCGCACACCTTGCACCTCTTTAACTGTTCGGCCGGTCTCAAGCATGCGCGTGCGGGGTCACTGCTCGAGCCGTGCGTTCTTCTTGTCGATGAGGGTGCGAATATTCGAAAGCGATGCAATCGCCATGTAGATAGGCAGCAAGAACCCTTTCTCATTGAGGCTCGCAACCACATCGCCATCGAGCTCTGCCAGTGCATCTTCGTTAATCGAATAAAAGCCCATCAGCCGGTTCTGGGATCCGTCATTGAGCTCAACGTCCAGCGCGACCGGCTCCAGCAAGCCATGTTCCACAAGCGCCTTCATAAACAGTTGGTGGACCCCGTAACCCTCGTTGATCGTATTCAGGATGGAGTTGATCCGCTCCAGGTACTCGCTGATTCCGCCGTGCGCCAGGAACGCGGCTTCTCCCTCGCTGTCGCTGATTCGCGGGCTGTCCATATCCACGTGTATGAGCGGTTCTTTTCCGGAACCACCGCTTGACGCAGACTGCTGGAAGCCTATTAAGAACGGCTGCCGCTGCACAGTCAGTGGTATGTAATTCGCGTCCCACCCTGTATCGCTCAAGAACAGGTTCTCATTGTCTTCAAAACCAAATACGGCGACAGAGGTATATTCTCCGGTCTCGGCATCCTTTCTGAAAAAGACCGGGTAGTCCGCCTGTGTGCTACGAAATTCCCAGGAAAACGTCATCGTGAACTGGATATTGTCCCCGTACTCTGCTGACCTTGCCGTGATTACTTTGAGGTCTTTGTGATCGACGTTATTCAATAAGACATGGTTTGTCATGCTCGGCCTTCACGTGTATTTGTTTTTAGGGTGATTGCTCATATTCGACTGCTTTCACGGCTCCTATAGTACTCGCGCCTCACCCACATAAGATATAAAAAAGCCGCTGAAATCAGCGGCTTTTTCTCATAACGACTGTTATGAACGCTTTGCTACACCCTGGCTATCTCTAGCGGAAGTTGTAGCGAGCGCCAATCATGTATCTCGGGCCTGTAGTCGTGACATACGCAGCCGCATTCTGAGTACGAGCGTAACTACGAGTGTACTCGTCGGTGAGGTTAATACCTTCAACAAAGAATGTAAGGTCCTCGTTGTAGTTGTAACTCACGTTCGCATCCAGCTGGCCATACGATTCTATGTAGATCGGGTTCGGCTGTCCGGCTCCGTCTAACCTCGCGTCCAGGTACTCGTCTCTCCAGTTATAAGCAACTCGCGTCGACCAATCATCGTTCTCGAAGAATACGATCAGGTTGGCAGAATCACTAATACCCTCAAGGACGAACTGGTTCGCCGCATTCAGATTGTCATATTCATTATCGGTATTAACGATCGTGTAGTTTGCACTGAGACCGAATCCAGTGTCACCGAACATATGCTGTACCGCGAGTTCCCAACCGTCAACGCCCTCTGTCGACGCATTCGTCGGCACGAAGATCTGGAACTCAGAAGCCGGATCCTCTCCTGCAATACCCTCAATCGTACCCGTAAAGTTACCGCTCAGATCCGTTCCGGTGATCGTAACTTCGGGAGTAGTGCCGTAGTTTGTGAATATGTATTGACGAATGGCTATGGGATCGCCCGTGCCGCCGGTCGCAGCATCCGCCTCGGCGTATCTGGCGCCCTGGCCCGGGTGTGGCAGATCAAACGGAGTGCCGGTTATCGTCGAGATCGTAATATAGTTCTCGATGTCCTTATTGAAGTAGCTTACGGACGCATAGCTTCCCGAACCGTAGTACCACTCGAACGAAACATCGATATTTGTCGATTCCAGCGGCAGCAATCCCGGGTCGCCCTGGTTGCCGTTACCGCCATTAATCCTGATCGAATCGTCGATCGTCTGGCCGCCCTGAATGTCTCCCCAGCCCGGACGCCCAATCGTCTCGCTGTAGCCGAGCCGTAAAATCATATCCTCCGCAACTTCGACATTGAAGTCTATGCTCGGCAGCACGTAGTCATAGTCGCCTTTGAGCGTTGTGAAATCGCTACCTACCTTTTCCACGGTAAATTCATTTGCAGCCGCCCACAAGATCCGGGTGGCGACCGGCACCAGAGCGTCGGAGGTTACATCAGTTTGCTCGTAGCGAAGGCCGGCCGCGAGATTGGCGGGCTTGTCGCCCATGTCAAAACTTGCGTTGAACTGGACATAGGCCGAAGTAGTCTCTTCTTTCGTACGCCGATCGACCTGAAAGACATCGCTTGGCCCCCAGCGAGTGCCTCCGATAGCTGCTTGTGCCGCATCAATCGCCGCCGGGAAGTCCACTCTAAGGAATTCCTCGACCAGGTTCGGATTGTTCGATCCTGGAATGTTGCTGAAATAGCGACGTACAGAATCCACCTCAAAGAGAGAGTCGTCGTAGTCTGCCGGTGTGCCGACGCCGCCCCAGGAGTCCTCCTGCACGTTCGCATACGCCGACTGGTTGTCCACCTCCGACGTCATCACGCCGAAATCGAGACTGTACGCGTCATTATCGAAGAAGTAGCTTCCGCTCAAACGCAGCTCTTGAACCTCGTTATTCGAGACGGCATTGCGGAATGAGGATCCGGTCGTGTATGTCTGCGACGGATCGGCTCCGGTGGTACCTGGCGCATATTCCACTTGATAGACCGGGAAGTCCTGGCTCCAGTCGGTGGTCGTCGTACCTCGATAGAAGCCGAAGAAACCAACTGCATTGTTGGTCCCGTAGGGGCTTGCCTTACCAGAGTCCGACTCCGAACTATGAAAATCCAGCCCAAAGCTGAGTTGGTCACTGGGATCCCACTCAAGATTGAGGCCAATGGAGTTCAGCTCATGGACGACGCCAAACTGGGCGGCGTTACCGCCGAAGTCACCGTTGGGATCAGCGTTAACGGGATCATTCGGGTCGCGGACCTCAGAGTAAGAAATCGGCCCAGCCACCGGGCCATCCGTCCAGCTGGAGATCGTCGTCGGTTGAGTAAGACCATTCCAGGCAGAAAGCTCTGCGCCTTGTTGCAGTATCTCGTTTTCTGCATACGTGTAGTCCAGCGTCGCAGTCAGGGTGTCCGTTGGGGCGAACTGCAGCGTTAGCTGGCCGTTTGTTCTAACGCGCTGAATATCATTGAAAGTGTAGGAAATATTCTGCGGCACCTGGTAGATGCCCGTAGGTCTGTTCGTGGTAACAGTTCCATTAACACCTTCCGCCGGCAGCGCTCCCCAGCCCGCCGGGTTGTCACCGAAATTCGTCCGCCAGCCGCTTGATGCGCTGGCCTGGGCGTAACCGAGGTTACGATCCTGGTAGCTCCCCGTGATGCCGACACCAACCTTGCCATCAGCAAACGTATTGCTGAATATGCCGGAGATTTCCGGCGTTGCACTGTCGCCATTCTCAACCGACGAATCCAGCACATATTTGGCGCCCAAACTTGCAACCATGTCACGACTGTCCAGCGGCCGAGCCGTCTTGATATTGATCGTCGCGCCCATGCCACCGGTTGGTAGACGAGCCTGACTGGTCTTGTAGACGTTAAGCGCGGCAACCGCTTCTGATGCCAGGTTTGCAAAATCGAAAGACCGTGAATCGGATGAAGCTGTCGCCTCGATGGTGGTACCCGGCATCTGCCGGCCGTTAAGCGTGACCAGATTGAAATCCGGACCCACACCACGAACCGTTACGCGCGATCCTTCACCGATCGCTGTGCGATCAATCGACACGCCGGTAATCCGTTGCATGGACTCGGCAAGGTTTGTGTCCGGGAATTTGCCGATATCTTCCGCGATGATGCCATCCGACACGCCCTGTGCGTCGCGTTTCTGGACCATTGAAGACTGGAGACTGCCGCGAATGCCGACGGCAACGATTTCTTCGATTACGTCTTCCTGCGCCACAGCCGGTGACATAACTGTTGCGCCAAGCGCCAATGCGACACCCGTTGCTAATGGCGTTCTACGGAAAGATGATTTTTGCATGCTCGAGCCCCCAGGCTTGCGATCAAATATTTTGCCGAAAATGACGAATTCAGCGTCTGTGCCACCGGTAAATAGTTGCATTTATCAGGTGACAGCGCTGTCAGTAGGTGTTTATACTTATCCCTGACAACGCTGTCAAGAACGACTGCAATTTAGCCTGGTGACAGCGCTGTCAATATTGAATATAATTTGCGCTTGGTTAAAGGCGCTGGGGCGCTGGGGCGCTCGTATATGGTCAACCTTAGAATCGGTATTTGCGCATTATTTGTGGTCGCCCTGTCGACACCGGTGGCGCACGCGGATGCGGCACACTACGAGGATCGTTCCGAATACCTTGCACCCAGGGCCGTATTTGTACCTATTGTTGACGGCGTTGCCGATGAGGCCATTTGGAAGCAGGCACGTTGGCAGGATATGACCCGTCGCTGGCTCGGGCCCGAATACTCGGCAGGAGATTTTCAGGGGCGCTACAAGGTCGTCTGGACGGAAGACAAGATCTACATCCTCGGTGAGTTCGTCGACGACATCCTTATCGATACGCACCGCGATCCGCTCGTTCAGTACTGGGATGACGACACCTGGGAGATATTTCTCGACGAGGATTTCTCGGGCGGCGAGCACCAGTTCAACCACAATGCGTTTGCCTATCACATGTCGCTCGACAACCAGGCGATCGACATTGGCACCGAACAAAAACCACGCAACTATTCGCACCACGTGACCAGCCAATGGAAACAACAGGGCGACAAGATCGTGTGGGAACTGTCCATTTCTGTCTACTCGGACAAGTACGTCGACGGTTCAGACGATAACGTGCCGGTTGCGCTTAAGCCTGGAAAAGTCCTCGGACTGATGCTGGCCTACTGCGACAACGACGGCAGCGA
>RCNB010001404.1_pt1 | contig 15079 bp, 10 predicted proteins | sample 2041321 | NCBI WGS metagenome assembly RCNB01 (sample SAMN09708232, study PRJNA481090) | Marine sediment metagenome, whole genome shotgun sequencing project. | reverse complement strand
ATCCGTCTTTTTCGCATTACTTGATCAGTTTCTCAGATTCTTTCTTTGTCCAATTACAGATCGTTTTAATATCGGACTCTGAGGGTGCCTTTTCGGGATGCTGTTTTAAATGTTTTTCAGGGGGCATATCTCCTTTTTCCACGACTTCACAAATCTTGGTCAGCAATGAGATCTTTTTGGTCAGTTTATATTCTTCCCATTTTTTAAAGTCCAGGGCATCCAGCGCTTTCTCAGCTTTGGATCCTGTAGTGTGGCAATTATAACAAGAGTTTGTAAGTATTCCTGATACTTTTTTAGGGAAATCATCTTGAGGTTCTGAAGGGGATGGATTTGCATTTCCCCTAATCAATGTGGTGTGGATCAGCAGAATGGTAAGTACAATCCGGATTCCTTTTTTCATAGTATGATATTCATTAAATATTTGCGGATCGAAATATAGCCAAAATATCAATACCAGTAAAGAGGTATAAACCGGACTAGCCAGACGGTTTCCTATTCATACCGGAGCGAGTTAACCGTATGCTGCCGGGCAGCCTTAATTTTTTTTCCACATTATTAAATTATTATGTGGAGGCAAAAATTATGCGTTAACATGCCGCTCGGCGTGGTAGGAGGATCTTACCAGGGGACTGCTCTCCACGAAACGGAATCCCATCTCCAACCCGGTCTTTTTGTATTCCCTGAATACGTCAGGGTGGATATAGTCTTTTACCGGATAATGGTGCAATGTTGGTTGCAGGTATTGCCCTATGGTAAGGACTTTGCATCCGGTCCCACGCAGGTCTTCCATGGTATCCAGCACTTCATCACGAGTTTCCCCAAGACCCAGCATGATGCCTGACTTGGAAATGGACCCTTTGGATGATATATATCTTACAACATCAAGGCTGGTTTCATATTTATTCAGGCTCCTGATCCTGGATGTCAAACGCTGCACGGTTTCAAGGTTATGGGAGATTACTTCAGGACCGGCATCGATGACCAGCTGAATATAATTGTGCCTGCCCCGAAAATCCGGTATGAGTGTTTCAAGCGTAACCTGAGGATTGATCTTTTTCACTGTCCGGATCGTTTCCGCCCAGAACGAAGCCCCGCCATCTTCCAGGTCATCCCTGTCCACAGATGTCAGTACGCAGTGTTTCACCCCAAGGGTTTTAATCGATTCCGCCAGCCTTCGGGGTTCATCCCAATCAACAGGCTTGGGTTTTCCCGTAATGACGGAACAGAATTTACAGGCCCTGGTACAAATATCGCCAAGGATCATAAAGGTGGCAGTACCGGCATTCCAGCATTCTCCGATATTCGGACAATTCCCGCTCTTGCAAATGGTATGCAGATTGTTCTTTTCCGACAGGTTCTTAAGGTGACTGTAATTACCACCGGCAGGCCTCTCCATCCGGAACCACTCGGGCAGTCGTCTCACATTCTCTTTTTCCATCAGGATGAGATATTATTAATAGTCCAAAATTACCGATTTATTTTGAAGCATTCTAAATCACGTGTGAATGGCAGAATAAAGTCAAATTTGGAGTGGGTAGTTACTAATTTTAGAATTGAAATGAAACTGTGGTTATGATTCTCGGGCTTGACATTGGATCCATGTCCATCTCAGCGGTGCGGCTGAATAGCGGAAAAGAGATCACCGGCACCTTCTATGAAGCCCACCATGGACGGGTTGGAAAATGCCTGCAAAAAATGGCCAGCCAGCTGGATCCTGAAAACAGCCTGGATATTGCACTCACCGCTTCCACCCTCTTTAATTCCGGAGAATTCGAATTTACAGATATTCAGACCGCATTGATAAGTGCCAGCAGGTATCCCGGGAAGGGGTTTGATCATATCCTGCATGTGGGGGCTGAAAAATTTTACCTGGTCAAGAAAGATCCCGAAGGGAGGTATGAATCCTCCCGCACAAATACATCCTGTGCCGCGGGTACGGGGAGTTTCCTGGACCAGCAGGTCAAAAGGCTTGATATCCCGTCAATTGAGGAATTCTGCAAGCTTGCTGAAAAGAACAGGGACGATGTACCTGACATTGCATCCCGCTGTTCTGTTTTTGCCAAGACCGACCTCATTCATGCCCAACAGGAAGGCCATTCACTTGGGGCCATATGTGACGGGCTCTGCAAGGGACTGGCCAAAAATATCACAGACACCCTGTTCCATGACGCTTCCCGGGGGGGTGAGATACTCTTCACAGGAGGAGTATCCAAAAACCAGGTTGTGGCCGCATATATCCGGGAGATGCTTCAGTCAGACCTGATCGTCCATCCATATTCCCACCTGTTCGGAGCCCTTGGAGCCGGATTGCTGGCCCTTGAGCGATCCGGGCAGCATAATAACAGGAAAAACCTTGAAGATCTCATCAAATTCTTTTCCCATGGCATTAATGAGCGAAAATATTATTACCAACCTCTTGAATTATCGCTCAGCCAGTATCCCGATTTCAGCAAAACCAGGAGATGGGATCACCGATCCGACATCAGGGGATATGAAAAAACAGTCGAAGTAGAATTATTCGAAGATCCCGGCCGGGAAAAGCCAGATGGAATTTACATAGGATTCGATATTGGCTCCACCAGTACAAAAGCCATTATCAGCACCGGCGACAATCTACCCCTGATCGGCTACTACACTTATACCTCCGGGAAACCCATAGAGGCCGTATACAGCATCATGGAAGCTCTGGAAACATTCATGAAAAAGCATGCCTGGTCTCCAGCTATCCTGGGTACTGGCACCACAGGTTCAGGAAGAAAGCTGATCGGGAAAATATTGAATGCCGACATTATTCTGGATGAGATCACTGCACATGCACGGGCAGCCATTCATCTGAATCGGGATATTGACACCATCATAGAGATTGGTGGACAGGATGCCAAATTTACAGTACTCAAAGATGGAGAGGTGGTCTTTTCCCAGATGAATGCAGTATGTGCTGCAGGTACCGGAAGCTTTATTGAAGAGCAGGCGGCTAAACTGGATGTATCCCTGGCAGAATATACCGGGCGTGTGGAAGGCCAAAAGGCACCATTGACCAGTGACAGGTGTACGGTTTTTATGGAACGGGATATCAACAATTTCATCAACGAGGGATATGCTGTTGATGAATTACTGGCTGCCGTACTCTTTTCCGTGAGGGATAATTACCTGAAAAAGGTAGCCATGGAAGGGATGATCGGTGAGAAAGTCTGCTTCCAGGGTGCCACAGCCAGGAATAAGGCCCTGGTGGCTGCTTTTGAGCAAAAACTGGGCAGGGAGATTTTTGTTTCCCCGTTCTGTCACCTGACAGGGGCATATGGAATAAACCTGGTCATGCAGGAGGAGAAGATCCGGAAGAGCCGGTTCAGGGGGCTGCAGCTCTATCAGACAGATATCCCTGTAAAAACTGAGATCTGTGAACTTTGTAACAACCATTGTAAACTGACGATAGCCAGGATAAAAGATGAGGAGGTCGCCTATGGTTTCCTCTGTGGAAGAGATTATAAAACCCCGAAGTATGTGGCCAGGGAAGAAGCCGGATTCATGCTTCTGGCAGAGCGGAAAAAGTCTTTTGATACGCGTATTGACAATCCCCTGGGATCAAAAATTAAAATCGGGATCCCTTCTGCCCTTCATATGTTTGAGGAAATCCCTTTCTGGCGGGTTTTCTTCCGCGAGATTGGAGTGGATCTCATCACCAGCAATACCGATAAAACATTGCTGAAGGCCGGTAAACATCTTGCAGGTGCTGAATTCTGTGCACCCATCGAATCCATGTACGGACATGTTAATGCACTCACTGAAAAAGTTGATTATATTTTTCTTCCGGTTTATATTGAAACCAGGGACAGGTCAGCGGCACGGGAAAGGAATTATTGTTACTATACACAGTTCAGTCCTTCCATAGTATCCCAGATCGGGGATGACAAATTGGGGGAAAGATTCATTATACCCGAGATGGATTTCAGCCAGTCCCAAAAAAAATACATGACCGCTCTGTACCTGTCCCTGGAAAAAGTATTGAATGGTGACATTAACTTCAAAAGCATCAGTAAAGCATGGGAGAAAGCCTCCCGGCATGTTGAACAACGGACAATGGATTGGAAGGAAAAATTCACCAGGGAGTTCCTGCCGGGACAGGGTCTTTCAGTGGTTTTACTGGGAAGGCCATATGTAATTCTATCCGGGGAACTGAACAAAAGCATACCGGAGTATTTCTCCACACGGGGGATAAAATGCTTCTTTCAGGACATGTTACCGGTGGATACGTATAAGTCCTCATTTACCCGCGAAGTTTTACAGAAGGTTCCCTGGCATTATGCAGCCAATATCCTGGGAGCCGCAGATTATATTGCCCGTACACCCGGACTGTACCCTGTACTGGTAACGGCTTTCAAGTGTGCACCGGATTCATTCATCATTGATTACTTTAAGAAAGTACTTGAAGTGCATTCCAAACCATACCTGATCCTGCAGATCGATGAACATGATTCCGCCGTGGGGTATGAAACGAGGATAGATGCAGCCCTGAGGTCTTTCAGGAACCATGGTTCAAAAAAACCGCCTGTAAAACTGGAGAAAATACCCGGCATTTTCCCCAGGATGGAGCATAGGATAGGGAAAAAGACCCTCTTATTACCAAACTGGGATTCTTACTCAGCACGCCTGCTGACCGCCGTCTTCAGAAAGAAAGGCATAGACGCCCGGCTCCTGGAGCCCTCTGACCTGAATATCAGGCAAGGCATGGCTCACAATACCGGCCAGTGCATTCCCATCAATATTGTTGTCCAGGATGCCATCAATTATATCCAGAAACACGCACTGGATCCGTCCAACACCATGTTATGGATGGCCAAATCAAGGTTGACCTGCAATTTCCGGCTGTACCCGGAATACATCAAAACCCTTATGGATAATTACGGACAGGGAATGGAAAATGTAAGTGTCTATGAGGGCATCAATTCCAACCTGGATTTATCAATTGGCACATCCATTCAAACTTATTTTGCCTATATGCTCGGTGGATTGATCAGGAAAATGGGATGCCAGACAAGGCCCTTTGAAAAGGTCCCGGGCAGCACCAACCATGCCATTGAAAACTCACTGGCCATCCTGGAAAATGCTTTTGGCGGCCAGCTTGATCTTGAATCTGCTGTTAGAGAGATGGCCGGGCTCTTTAATGGTCTCAGCCTTGTTGAGAATGGTGAAAAACCAGAGGTAGCTATTTTTGGGGACCTGTTTGTAAGGGATCATGAGGTGATGAATCAAAACCTGATCGATTTTGTTGAAAATGCCGGAGGGGTCGTGGTTACAACACCCTATCATGATTATGTAAAGATCACTGCCAGCAATGTTAGAAGGAGGATGCACAAAAAGGGGGAGCATTACATGGCCATATTGTCAAAGATCATGCTTGCCCTGCTCGATAAACTTGACATGAAGTATTACAGGCAGTTTGAGAGCATCATCGGGATAAAAGAAAAAATCAATCCGCAAAGCCTTGAAAAACACCTGGATACTTTCAACGTTAAACCCTATCATTCAGGGGAATCGTATGATAACCTGCTGAAGATATTTCACATCCTGGAATACCATCCGGACCTGTCCCTGTTTATCCAGACCAATCCTGCTTTCTGCTGCCCAGCCCTCATTACCGAGGCCATGACCGGAAAGATCAAAGCGGTTAGCGGAGTGCCTGTAGTCACTGTTACCTATGATGGCACCAGCGAGGGGAAAAATGATATCATCCTGCCCTACCTGGTGGCAACCAGGGAGCGCATGGGGGTTTAAGAAATTATTCGTAAATTTGGTTTTTCATCTTTAGATATTTATAACACATTCATTTTCTGCATATTAATAATATAGTAATGGCCGGACTTAAGCTTGACATATCCAATATATACCCCTTCATCCCGGAGGAATCCATCCTGGGATTTCAGGAACAGGTAAATACACAAATAAGCTCCCTGAATGAAAAAACAGGTGCGGGTAACGATTTTCTGGGATGGCTTGACCTGCCATCAAACATTTCGGAGGACCAGATCAATAGTATTGAGGAGGTTGCAGCATCTTTACGCGAGAAGGCAGAAATAATAGTGGTCGTGGGCATAGGGGGTTCCTACCTTGGGGCAAAATCCATTATCTCGGCAATGAGCCATAATTTTGATAAATTCAGGGGAGGGAAGAAAGATCCCGATGTAATCTTCGCCGGTCAGAATATCGGAGAAGATTACCTTTCCGAGTTAATTGAGGTACTTGATGCCCTTAGTTATGCCATTATTATAATCTCAAAATCAGGGACAACCACTGAACCTGCCATTGCTTTCCGGATCCTGAAAGAACACCTCGAAGAGAAAGTAGGACCTGCAGAAGCCAGCCAGCGGATCATTGCCATCACGGACAATAGCAAGGGTGCACTCAGGAAACTCTCTGACCAGGTGGGCTACCATTCATTTACCATCCCGGATGATGTAGGCGGAAGGTATTCCGTGCTCACACCTGTAGGCCTTTTGCCCATTGCCTGTGCCGGCTATGATATCCGGGATTTTATCAAGGGTGCCACTGGATTGAAAAAACAGACAGGCCAGGATATTTCCTTCAGGGAAAATCCTGCAGCCCTCTATGCTGCAGCAAGATATGCCCTGTACCGAAATGGCAGGTCAATTGAGATCCTGGCCAACTACAATGAGAAACTCATCTACTTTTCAGAATGGTGGAAGCAATTATACGGAGAGAGCGAAGGCAAAGAGAACAAGGGTATATTCCCTGCCAGCGTGAATTTTACGGCTGATCTGCATTCTATGGGACAGTATATACAGGAAGGGGAAAGAATCTTGTTCGAGACTGTAATTTCTGTAAGTAATCCCGACAGGCATCTTACCATTCCTGAGGATAAGGGGAACCTGGACCAGCTGAATTACCTGGCAGGGAAAAGGATCAATGAAGTTAACCAGATGGCTGAACTCGGGACATTACTGGCCCATATTGATGGAGGTGTCCCCAATATGCGGATCGAAATACCCGCCATCAATGAATACCATCTTGGAGAACTGGTCTACTTCTTTGAAATAGCCTGTGGCATCAGTGGTTACCTGCTGGAAGTCAATCCTTTTAACCAGCCAGGGGTGGAAGCGTACAAAAAAAACATGTTTGCCCTGCTGGAAAAGCCCGGATTTGAGAATGAAACCAGGGCCATCCAGGAAAGGCTTAATAAATAGAAAGCTCCCTGTTATCCCAGCTTGTGGTCTTCAAGGAAGTCTCCAAGCACATCCTCCAGGTTGGGATGACCTATTTCCTGCAGATCATAGAATACCCTGGTCGTGGGCTTATTGATCTGGATGATCCTGGTCAAATCAATCGGAGTGCCGATCACAACGGCATCACAATCCGTATTATTGATGGTTGTTTCCAGGTCCTGCAGTTGTTCTTCTCCATAACCCATTGCTGGCAGGAGTGTTCCGATCTCCGGGTAAATCTCGAAAGTCTCGGCAAGTTTACCAACCGTGAATGGCCTCGGATCAACCAGTTCAGTTGCGCCGAATTTCCTGGCAGCCACAATCCCTGCTCCAATTTTCATTTCTCCATGGGTGAGAGTGGGACCGTCTTCAACAACCAGTACCCTTTTGCCCTTGATCACTTCAACATCTTCTACCTGTATTGGTGAAGCCCCGTCAATTACTGTAGCAGCAGGATTTACAAGCGCAATATTTTCACGGACAGTCTGGATGCCGGCCGCATCGGCACTGTCTATCTTGTTTATGATCACCACGTCTGCAATGCGTAAAGTGACTTCTCCCGGATAATAACTGAGTTCATGTCCGGGCCTGTGCGGATCGGTCACGGTAACCATCAGATCCGGTTGATAAAATGGAAAATCATTGTTTCCTCCGTCCCATAAAATGATGTCACAACCATCCACATCCTTTTCTGCTTCCCTCAGGATGGCCTCGTAGTCAACCCCGGCGTAGATCACATTTCCGCGGACAACATGGGGTTCATATTCCTCCATCTCCTCGATGGTACAATTATGCCGTTCAAGGTCATTCAGGGTGGCGAAACGCTGTACTTTCTGTGCAACCAGGTCTCCGTAAGGCATCGGGTGCCGGACAGCGACTACTTTTAGTCCCTTGTTCATCAATATCTCAATGATCCTCCTGGATGTCTGGCTTTTTCCACACCCCGTCCTTACTGCACCCACGGCAATGACCGGTTTACTGCTTTTGATCATGGTGGCCTTCCCACCCAGTAAAACGAAATTTGCCCCGGCGGCATTCACCAGGGCACTTACTGCCATTACCTTTTCATAGGGAACATCACTGTATGAAAAAACCGCAAAATCTGCCTCAAGTTTCCTGATCAGTCCGCTTAGATCCTCCTCCCCGTGTATCGGGATCCCGTCGGGATACAATTTACCTGCCAGTTCCGCAGGATATTTACGGTCATCGATATCAGGTATCTGTGCGGCCGTGAAAGCCCTTACGTTATAATCCTCGTTATCCCTGAAAAAAGTATTGAAGTTGTGGAAGTCACGACCAGCTGCCCCGATAATGATTGCACTTTTTCTTGACATATCTGAAATTTTTCTATAAATATACATTATATGTATATAGGAGCTTATGATTTTTATTAGGTCATGTTATATATCATGAGTATATTTAATTTTACTGATAATCTCATCTATCCTGATGAATTTTCTTGCTCATATTTATCTGTCTGGGGACTCCATGGAAATCCTGATTGGTAATTTCATTGGCGATTACGTCAAAGGGAAAAATCTTACCGGATATCCTGATGAAGTGAAACAAGGAATCATGTTGCACCGGAAGATTGACAGCTTCACTGATAGCCATAGCATCACCCGCTCATCCAAGAAGATCATCGCCGAGAAATACGGACTGTATGCCGGGATCGTCGTGGATATTTATTATGATCACTTCCTTTCCGCAAACTGGGACCTTTATTCAGAAATGCCACTCAGGGAATATATCCATGACAGGTACAGGTTGCTGGATTCCGGATTTTCCATATTCCCGGCCGGGGTTAAAAGCTGGTTCCCTTACTTTATCAAGAGTAACTGGCTTGAAACATATATCCATTTCGAAGGTTTGAACATGGTATTCAAGCGGATGTCATATCGCACCTCACTCCCTGACCATTCCGATTATGCAGTAAACCAGTTAAAGGAGAATTACGATTTTCTGAAGGAGAATTTCATTGAATTTTTTGCCGACATGCGGGAGATGGTACAAAAGGATTACAATATTATTCTCTGATATCCTTCACTACCATTTACCAGAACACTTCCTGAATACCCTTTCAAGCTCTTCGGCATAGATCCCCATACTGTCCTCATCGATCTTCAGCCTCCTCCTGAATTCCCTGGAATAGAAAAATTCTGATTTGCCAAATGCGGGTTTCAGATCCGTCAGCCAGTATGCCCTATCAGTATAAGCAGCAAAGAATGGCCTTCCGACCCATTCGGGGTTCCTTGCCTGCAGGAAGTTCAGAACAAAAACCCGTTCTCCGTGAATTTCTGTTACACCCAGGATCTGCACCTTCCCGGGATTGGCTGACATGCTCGGTCCGCGTACGGTCCGGCAAATACCGCTAACCTGTCCATAAGCCTTCCGGAAGATCTGCCAGGTTCTTCCCAGGGGCAGTGCAAAATAATCTTTGGCCCCGGTGTCCCGTGCGACAAACATATAATAGGGGATCATCCCAAGGCTGACCTGTTGTTTCCACATACTGGCCCACAGATCTGCACCGGCATTGATATGGTTAAGAACGGGGGACTGTGTACGGATCTGGGCTCCGGTTTTAAGGATCCTGCCTACGGCTTCCTGTACAGCGCCGGTGGACAACTCAACAGGGTGGCTGAAATGCGCCATAAAAGCCAGGTGTATGCCGCGGTCAACGACTTTCCTGAAAATATCCAGTAACTCATCGGCATCCGGATCGGTCAGGTATCTATAAGGCCAGAATGCAAGTGTTTTTGTACCTATCCGGATATTTTTCAGTCCCGGCAGATCCGCATCCAGCAGTGCTTCTAAATAAGCAGCCAGGTTTTTGGCACTCATTACCATCGGATCCCCGCCCGTAAATATCACATCGGAGATCTCAGGATGTTCCCTCAGGTAACCAACGAGTAAATCCGGTTGTTTCATGGCAAACTTCAGGCTGGATATCCCGGTAAACTGAGGCCACCGGAAACAGAATGTACAGTAGGCATGACAGGTCTGTCCCTGACTTGGAAAGAAAAGAGCCGTTTCCCTGTATTTATGTTGTATGCCTGGCAGGGGTTCTCCCTGGTAGGTCGGCACATTATATTCCAGTTGTCCCGCCGGATGGGGATTCAGATCAAGACGGACCTCATTAGCCATCCTGGAGACCTGGCTCTTATCCGCTCCAGCCTGCAGGAGTCCTGCCATGGATTCAAAATGATCGGGATTCAGCATTTCCTTCTGGGGAAAATTCAGGCAAAACATTGGATCCTCGGTACAATTATCCCAATCAATCAACTCATTTACTACGTAATTATTGGTCTTGAATGGCAAGACGTTCCCGACTACTTCAATGTTAAAAAGATACTCTTCGGGAACGTTTCTTAACTGTGGTATCTCTTTGAAATTTCTAAGGGTATACGTTTGGTATTTCATAATTATTATCCTCCTTTACGATGTCTCTCCGCAGAAAAAAATTAAAGCAAAGCCTCATAAGATACGAAAAAAATGGCGTTTTTCAAAACCATGGGCCCAATGATTATTGAACTCAAGGGGGTAAAATATTAACAATTAACAGCTTAGAACGGAGGCTTCAATCTATATATGAACTTATTTCAATAGTTCCATTCTGGTGGCATCCAGGCGAACCATAATGAATAATAATATGGTAAAAGCCCAGAGGGATGAGCCTCCATAACTGAAGAACGGCAATGGGATTCCGATCACCGGCAGCAGTCCGATGGTCATGCCGATATTCACTGCAAAATGGAAGAAAAGTACGGACACAACTCCGTAGCCGTAGATCCTGCTAAAATTAGAGCGTTGTCTCTCAGCAATCTTTATTAACCTGATCAACAGAAAAACGAATAGCCCGATCACTATAGAGGTGCCGACAAATCCCCATTCTTCTCCAACTGTGCAGAATATGAAATCCGTACTCTGTTCAGGAACGAAGTCAAACTTTGTCTGGGTTCCCTGTAGGAATCCTTTCCCTGTGAACCCACCGGAACCAATGGCTATTTTTGACTGGTTGACATTATATCCGAGACCCAATGGATCATCCTCCAGTCCCAGTAGGATATTTACCCTGTGCTGATGATGTTCCTTCAAGACATTATGGAATACATAATCCACCGAAAAAGTATAAGCCGACGAACCAGCCACCAGTACAAGGATCATATAAATATTCCGGAGCCTTTTCCGGTAGGCATATATCAGGTAAAAGGGAAGTGCTACAGCAACGGCCAGCAATATGATATAATACCTGTTCAGGGTGACCAGGTCCAGCCGGGATAATAAATACAGTATCCCGGCAGGTACCATGATCAAAATTCCGGCAATAAATGTATTTTTCAGATTTTTGGAGAGTATCCAGTAAATCAGCAGGGCCAGTCCCAGAATAACCAGGAAGATCACGAACTTATCCAGCAGCAGGGTCAGAAAGAACAGGACAGCCAAGATGACCCCCAGGATCAGGATGACATCAGGAAATCCTTCCCGGTAGGCCACCAGTATGAAGGTGAAAAATACCAGGGCTGAACCCATGTCTGGCTGGATGGCAATGAGCAGGACTGGAAAAAGTATAATAGCGAGGATATGGACGGTAGATCGAAGAGAATCAATCTTTATATTAAAGGAACTCAGGTACTTTGCCAATGCCAGGCAGGTAGCAATCTTGGCAAATTCAGCCGGCTGTAAATGAAAACTGCCAATCTGGAACCAGGACCTGGCACCATGGATTTCTTTACCGAGTACAAGTACCCCTATCAGCAACAGGATGGCAATGGCATATATGATATATGCAAAAAAGGAATAAAACGTTGTGTCGATCAGGAAAATGGCAATGGCCAGTGTAATAGCTGTAATGATCCATATCAGTTGTTTACCGTATCGTTGGCTCAGGTCCAATATGCTCTCATGTTGTTCGTCAAACACCGCAGCATAGATATTGATCCATCCCAGGATAACCATCACCAGGTAGATCCCTACCGTCACCCAGTCAGTGTTGTTCAATATGTTGATGCTTCTTCTCATTGCTGGTCAAGTCTTACCCCGCTCAGTACATATTCCTCCATATTGGGTCTGGTGATCGTATCACTCAGGTACTTCTCGGCCATTAATCCTGCAATGGGGGCCGCCCATATATTCCCGAAACCTCCATGTTCAACATATACAGAGATGGCAATGCGCGGATTGTCTTTGGGGGCAAACGCAATGAATATGGAATGGTCTTCCCCCTGGGGATTCTCTGCCGTTCCGGTCTTACCGCAAACGATGATATCAGCAATTCTTGCCCTCCACGAGGTACCTCCGCTCCGGTTTACGGCCCCTTCCATGCCATCTACCACTGCTGCAAAATGGATGGAATCGACACTGGTATTGTGGCGCTCCAAAAAACGCTCATCGATCTGGTCCAGTCCCTCGATCTCCTTTATAATATGTGGGGTATAGTAAAATCCACGATTGGCAATGGTTGCGGCCAGGTTTGCCATCTGAAGTGGTGTGATACCCAATTCTCCCTGTCCGATGGACAGAGACCTGACTGTTAGAAAATTCCAGTGCCCTTCACCATAAATATTGTTATAGTATTGAACCTCAGGAACAAAACCTGTAAGCTCATTTTCAAAATCTGACTGAAGGTAGTCCCCGAAACCAAAGGAGAGCAGATGTTCCCTCCAGTTCCTGTAAGCTTCGGCAGTGGATTCAAACTTCGGATCTGTAAGGATGGCCCGGTATACATAATTGAAATAGGCATTACAGCTGTGCTGTACGGCGCCACGGAAATCCAGGGGGGATGGATGCATATGGCAGGCTACGGAATATCCTCCCATATGAAAACCCAGGTCGCAGTAAAATTCAGAAGCTGTTGTAATGACTCGTTCCTGAAGGGCAATCGCCCCGTTGACGGTTTTAAAGGTTGAGCCTGGTGTGTAGAATGCCATAAGGGCCCTGTTAAACCAGGGCTTCAGGGTGTCCTCTGAAAGGTCCCGAATATTCTCCGAACGTATCCTCCCGACAAGCAGGTTGGGTTCATAGGCAGGTGAAGTCACTAGGGCAAGGACCTCACCTGTTGATGGTTCCAGGGCAACAATACTACCCCTGAATTTCGTCATGAGTTTTTCTCCATATTCCTGAAGACCTGCATCAAGGGTAGCAACCACATTCTTTCCCACTTCAGCGTCTCTGTCAGCCCGGCCTCCCTGGTAAGACCCTTTAATGCGGTTATGTACATCCACCAGGAATACTTTTTCTCCTTTAACTCCCCGCAACACATCTTCATAGGCAAGCTCTATCCCTGTTACGCCAATGTAATCACCCATCTGGTAATAATCATTTTTCTCTATGTCCTCCTCGCTGACCTCACCGACAAATCCGAGGGCATGTGCTGCAATGTCACGCGGGTACTCTCTCAGGGTCCTGGGCTGTACGAAAAAACCAGGAAACTTATACAGTTTTTCCTGCATGACAGCATAGGTAATCGATGAGATCTGTCTCAGGAAAATGGAAGGCTTTAAGACAGAATAATCCCTGGCAGCCCCTATCCTCCGGATAAGCTCACTTCTAGAAATGTCCAGGATCCTGCAAAAATCAACCGTATCGAAAGCCTGTAATTGTCCCGGGGTAACCATCAGGTCATAAGCCGCCTCATTATAGACAAGGATCTCCCCGTTTCTATCGTATATCAATCCCCTGGCAGGATATTGAATTTCAATCTGCCTGGCATTTCTTTCGGCAGATGATTTGTAACTGGACTCAACTACCTGCAGGAAAAACAGGCGAATCAGGAAGATGATCCCGAACAGCACAATAATGCCGCCAATAACATATTTTCTGCCGGCATAAGGATTCATTTATTTTCGGTATATAAAATACTGGCTGAGCATTATCAGTGTCACTGAGAAAAGTGAACTTAACAGGACCCGCAGAAAGGTAGAAAAAAATTCACTAAATCTGAAAACCTCGATATAGAACAGGATGAAGTGATGTGCCAGGACAAGTATCACTGTATACCGCAGGAACCATTGGAAGCCATAATAAAAGATGCGGGGAAAAGTGCCTGCTTCATAGCCATCCCTTGGCGCACTCATCTCAAGTATAAAAGGTCTCAAAAATGCCATAAAGACCGAGGCTGCAGCATGCATGCCGGGGGTCTGGGTAAACAGGTCAACCATTAATCCAAGGGTGAAAGCGGAGACAAGCAGTACCCACATCGGCGTTTCAAAGGGCATCAGCAGGATAAAAAGGATGTAAAAATAGGGGACGATAAATCCGCTGATCTGAATATTGTTGATAATCAGTACCTGGACCAGCACCAGTACTATGAATCGGATCATATTTCTTACCAGCAGTTTAATCATTTCCTGAAATCCTTTCGAGTTCGCGTCGCTCGTCCTGGAGCAGGTTGCGTATCACATTCACATACTGGAGGTTCTTATAATCTACTGCTATATCCACTGAAATCGTATAAAAATTTGCCCTGGCTTCGAATTCAGCTATGGTGCCAACCGTGATCCCTTCCGGGAATATGGCTGAATATCCACTGGTCACAATGGTGTCCCCGGGTTGAATTTCGACGTGAAACGGGATCTCCTTCAGGATGGCCTCCTGGTAGCCGGAACCGGCCCAGGAAAGTGAACCGAAGTAACCATTCTTGAGGATCTTGGCACTCAGCCCGAAGCTCCGGTTGATCATGGGGATGACCGTGGAATAATTGCCTGAAGCGGCATAGACTATACCCACAACGCCATTCGGGGCGATGACCGCCATTTCAGGTTCAATGCCATGGTGTCTTCCCTTGTTCAGGGTGATAAAATTGAACTGTTTGTTAACGGTATTGTTGATCACCCTGGCGGGTATATAGGAATACTGCCGGTGCG
>RCNB010001403.1_pt1 | contig 15085 bp, 14 predicted proteins | sample 2041321 | NCBI WGS metagenome assembly RCNB01 (sample SAMN09708232, study PRJNA481090) | Marine sediment metagenome, whole genome shotgun sequencing project. | reverse complement strand
ATGCTGGGGGGTGACCTCCTTGCCCGCCATGCCTGTGTGGAACCCGATGACGTTGGGGCGCTCGTCCATATCGTATAGTGCACCCCTTAGCTCGTTGTAAACGACCCCGCCGCTTCCGAGGCTCACGTTCCTGTCGATGACCCCGATGGCCTTGTACTTCTTGGCCACCTCCCTGAGCTCCACATCTGGGAAGGGCCTGAAGGTCTTGAGCTTGATGAGCCCCACCTTGTGGCCATCCTCCTGCAGCTTTGTAATGGTTGGCCTAGCCGTGCTGGCGATGGTACCCATGGCGATAATCACGGCGTCGGTGTCCTGGCACTTGTACTCCTCGAAGAGTCCCCCGTATTTTCTGCCGAATGCCTTGTAGTACTGCTCGTCCACCTCGTTGATGATCTTCTTGGCGCTCATCATGTGCTCGTGGTGCTCGATCCAAGCCTGCTGTGAGCCGTATCCTCTGATTGGCTGCGCTGACTTCCAGTCTCCATAAGGGAGCGGTTCACCCAACCCGTACTTGGGGTTGAACGGTGGAAGCCACTTATCCACGTCCTCCTGGTCAGGGATCTCCACCGGCTCCGCTGTGTAGCTCAAGATGTACCCGTCCATGCCCAGGGCGACTGGCAAATGAACCCGCTCGTCCTCGGCTATCTTGAATGCCATGATGGTCGTGTCCAGGACCTCCTGGTTGTCCTCGCAGTAGAGCTGTATCCAGCCCGTGTCCCTCTGGGCCATGAGGTCGGTGTGGTCGGGCTGCATGCTCTTGGCGCCCCTGTGGACCACGGCCATGACAACGGGCCTCCTGAGCCCGTACATGGGGTGGTGCATGTAGAGTAGTCCGGGGCCGCTTGTTGCCGTGAAGGTCCTTGCCCCCGCGAAGCTGGCGCCCTGCACGCTGATCTGTGCGCTGATCTCGGACTCTACCTCGATGAACTTGGCGTCCAGCTCTCCCTTTGCCACGAACTCGGCTAGGTACTGGACTATGGTTGTCTGGGGTGTGATGGGGTACGCTGACGTTACCTCTATCCTGGCCAGTTTCGCCCCGTAGGCGACGGCCTTGTTTCCTACCATTAACTCCATGTGTGGCATCTTACTCAGCCTCCATCCTCATCTCTATTGCATCAACGGGGCACTCCTCGGCGCATATACCGCACCCCTTGCAGTAATCGTAGTTGATGACGCTCTTGTTCTCTACCATGTCTATGCTTCCGTCGGGGCAGACCATCCAGCACAGCTTGCAGCCTATGCATTTCTCTGCATCCACCATGGGCTTGAACGTCCGCCAGTCGGCCTTGCTGTTGGTCGGTGCGCTGGGCCTATCAATTTTGTCAACGACCTTTGGTCTCCCGACCTCGGTTCTGTCGTAGGCTTCCTCGACCGCCTTGACGTTCATCTCGGCTAGCCTTCCTGACCACTGCTGTTTCACAGCCTCGATGACTGACTCCAGCTTCACAGCACCCGTTGCCTTGCAGAAGGCCCCAAGGATGGCCGTGTTGGTGATCGGCCTCCCGAGGACCTCTAGTGCTATGGCGGTGGCGTCCACGGTGGCCGTGAGTATATCCTTGTCAAGCTCTACCTCCATCGGCGGGACGGAGCTGTTGACGACCAGCATCCCTGTGTCCTTCAATCCCTCTGTGATGTTCACCGATTTCCTAAGCAGCGGGTCAAGGACTACGACGTAGTCAGGCTCGTGGATGAGGCTCCTGACCATCTGGTCCTTCTCGCCTATCCTTACGAATGCGGTTACGGGTGCTCCCCTGCGCTCAGTGCCGTACATGGGGATGGACTGGCTGTGGTGGCCCTCCAGGAAAGCGGCGGTGGCGAGGAGCCTTGAGGCCGTGACGGCCCCCTGTCCTCCCCTCCCGTGGAAACGTATCTCAATCAATATTATCCCCGAAAAGGTATCAGGTGAGCATATGAGCTTTCGCAGGGAAGGGCTTAATCAGACACATTGCCTCACGTGAAATGCCCAGTTACCCAGAATCATGTTTCCTGGCTGGGCACACAGTTTAGGCTCGTTCAGTACATCCTATAAACAATGAGCACCATGAATGGGTATCTATGAGCAGGTTAAAAGTGCAGGGAATAGTGTTCGACCTAGACGCGACGCTGATCAACCTTGGGGGCTTCGTCGAGTGGAGGAAGGCACATGAGGAGATAGTCGAAAACTATCTTGAGCTTGACTGCGATGACGAGACCGTGGCGGCTTGCAGCGCAAAGGGGCTGTTCACGATGCTGGAGGAGATGTACGAGAACCTCCAGTATCAGAAGGGGGACGAGGAGGCGAGGAGCGTCCAGGACTCCGCCTACGATATACTCAGTGGATTCGAGGAGAAGGGGGTGGAATCATGCACCCTCATGGACGGCTGCGTCAACACCCTTGACTGGATAAAGGAGAAGGGGGTTCCAATGGGCATCTGCACATCAAACTCGCTAAAATCAGCGGAGGCCGCTCTCGATCTTCAGGGGCTAAGCCATTATTTCAAGGTCGTCGTGGGGAGAAACGTTGATTTCCCCATGAAGCCTCATCCCGCGCAGCTTGTGGAGTGTTTCAGGCAGATCAGTGTTGAACCATCCAGGGGGGTTATGGTGGGCGACAGCCACAAGGACATCATCGCGGGGAAGAAGGCCGGGGCTTTCACCATCGGTGTCCCTGTCTACTTCACAAGGCTTGAGCTAATGAAGGATGCTGATGTTGACGTCATCATTAATAATTTAAATGAACTTCCCGCGGTTCTAGAGGGCCTCTAAACTGTGTACCCTTCAAGGTAGAAGAAAACAAAGTAAAGGGCCACCAGAGTCAGCACAGATACCACTAATCCCCTCATCGCCTTGTTATAGTCCAGCCCGAATGCCCCGATCCCGCCCACCAGGAATCCGTACAGGTGCATATCGTGAGCAACATTCACGTCGTTCGCGTACACTAGGGAGACGACCTCGACCACGATCATCCCCAAGCCAAGCATCACACCGGGCAACGGAATGAACAAGGCTGATGTGAACTTAAAAGGCATCAACAGCAGGAGCAACGCTATTGCCCCGAATACAGCACCAGATGCACCTATTACGGGCATGGTTGAGGCTGGATTATTCAGGACGTGGAAATAACCCGAAACCATCCCCGACCCGACTAGGATGAGCCCAAACTTGGCGCCCCCCACCTCTGACTCAACGGCCCTTCCCACGCTGAGCAGAACGATCATGTTTGACACGAGGTGCTGCAGGTTGATGTGCAGGAACATGTACGAGAAAAGGCTGAAAAAGTTCTGGTCTGACATGAACGTGGCCGGCTGTAACGAGTACTCGGATAAGAGCACGTGGAAGAACGACATGGGCATCATGAAGCCTCCGAAGAATACGAGGACGCAGACCGTTACAAAGAGGTACGTGAAGATCGGCTCGTGCCTTCTGGACATATCAAGCATTAATCGTCCATGATATATTAAAACCCTGAACGCTCCCCATGAAACTGCGGAAAAAGCAGTGGGAGAGAGAAAGCCGCACCCGACTAGCTGAATAGAATACGTTATTCATAGCATTTAGGGGTCGAAAAGGTAACTCTTTTGACTAAGACATGTCATTATACGGTGAAGGTCGAGGAAATATGTTAGACAATCTACGGCCCATAGACAACAGGAAAGTGATCGGTAGAGGTACTTGGTATGATAAAGCAGCTGATGAGCTCATCAAGCGAGAGAAGAAGCTCAAGCGCAGCCTCGACAAGATGCGAACCGAGAGCGGTCTAGGCGCCAGTGGATATCCCCATATAGGCAGCATAGCAGACGCCCTCAGGAACTACGGGATAGCGTTAGCCTTACAAGTAATGGGGTACGAGAGCGAGTACATCGCCTTCGCCGACGACAAGGACGGCCTCAGGAAGGTGCCCGCTGGAATGCCGGAGGAGCTAGAGCAGTACCTGGGCTTCAGCGTGGCCCAGATACCAGACCTATTCGGAGACTGTCACTTCAGCTTCGGCGAGCACATGAGCAGCCTACTCAAGGAGGCACTTGACATGAACGGCGTGGTCTACACCCCCATGTCGGCCTACCAGACGTACAAGGATGGGCTCCTAAACGACGAGATTATCACCATCCTTGACAACAAGGAGAAGGTCGGCAAGATCATCGAAAGGGTGACGGGACAGGACAAGTACATCGACAACCTGCCCTACTTCGTTGAATGCGAGGAATGCGGTAAGATTTACACCACATACGCCTATGACTATAATCCTCAAACACAGACGGTGCAGTACGAGTGCCGTGGAATGGAGGTAAAGGGAAGGTGGCAGGAAGGATGCGGCCACAAAGGAGAGATCGATGTCCTCGGTGGAAAAGGTAAGCTACCATGGAAGGTGGAGTTCGGAGCCAGGTGGCACGCCCTCGACATCCGCTTCGAGGCCTACGGTAAGGACATCGCCGATAGCGTCCACGTGAACGATGCCATATGCAGGGAGATATTCGAGTGGGAGCCACCTATGCACGTCCAGTACGAGATGTTCGTGGACAGGGGAGGCAAGAAGATCAGCAAATCAGCGGGCAACGTGTTCACGCCCCAGGTTTGGTACAGGTACGGCAGCATGCAGAGCCTGAACCTACTCATATACAAGAGGTTCGTGGGCACAAAGAACGGGTCAGTGGATGATATCCCAACCCACATGGACGAACTGGATGAATTAGAGGACATATACTTCGGCAAACGCAAGGTCAAAGACCAGAAAGAGTACTACAAACTCACGGGTCTCTATGAGTACGCCCACCTCCTCAACCCTCCAACCGAGCCCGATGTGCACGTGCCGTTCAACCTCATGGTGAACCTGGCCAAGGTCGCGCCACCGGGTAGGGAGGACGAGTTCATGAAGGCCAAGCTGGAGGACTATGAATACCTCAAGGAGACAGACAAGGGCATCGACGAGAGGATACAGAGGACGCTCAACTGGGTCAAGGACATCGATGACGAGGAGTCGGAGCCCATTGAGCTTACGGACGTCCAGAGGCAAGTCGTCCAAGGCATCATCGAAGAGCTGAGGACAGCCGAGGACGCCGAGTCCTACCAGGCCAGCATATTCAACGCGGCCAAGGCGCTTGACCTGAAGGCAAGGGACGTGTTCCCCGTGGTCTACAGGATACTGCTGGGCAAGGACAGGGGCCCCAGGTTCGGTCCGTACGTCGGATTGGTCGGTAAGGAGTCCGTAATGGCGTCGCTTGAGGCGGCCCTCTAATTTATTCCTCACCACAAGCAACGTCATATTCCTTGATTATAAGCCAGCTCAGGTTACTTGATGTATCAGAGTTGAGGACAAAATATTGAATAGTTGATATAATAAGCCTTGACTTGCTAAAGGTTGTCTACCATTTCTCTCTGTGAACCCGGGTTTCATCGTATTGCGTCCTGGGCTCTTTTTGTTCCGCCGGGTGACCGATGGCTATCAGGTTGTGGGGCACGATGTCCTCGGGTATACCCAGGAGGCTACGGGCCATGTCGTAGTGTTCGTCAAGGGCAAGCCCGATCCACACAGCGCCCAGCCCGAGAGCCACCGCGGCGTGGAGTATGTTCATGGTCGCCGCTGAGCAGTCCTGGGGTACGAAGTTTCTTGGTAGGGGCGTCAGGCTTGGGTCCCCGCAGACAGCGATGCACAGCGGTGCCTCTGTTAACATTTTTCCGTAAGGGTGTCTAACCGCTAGTCTGTCCAGGGTCTCCCTTTCCTTGATGATTATAAAGTGCCAGGGTTTGCGGTTTCCCCCGGTGGGTGCGGCCATGGCGGCCTCCAGCAGTTTCTTGATGTCCTCGTCGGTCACTGGCTCGGAGGTGTACTTTCTTATGCTCCTCCTTGCCAGGATCACATCCAGCTCAACCAATTAAATCAAGTAGGATATTGAAGCTGTTAGGATAAAACCTTGGATACATGTATTAAAATAGGAACCATAGGCCCCGGAATCGAGGAAACCGCTTACTCCTCGTAGAGCTTTCCGTTGCTGCCCCAGTCACTCTTCTTGATGTCCTTAAAGACCACCGAGACGTGGTCCGGTGTCGTCCCGCACCCCTCACAGATGGCCTTCGTCACCAGCTCAAGCGTCCTCTTCTTCGTCTCCGCGTCCCTACCGTCAAACCACTGAATAGTAACCCATGGCAAATTTTATCACCGGGATAGACACGACGCCACTGGATAAGAAACCTTCCCACCAGGAAATTTTTTTTCCTAATTTACCGCCCACTGTTACCAGGGTGGCGGACTCCAAACTCAAGATCCTCATCACTGTTCAGAAGGGCAAAGTCATCATCGCCCGCCAAGCAATAAGGCACAGCCACGGGGAAAAGGGTTCCCTTGCAAAGCAATAAATCCGCCCGAGAGCCAATAACCTGTATGAACCGACCCGACAAGACCATGTACTTCCTCAACATAGCCCTCAGCGTAGCCGCCAGAAGCACCTGCCTAAGACGCACCTTCGGCGCCGTAATAGTCAAGGACAACACCATAGTGGGCACAGGGTACAACGGCAACGCCCGCGGCGTCACCAACTGCCACGAGATCGGGTGCATCAAGGACATTATGAAAAGTCCCCAGGGGGCAGCCTACGATTACTGCCCCGCCGTCCACGCCGAGGAAAACGCCATCATCAACAGCAACAGGTCAGACAGGGTCGGAGCCACCCTGTACATAGCGGGCCTCAAGCCTGACGGCAGCTATACCATGGCCCTCCCCTGCCAGAGGTGCCAACGGAAGATCATCAACAGCCAGATCAAGGACGTGGTGATACTCAGGGACGACGACACCCCCATGACCGTAGACGTAGACGAGTACATCAAGGCCGACTCCGACTGGTACACCAAGCTCGTCCAGGACCACAGGTGAGGACGCTAAAGCTTATATTCGGAAAAAATAGACTCCCACCCGATGACCTATGAGTATAGAGCAGAAGATCGCCGACCTTGAACTGGAGCTTCGCGGGATCATTGACAAGATAGAGAGCCTTGAGGACAACTTCGAGTCAATCAACGAGCGCCTAGAGGAGATCGACGAGAAACTCAAGGCACTCTAAACTAGAATCGATTGTCATCAAAGGCTTTTAATAATCATTGATCCGTGGCTTCCCCTGATAGAGATGGCTTTCGGGGAGCATACATCCAAAGAGATCATCGGCACAAAAAGCGAGGAACTCATCGGCAAGAAGATTATTCTATGCATAACGGGAAGCGTAGCCGCTATCAAGAGCACTGAGATCGCTAGGGAGCTCATGAGGCGGGGTGCCGAGGTCTACGCTGTCATGTCCATGCACTCACAGCAGATCGTTCACCCCGACATGGTGGAGTGGGCAACGGGGAACCCCGTGGTCACCCAGCTAACGGGTCAGATCGAGCACGTGACCTACGCAGGTGAGCACTCGCTGAGGGCTGACCTGATACTCGTGGCGCCCAGCACCGCAAACACCATCGGAAAAGTTGCGTGCGGCATTGATGATACCCCCGTAACAACAACCCTGACCACGGGGATAGGAGCAGGTATCCCGGTCATAATCGCCCCTGCCATGCACGCGTCCATGTACAAGCACAGCATCGTCTTAGAGAACATCGATAAGCTCCAGAAACACGGTATCGAGGTGCTGATGCCCAGGTTTGAGGAGGGAAAGGCAAAGATACCCGGTACCGCCGAGATCGTGCACGCGGTCATTGTCAAGCTCAACGTGAAGAAGGACTTGGTGGGAAAACGTGTCCTGGTCACCGGTGGCCCAACCAGGGCGTACCTGGATGCCTTCAGGTACATAACAAACCCCAGCTCAGGTAAGATGGGTGTAGCTCTGGCCCAGAACGCGTTGGACCGGGGCGCCGAGGTTACGCTGGTCTATGGGCCGGGTTCCGCGAAGCCACCGGTGGGCGTGAAGGTGATCAACATCATGGGGACCGATGATATGCTTGAAGCCGTCCAGGGTGAACTCGGATCAAAGAAATATGACACGGCTATTCTTTCGGCCGCGGCTGCCGATTACGGAGCATCTGATAGGAAGATGGAGAAGACCCCCTCGGGAAAGGACGTGTGGACCATCGAGCTGAAGCCACTGCCCAAGGTCATCGAGAACGTCAAAAAAGTGGACGCAGACGTGTTCCTTGTCGGCTTCAAGGCCGAGTACGATCTAACCAACGAGGAACTGATCCAGCGTTCATATGACCGTATGGTCGTGGCAGGGATGGACCTGATTGTGGCGAACGATGTGGCCAGGAAGAACGCCGGGTTCGGCACTGATACAAACGAGGTTTTCATCATCGACACTGAGAAGCAAGTGAAGCACGTGATTATAGCATCGAAGTACGATGTAGCCTCCAAGATTCTCGACAAGATACTTGAGGCATTGTCATAGACTGCCCGCATTTTATCTTACGAGTTAATTTGTCTCTGTTTTATGGGACATTAATTGACCGTTTTCATCAGACCTTGAGTTGAGGTGGTTAACTCTTTGCCTAAATTCGTGAGTTTTTGCGCTTTTTACGTGGAAAAACTATTGGTTATTCTCACCCTTTGAAAGTAACCTTTTTAAAAAGAAGCAGGATAGATTCAATCATGAGCAAGGTTAAAACAGGTCTCATCGCGTTGACAGCGATCATGGCCACAATTATGATTCTAGGAGTGACATCGGCACACGCATATTCAGTAGAAGAGATAAAGATGTGCAACGGATACAGTGAGGACTCCCTATCTCCGCATGGTATTACCAGTGCTTACCTCACCACAAATGATGAGGCAGGTATATGGGTCAAGATACAAAACCCACCTGTCGATGTCACGTTCAAGTTCTATTACGAGGATGATGGCGTCGAGAAGGAATTCACTGATGGTTACTCAAAGGTGGACGTTATTCTGAAAGAGGGAGCCAGTTGGGGTATCGCATTTACGACTATGGATATCGACGGAAAGACACCGAGCTTTAACCCAGGGGTATGGACTGCCAAGATATACATCGAAAGTGAAGTGGAGGCAATAGAAGAGTTCAGTATAGTTGATTACTCATCTCTTGCAAGCTCTATTTCATCAATCGTCGAGGATTACGAAGATCTCCAGGAAACTCTCGCAGAAATTGTGGAGGAAAACAATCAAATGGTGGCAGATTATGCCTCGCTAGTTGGAAGATACGATGAACTAGAGGAATCCACTGTGAGCGAAGTTCAGCTCATGCAGTTAAATAACGATTACGACGACCTCCAAGATGATTACGATGCACTGGAGGCATCCCAAGAAGGCACCAGGACAATGATGTACGCATCTATCGTTGTGGCTTTAGCTGCGGTTGTCGTTGCGGTTTACTTCGGTCTGATGAAGAAGTAATCTCCAAACCCTTTTCTTAAAAACATTTTAATCCTCTCAGATTTACCCTACTCCGCTCAAAATGGCTAGGATTCTCGTTTTATACGATAAGTGGATGCGTGAAAACGCTGAGGAGATGTGGTGCACTGCCTTTGAGGAGGCGGGGATTGACAATGAGCACGAGGTAGTGTTCATGGAGAATGTGCCAGGCTCATACAAGTGGTCATCCGAGGTCGTCGATAACGTCAAAGAGGCAAACGGAAACCCCGGTTACATCAAGGAAAACATCGCTGGATGCGTGGCCGTTGTATCAGGTTATGCCCCATTCACGAGTGAGATAATGGACGCGTCCGAGGAATTGGAAATAATAGGTATTTCTAGAGGCGGACCAGTTAATGCAGATCACGATGCCGCAACAGAGCGAGGGATCAGGGTCCTGAGGGCTGTGGGAAGGAACGCCGAGTCCGTGGCCGACCAGACAATGGGTTTTGTCATCTCGGAGAGCAGGCTTATAGCCAGGCACAGCCACGAGGTCAAGACTGGGGAATACTTCAAGAAGCTGGAATCCGAGGGACGTTCAAGCTACATGGGTTCATTCAACTGGATGGAGCTAAACGAAAAGACACTGGGATTGATAGGTTACGGCCAGGTTGGGGCAAGGGTGGCTAAGCGCGCCCACGCCTTTGGTATGAACGTTAGTGTGTACGACCCCTACATTGATGCGCGAATCCTTGAGAGCGAAGGCTGCGCCAGCGTCAAGCTGGACAGCCTGTTAAGGGACTCAGATTTCATCTCGATCCACGCCAAGCTGACCCCGGAGACGCGCCACATGATTAACGAAGAGACTCTTGCCAAGATGAAGAAAACCACCGTGATAATCAACACGGCGAGGGGTGAAATCATCGACGAAGAGGCGCTATACAGGGCATTGACAAACGGAGTCATTGCTTCGGCTGCATTGGATGTTTTTGAGGTGGACCCCATCAGGCAGGATAACCTGCTCATCGGACTTGACAACGTTACAATCACGCCTCACAGTGCAGGGAGGTCCCCTGACACAGAGATGAGGGGTTACAGGCAGGTGGCTCTCCAGGTGACCGCTTTCCTCAGGGGCGAAGAGATAAACCCAATGTACGTGTCGAACAAAGCAGTTCTGTAAGGGTTATACATGGTTAACGAAGGTTTCCTGGCGATAGACGCGGGTTCGGGCAGCGTCAAGACGTTCTTGGTAAATCCTAGAGGCGTTATCATTAGGCGCTCCGAGATCAACTGGAACCGAGAGACTTGGACCGCCGAAACGGGTTGGGCGATGATCGTCAACGCGTTGAAAAAACTTGAGATAGCCTCATCTAGCTTCAATATTCTCGGCGTCAGCGTTACCAGCATGAGGGAGAAGTTCATTCTCATTGATGATAAACAGAATGAGATCAAATACCACCTATCTTCTGAGTCTAGAGCTCACGGGGAGAAAACTCTCGAGAGATACGGTACGCAGATGTACGATGAATCCGGTCACTGGCCCGTCCCCAACTGGATACCTGGGGCAATTCTTCCCTGGGTTAATGAGATGCACTCTGAATCAATGAAGAGTACAAGATATGTTCTCATGTTGAGCGATTGGGTTAACCACAAGCTCACAGGTGAGGCGTGTACTGACGGAACCAGTGCATGTGAGACAGCCCTATTTGATGTAAGGAACAATGACTGGAGCTGGGGCATCATCGATGAGTTGAATTTACCTAACTCGATTTTCCCTGAGGTAAAATTTAACTCGTACAGGATAGGGGAAATCACTGAAAAGATAGCTCAAATCACTGGTCTACCTCATGGAACCCCCGTTTTCATGGGGGGTGCAGACACCCAATGCGGCCTCCTTGGGATGGGGGTTAAAGAGAACGAGGTTGCCGCTGTGGGAGGCACTACAACTCCCGTCCAGATGATTACTGGGTCACCGGTGTTCGATGGGAAACGTAGAACATGGACCAACAACCATGTGAAAGGCAAAGAGTGGATTCTTGAGTCCAACGCTGGATACACCGGGAGGGCTGTACGCTGGGCTATGAACGAACACGGGTTCAGTGATTACCAGCAGCTCAACAGGGAGGCTGAGTCAATCCCCATTGGGTCAAATGGGGTACTATCCTACCTTGGTTGCCACCTATTTGATTCTGGACCAACATACTGGGAGATGGACCAGCTCGGAGACCTGCCTGTTCCACAGACAGTAACGGGAAAAGAGGTCTATAATAGGGCGGAAGTAGCTCGGGCTATACTTGAATCAAACTCCTACGCGGTCAAAGGAAACATGGAACAGCTTGAGGAAATATCTGGAGCCGAGTTTGAGTTCTTAAAGTTCTGCGGGGGTAACTCCAAATCTGATCTGTGGATGCAGATCCAGGCTGATGTGCTCGGAATCCCCGTTGAGATACCGGAAACAAGGGACGGCACAGCCATCGGGACGGCTATTCTGGCGGCAGTAGGTTCAGGTTACTACGGATCAACCGACGACGCCGTATCGATGATGGTCAGGTTCAGAGACTCAGTAACACCAAACGAAGAACGACATCGTGATTACTCCAAACGATACCTGATCTGGCTTGAAACTCGCAAACACATCTCAAAGAGATAGTGGGTTTACTTTTATTGGATGAGCCACTCCTTTCCTCCCATGACTGATATCGAGCAAGAACTCAGAGAGCGACTGACAGTCGTTGGTAGAAAATTGTTTGAGGAAGGATTGACCTACGGCGCATCTGGTAACGTCAGCGCACGCATTCCAGGAACTGACACATGCCTCATCAAGCCATCAGGCTATCGGTTCTGTGACCTCGAACCAGAGCACTTCCTGCTAGTTGACATCAACACGAGGGAGGTTCTCAAGGGAACCGCAAAGCCCAGCATAGAGACCCCGTTCCACACGAAACTGTACCTACATTGGCCTGATGCTGGCGGCGTTGTCCATATTCACCCCGAGTACTCTATACTCCTATCCACTCTCGGTAAAGAAGTGGTGATGATGGGGCTTGATATCTACGGCGCACCTGCCCTCGCCAAGGGGGTCCCAGTTTCCAAGTTCGCTCAACCGGGAACAGATGAGCTTGCCGATAACATGGTTGAGGCCATGAGGGAGCACGTCGCGTGTCTAATGCCTCACCATGGATGCACAGCAATAGGCAAGTCCATCGAGGAGGCAGCAACAAACGCGAAAGTGGTCGAAGCACTAGCTGAGGTCAATTACAAAATATTACTCGTTGGTGAGCCCAGCCCCTTACCTCAGAGCCTGCTCGACATGCTGGTGGAGATGGCAAGAAATAAGGGTCTCCTAGTGTGAGCTCTTCTTCATTTCTGCCAGCTTGTGGACGAGGGTTTCGCCTTTCTCGAAATCCTCGATTGGACCGGCCTCAATTATCCCTGCGTTTATCGCGGATTCCAAGGCCTTCTTCCCTCTCTCGGTTCTTACCAGCACGGTACTGTAACCAGCTGGGCTGCCCACGTTACCAACGCTGATGTCGGCGTACTCTGATGTGAAATCATCGCACTTGGAGCAACATGACCTAATTAGGCTCTTTACCTTCTTGAGACGCGCCCTGTGTAACCGCTCCTCGCCTGCATGTGCGTAGAATCGCCCATTCTTGATCATGAACTTTGTCACTTTTACGGGATCGACGTCGTTCTCCGATAGATACTCGATGAAGCTGTCGTAATTGAAAGTCTCCATGCAGAAGAGGCCTATCTTCAGGTACACAGAGTTCTTGTACCTGATGTTCTTCTTAGGACCATCTGTCAACCTTGATAACCCGCGTATCTGGCAAGGCGTCCCAACGACAGCAACCTTCTCCAGCTTTTCTTCTTTTACTGCCTTTTTCAGGCCAACCAAAGTGGGGCTGGGGGTGTATTTTGTTCCCGCCGCCTTCACGATCTCATCCCGGGTTCTCGCGACTGTGGGCTCCGGTAGCCACGGCCGTTCATTGTCTAATCCAGCCACAATAACGGCGTCCCCGCCGTCTTCTAGGAACTGGGAAAGTAGCGCTGTCACTATCCCTCCGTCCTGAGCCCGTTCCTGGATATCTGATGGAATAGCTCTAGCTGCATATACCTCTGAATAAACGCCTGTCAACTGTTCATTTTCATTCCTAGTCCTACCAAAGACGGTTTCTTCTAATGCATCATCATCGAAATCGGTTCTCGGGCAGTTGCTGTAACATATCCCGCACTCGATGCATTCACCTACTAGGGTTGGCACGAAGTTATCCAGTTTTATGACGTTGACAGGGCACGCGGCCTCGCAGGCGCCGCATGCGACGCAGCGGTCTTGATCGACGACATCTACAATTAAATTAGTGAAAGATATTTTGTCGGAGCTCAAAAGTGTTCATAAAGTATGAAAGCTATTGACTTAACAATTTTTCCTCGGGGCACACCCGTCAAATGACCATCATAACTGCCTGTCTATAACTTTTTGTTCCATTGATTCATCATTTATTTCATTCTATAAGATATTCACAATATACAGTGTTAGTCATTTGCTCAAAGTTTTTATTCAAAGAGTTGCAACTGGTAATGTCTTGAAGGTGCTTATGTTTGAAGATTGACGCGATTTTCAGTCCAAAATATAGTGGAAACCGTTACATTTTGAAGCGCGCGCACAAGTAATTGGCGTAGTATGACGTCCTCTCTTGATGAAGATGGTTCAATAAAACATAGCAGGTATCATTTTATTGACTATGCTAGAGGAATCGTAATGTCCATTATGGCTTGGGACCACGCCTCAAGTTTCTGGAACATGTATCATCACGGAGGAGAAGGAATTCTAGGAAACGCTCCACCATTCTGAAATACATTCTGGTTTCTCGAAAGGTTTGTAAGTCATGTATGTGCTCCAACATTTATTTTCCTAACAGGGACAGCGTTAGCAATATCTATATCTCAAAGACTATCACAAGGGAAAATCCAGTCAGAAATAAATTTTCACTTAATCAAAAGAGGATTAGTGCTTCTATTCCTAGAAGCATTGGTTGTTTCTCCTGCTTTTAGATTACCACGAACCTATTTTGGAGTAATCGCATGTATAGGGGTATGTATAATAATATTCATTGTATTCAGAAGAATGCCATCAAAAGTAATCTTTGGGATAAGTATTTTTATTATTCTAAGCCATCAGTTTCTGAATCTAGATTTTATACCATCTGACATTGGATGGGGCTGGTATGCAAGGGTCATTATTCATGAGCCTAATTTTGAGTGGTTTCCTTGGGTGGGATTGTATCCGATTATACCTTGGATAGGAGTTATGGGTTTAGGGTGGAGTTTTGGCAGTTATTTATCTGAAGTTGATATTAAAAAGACAGAGAACTTAGCTTTACCTTTTGGATTAGCTGGTTTTCTTTCAATTGGTTTCTTCTTTTTAGTAAGATGGGGTAACGGTTACGGTAATCTACTTCTTCGTGGGGGAAGTAGTGTAATTGAATGGCTTTATGTCTCGAAGTATCCGCCTAGTCTTGCATTTTTATTGTGGACACTTGGTTGGATGAGTATCTTCCTTGCTGTTGGATTGGTATTGGAGAATGCATCTTGGATTGAGGGTGGTTTGAATGGTGTAATTCTTACTTTTGGTAGGAATCCTTTGTTTTTTTATATTACTCATTTATGGTTTTATAGACGAAATTCGAATACTTATCTTGAGGTGTGGCAGACGTTTTTTCTTTGGGTAATTGGATTAGTTGTTCTTTGGCAGTTGTGCATTAGATATGAGAAAGTAAAACTCCCAGACAAGGATTTGAATTCAACCTTAGTTTCTTA
>RCNB010001691.1_pt1 | contig 15088 bp, 9 predicted proteins | sample 2041321 | NCBI WGS metagenome assembly RCNB01 (sample SAMN09708232, study PRJNA481090) | Marine sediment metagenome, whole genome shotgun sequencing project. | reverse complement strand
TAAACGGCCTTTTTCCTCCTCCAGATAAAAATCGGCTGCAGATTTTAATCCTTCGATAAGTATGGTTGACTCTTCCGTTTTACCATCAATCTTCCAAACTTTACCCGAGGCCCAACTACTTACATAGTAGTTACCTTTGCTGTCTTGCTCCACGGCATCGGCGCCTCTGAAAACGCCTTTTAGTGGTGTAAGCTCACCCTCTCTTTTCACAAGAAAATTTCCTAAGAAAAAAGCGCCCACCATAATTTCTCCGTTATTGTCTACGCCAACACCATTTGGGTTCAACATCAGCGGTGAGGTATCCTGAACTATCGAGATATTTCCAGCAAGGGAAATATGGTAGATTCGACCCAATTCAGGAACCAGTTTTGCCTGTTCGCTATCAAGAGGCCACAAATCATTATTTTCATCGCGCATATATTCGGTAGCTCCCATGTCAACGACGTATATGCCTTTTTTTTCCGCATCTACAGCCACGTCGTTCAGATATAGGGCTTCTTTGGGGAAATCAGCTTTATCTACAAAAATGGTCGCTTTACCTTCGCTGTCGACTTTCCAGATTCGATTTAAATCCGAAAAGTAGAGATGGCCTTGCAAGAACACGATTCCTTTAGGTTCATCGAAACCTTTTGAAAATACTTTTACCCCATTTTCCGAAATTTCGACTACTTCACCGTCACCGTTTTCTTTACCGTTCATTACCGTAACATAATAGTTGTTGTTAAATCCCTTTGTAATACTTTCTGGCTTTGTACCGATATCAACGGGAAATTGTATTTCGGACTGTGCGTAACCGCTGGAAAGTAGTAACAGGGTAACTAGAGACATTAATGCAGGTTTCACTAAATTCTTAAATGTTTTCATGATGATGTGTTTTACTTTTTATTATAGGGTTCTAATGTTTCAATACTGCCATTATCTCTGTACTTGATTTCCGCTACTTTAACTGAGCGCAAATGGGTTACCCCTTTTGACAAACTTGAGTCGTGATAAAACAGATACCATTTGCCATCTACCTCACATATCGAGTGATGGGATGTCCACCCAACAACAGGGTTAAGAATCCTGCCACCATAAGTGAAGGGGCCATAGGGGCTATCACCAATAGCATAACAGATATAATGGGTGTCGCCAGTTGAATAGGAAAAGTAATATTTCCCGTTGTATTTGTGCAACCAGGCCGCCTCAAAAAAACGTTTGTCATTGTCTTTTTCCAAGAATAAATTGCCCTGCTCATCTAAAATTTGAATTTCCTTTGGGGTTTCGGAGAACTCCAATAAATCGTCTGTTAACTTCGCTACTAGCGGTAAAAGCGCAAGTTCATCAGGTTCTGGGAGCTCGTTTTTTTCATCGTAGACATTGTTGCGGTATTTTTGGAGCTGGCCACCCCAAATTCCCCCAAAATACATATAATAACTGCCATCCTCGTCCTCGAAAACTGCAGGATCAATGGAGTAACTATTCTTTATGGCTTCGGGACGGGGAACAAAAGGCCCGGTAGGGGAATCGCTAACCGCAACGCCTATTCTAAAAATTCCATCATAGGCCCGTGCGGGAAAATAAAGATAGTACTTTCCGTTCTTATGCGCTGCATCGGGTGCCCACATTTGTTTTTCTGCCCATGGTACGTCCCTCACATGTAATGCCACACCATTATCTACTGCCTTGCTATCAATGTTGTCCATCGAAATTACGTGATAGTCTTCCATGGCGAAATGACTTCCCAGATCATCAAACGGAATACCCGCTTCGACGTCATGGGAGGGATAGACATAAATTTTTCCATTAAAATAATGTGCCGATGGATCCGCCGTGTAAATATGCTTCACCAGGGGTTGAGAAACCGCTCTCTTATCTAAATCATCAAAATCGATATTTTCTGTAGATTCTTCGGGCATACTTCTATTTTTTAGAATTATTTCTTCGCGCTTTTAAATCGGATTCTATTTGAACTTCTAACTTCTTATTTATCTCATAAAAGAACAAGAGGCCTATTCCTATCAAAAAAGGGATGGATGGATAAATACTCACTAACATTTTTATCCCATGGACAGCGCTTTCGGGTTGTACTATGGCCTGCCCTGCAATCGCCGCCTCTTTGGTAACATACCCTGATAAACCTAAGATACTGGTTATCAAAGCACTTCCGATGCTCAAGCCCCCTTTCAAACCGACCATCATGGCCGAAAAAATGATAGCAGTCGCCCGCCGGTTGTTCTTCCATTCAGAATAATCCGCCACATCGGCAATCATGGCCCATAATAATGGAATGGTAAGACCATAGAAAAAGCCGTGCAGAATTTGCGAAATAAAAATCAGTTCAATGGCTGTTTTCGGAAAGAAATAGAAAATTAGTATAAATATTGTAGACAGAAATAAAGCAACTCGGAATACGTCTCGTTTGCCATATTTGTCTGCAAAGCGTTTTGAAAAGGTAATCCCTACAATCATAAAAATAATGCCGCCGGCATTAAAGAGACCAAAGCCCGCAGAAACAGGGTTCTGACCAAAAAAATCAACCCCGATTCCTGAAAGGAAATCTAGAATGGGCCCAATAAAACGCGCTAGGCGCTCTCCATCTACATAATTCTCAAAAAAGTACACATACGAGCCACCTTTCATTGCCAAGGTCACAAAAATCAATGTCGTTACCACAAGAACAATTACCCAAGGTCGATTTTTAAACAGATCGCTTAAATCCTCTTTTAAACTTGATTTTTGTTCAGCTGTGGGTACTATACGTTCTTTTGTGGTAAAGAATGTTATCAATAGCATTATGGTGCCGATAATCGCCAACCACGTCATTACGATTTCAATGCCCACGGCTTTATCCCCGCCTCCAGCGGATTCAATTATGGGCAACATGAATACCTGTACAAAAAACTGGGCGAACATGACCGCCACAAAGCGATATGACGACAGACTGTTTCTATCTGACATATCACCCGTAATTACACCACTTAAAGCGGAATACGGTAAATTGTTGGCCGCGTACAGCACTAATAGCAAGGTATAGGTTACGACGGCATAAATCACTTTTCCTTTATAGTCAAAATCGGGTGTGCTAAATGCTAAAATCGCAACAACACCAAGAGGAATGGCTGTCCATATTATCCATGGCCTAAATTTTCCCCATCTAGATTGTGTTCTATCGGCCAATGCCCCAATAATCGGATTGAAGCCGAAAGCTGCGATCAAACCCACCGTCAACATTATTGCCGAAGCGTCATTGGCCTTAAGGCCATAAATATCGGTATAAAAATAGGCGAGATAGGTCATCAAGGTTTGAAAGACCAAGTTGGCGGCGAGATCTCCCAGACTGTACCCGATTTTTTCTTTTACCGATAATTTTTGTGGCTCTGAGCTCATTGTTATAATTTAGGAGGTGTTCAATCTTTTTCTGAAGATTTAAGGTCCAAAACGCTATGATAGGCCTCTTTGTCTTTGTATTTGCGATCAAACAGTAATGGATAGTTTTTTCTTCCCTTTATGGGCCAATTGTTAAGCCATGAGTTACCATCGCTTACTCCCCAAAAGGTTACACGGTCAATCTTATCCTTATGTTTTAAGAATAAATTGAAGATGTCTTTGTAACGTTCTGCCAATTTTGTTTGCATGGAATCGGGAAGATTGGCTCGGTATGGATCCATCTTCTCATCACCCTCATAATGTTCATAATTCTGACTTACCTCGGCACCTTCGATTTCCCAAGGATTCGGTAGGGTAGTGACATCCAACTCCGTAAACATGACTTTAATGCCTAGTTCGGAGTAGGCAATTATACTGTTCTCGATTTCTTCCAATGGCGGCCCATCAACACTCCAATGGGCCTGCAAACCAACACCGTCAATTTTAGCACCACTCGATTGCAACTGTTTGATGAGCTTTATGGCACCTGCACGTTTTTCCGGTTTCCACATATTGTAGTCATTATAGTATAGCTCGGCTTCGGGGTCTGCTTTTTCAGCTTCTTTGAAGGCAAACTCCAGATAGCGATCGCCCATCACCTCGAGAAATACGGATTCACGTAATGATCCGTCTTCGTTGAGGGCTTCGTTAACTACGTCCCAACCATGTATGCGGCTCTTATACCTGCCGGCCACAGTTGCAATATGCCTTTTAATATAAGCTGCCATGGCAACACTATCCTTGACCTCGTTCATCCATTGCCCGATTTGGCTGTGCCATAAAAGGGTGTGCCCGATAATATTCATATCAAGTTTTTTGCCCAGAGAAACGTATTTATCGGAAAGGTCGAAATTAAACGTATCGAGAACGGGATGGATCTCTTCCCATTTCATAATATTTTCAGGGGTGATGCTATTAAACTCTGTACGTAACAATCGTACTGCCGCCGTATCGGATTCCGTAATCTGTTGGTCATTTATGGCGGCTCCGATTTTGAAGTCGTTAGAAAAATGCTGCTTTAAGGATGGTTGTGCAATGGCTTTCTCGTTTTTCTTTTTGGTAGTTTCCACCTTGCAGCTATTGAACAGAAAAATCAAGGATAAAACAAGTGCTATTCTTCGAATTTTAGTCATCTGATAGGTTGATTATTAAAAAAGTGTTTGGATATAATTTTTGGGATAGAAAGATTAAATGTCTTACAAGCAAAAGGCTGATGTAAATATCTTATAATAATGGTAGATATTTTACTAAATATGAAGCAATCGCTATCATATTTGAGGTTTTTGACAAGTTTTTAAGATTTGATTTGAAGCACTACTCATTTTTTATTTCGGTAGGTAAAATTCCAAAATGTGTCTTAAAGCAGCTTGTGAAATAAGATGGTGATGAAAACCCTACTTTAAAACTTATCTCACCTATCGAATCATTTGTGTTCTCAATCATTTCCTTGGCCTTCTCCAGTCTTACACTTTTTAGAAACTCATTCGCTGTTTGGCCTGTAAGCGCTTTAATTTTCCGATACAATTGACTTCGGCTTAGAAGCAATTCCTCTGCAAGATGCTCTACGTTTAATTTGGAGTCGTCTATGTTGTCATGGATGTACTTGAGCACTTTGACGATAAAATCCTTGTCCAAGGAAGAAGCGTTATCTGGAATATCTGTATGAACTATTGTTCCAAAATATTTATTGAACAACAGTTGTCTGCTCCTGATGAGCTGCCTTAACTGGGAACGTAGCACCTTCATCTCAAAAGGTTTACTGAGATAAACATCCGCACCTGAATCTATTCCCTTGACCCAATCTTCGCTCAACGCTTTGGCAGTCAACATAAGAATGGGTATGTGGCTCGTTTTTAAGTCTTGTCTCAGTAATTCACAAAATTCATACCCGTCCATCTCTGGCATCAGTACGTCGGTGACTATAACATCGGGTATCATTTTACGGGCCGTATCGATTCCGTACTTACCATTTATTGCCTCTACAATAATGTAATCGTTTTGTAGCTCCCCTTTCAAGTAACTTCTAAGTTCTGGGTTGTCCTCTATAATAAGCAATGTTTTTTTCTTTACCTGTAGCGGTTTCGTTTCTAGTACAGGATTGATTTCGTTTGTTAATAGTTCGCCGGTATAGGAGCTTTCAGATTGTTTTAGAAACAATTCGGATGTTTCAAAATGCCCATTTCCCATTGGAAGTAAAATACTGAATTTAGTACCGATGTTTTCTTTACTATCGACTAAGATTTTACCTTTATGAAGTTTGATAAAACTACTTACTACTTCCAAACCTATACCGGTGCCACCGTAATACTGTTGGTTCATTTCTTTGGCTTGGTAAAATCGCTCGAAAATATTTGCTATTTGCTCCTGTTTCATACCAAGGCCGGTATCTTCGATGGCTATTTCAATGGCTTGTACCGTTTCTTTTTCGTTTACTAACGGTAATAGTATATCATTTTCACAAATCGAAACCCGCACGTTGACCGCTCCGTTTTCGGGGGTTGCCTTAAAGGCGTTCGAGAGAATATTGAAAATTATCTTTTCCAACATTCCAGGATCGCCCCAAATAAGAATTGTTGGCGAATCGGCTTCGACCGACATTAGAATGTTGCGCTGTGCAGCCTCCTCTTCAAAATAAGCAGTTATTTCCTGTACAAAACGAACTGCTTCGATTTCAGAAGCTTTAACGGACATTTTGTCAAATTGTAGTTTTCTAAAATCCAAAAGCTCATCGATGAGTCTAGCAAGCCTGGCCGTGTTTTTTCGTATAATTTTGTGCTTTTCCATGATGTTATCCGGAAAATGAAAATCTTTGGAATGAATAATATCCTCCAAGGGATTTTGAATGAGCGTGAGCGGAGTCCTGAACTCATGGGAAATATTAGTGAAAAATTGAATTTTTCGATCGTTCAACGCCTCCTCTTGCAATCTTTTATCCCGCTCGAATTTGACCAGTCGCTTCTCCTTGATTCGTTCGCTAATAATTCTGTAGGCTATATAAGTTAATAAAGCCATCAAAAGAAAATATGATATAAAAGCGATATTTGTGGCCCACCAAGGAGGTAGTACTTCTATGTTCAGAGCAATTGGATGCTCGTTCCATACCCCATCGTTATTCGCTGCCTTTACCAAAAAAGTATAATTTCCTTTGGCAAGATTAGTGTAGGTGGCACTTCTAGTATTCCCCACAAAATTCCATGTGTTTTCGAAACCTTTTAGATAGTAGGCGTATTGGTTTTCATCGGGTCGGGTATAGCCAATGCCGGTATATTCTATAGTAAAAACGGATTGCTTACTGTTGAGAACTAAACTCTCGGTTTCCGAGAGCACCTTTTTCAAGGGAGAATCTTTGTCTTGCGGATCGACCGATGAATTGAATAATTTTAAATCGGAAAAATATAATGAAGGAGGATTTTGATTGAGAAGAATATTTTCGGGCTTGAAAAAACTAATTCCTTCGTAACTGCCAAAATATAAAGTGCCGTCATCATCTTTCAGTACCGCATTATTGTTAAAGTCGTTTACCAGCAGCCCATCATTTTTGGTATAGTTGGTAAAGGAATTTGTTTCGATGTCCAGTTTTGATAGCCCTTGGTTACCGCCAAACCAAATGTTATTGTTATCATCCGTCATAATTGATGATACCGTCTCTTGTTCAACACCTTCAATATTATTATACCAAAAAAACGAATCTTCATTTGGGTTGTATCTGCAAAGCCCATCACCATCTGTACCCACCCAAAGTTTACCTTGATTATCTTCGTATAACGAAAGGATAAAAAAACCATCACCTTGATTGCCCAACGATTCGTACATCTGCTCGTTAAGCGATGCTACGGTAAAATCACCGTGAGTTTGACGTGTTACTTTAAAAAGTCCCCTTGTAGTACCTAGCCAAATATTGTCTTTGCGGTCAACAAGCACCTTTCTAATGTCGGTATAATGTAGACCCTGTTCCAAGAAGGGTTTTGAGTTATGGGAGGTGAACTTTTTAGTTTTGGGGCTATAAGAATGTATACCTTTCAAAAAAGTACCGATCCATATATTTCCAGTAGAATCTTCGGAAAAACTCAGGATACGGTTAGATGCAATGGAACCATTGGTGTTTTTTGTGTTGTAATTCTTAAAAGATTTACTGTTTTTTTCAAGATAGTATAAACCTGAATTCCATGTGCCGGCCCAGAGGTTTCCTTTGCTATCTATAAAAACGGTTTGCACATCGCCGCTCTTAAGCCCCAAAGCAATGGAATTATCCGAATCCAGTAGATGAATAAAATCTCGGTCTTTATGATTATATACATCAATGCCGCCACCATCCATTCCAATCCAAAAGAGTCCTTTTGAATCTTTTACAATTCCTGTAACCGAACCTGATTCCAATGAATTGGGAATGTTGGGCAAACTTTCAATGCTATTGAATTTGTCGTAGAACGGATCATAAACGCCAATACCTTTATTGTAATATCCTATCCATACACGTTCTTGTTTGTCTAAAAATAAAGACCATACAGAATTGGACTTAATGCTGTTCTTATCGAACTTGTTGTACCTGTAATTCTTTACTACATTTCCATTTTTTACTAATATAAATAGCCCATCGTTCTCCGTACCGCACAATATATTATCATTGGAATCTTGAATCAAACACAACACTCTTTTGCCGGTAATAGAAAAATACTGGATGTCAGGGAATTTCTCGAGCGATGTGATTTTTATTAGACCATCGGCTATAGTGCCCACCCACAGCGATCCGTCATTATCCAATAGTAGCGATTGGATAGGTTTGGAAATCATAATCGTGTCCTCGCCCGTTTCGAATTTTGATGGAACGAAACGTTTATCGGTCAAGCTATACTCAAAAAGCCCCTCAATAGTACCGGCGAAAATTTTTCCATGTTCATCGGCGACAAGTGCATTAACTAAAAGGTCTTTCGTCTGTGAAGTATGTTTCACGGTAACATACGCGCTTTCCAAAGATTCAGGGTCTATAGTGTAGATGCCGTTAGCCAATGTGCCGACAAAAAGTTCTCCGTTTTCACTTTCGGTAATCGCCGAAACCGATATGGCGGAATCGTTTCCTAGGTTACCCGGTAGCTCAATTCGAGTAAACCGATCTTGCTCCCTATCATAAAGGTTAAGACCTGATTCCGTGCCCACCCATAATCGATTTTTGTTATCCACATAATTTATATGTATTAAGGAACTACTGATGGTATTGGGGTTGTTCCATCTTTGCTTGTAATATGTAAAATCCAGTCCATTGAATTTGTTGAGTCCAACTCCGTTAGTTCCTATCCACATAAAACCCTGCTCATCTTGGGTAATCGTCGAGATGGCTCTTTGCGTATTGCTCTCTTTTATGCTATGAAAATAAAAATCTGTCTTTCCATTTTGCCCAGAAGTTTTGCAAATGAAAACAAGAATCAAAATTATAGCTATAAAATACCTGTTGATACCACACATAAGACTGCCTTCCGAATTTTGTAAAAAAACTAATGTACTCACTTAAAAACATATCAAATGATAATTTAACATACTAATAAACCATTAATTATCAAATCGCTTCAATTCTTATAGGGTATGCTACAAAATCAATAGTACGCTTCTGGAATTGGCCTTTACTTGCTCAAGTGATTTTATTTTTATGCCATGGTATGGTCATGTACATATTTCTATTTGCCTTAAGTTGTTAGTTTCTGGTTAAACAGAAATTCATAACTACGGTGTCACTTAACCCAAAATTACTGAACGACCAAATGTATTATTTAGGATTAGATATTGGCAGCTCTTCAATAAAAGCCGCATTGGTAGAAATTTCTTCGGGAAAGAGCCTTGCGGTAGTTCAGGAGCCGGAAACGGAAATGGGCATGCTCGCCATTAAGAATGGCTGGGCGGAGCAAAAACCCGAAGAATGGTGGAAACATGTCTGTGCAGCAATACTGAAGCTTAAAAAGAAGCATAATATTTCCCGAACTCAAATAAAAGGTATCGGTATATCGTATCAAATGCACGGCTTGGTAATAGTGGATGAACATGGAGAGCCGCTACGAAAATCCATTATCTGGTGCGACAGTAGGGCAGTAGAGATCGGGAAAAGGGCATTTACCGAAATAGGTACTGAAAATTGCAACCGACAGCTTTTGAACTCCCCTTCGAATTTTACGGCATCCAAGCTCAAATGGGTCAAGGAAAACGAACCGAATGTCTATAAAAAAATCTATAAATTCATGTTGCCGGGTGATTATATCGCCTATAAATTTTCCAATGTAATCAATACTACCATTTCCGGTCTTTCCGAAGGTATTATGTGGGATTTCAAGAACGACTCTCTGGCGGACCTATTGCTTGACCATTACGGCATAGACGCTTCGTTGGTTCCCGACCTTGTCGATACCTTCGGTGTTCAATCCACGGTAAGTAATGAGGCCGAAGTCGAGTGTGGTCTTGCTGTGGGCACACCAATTTGTTATCGGGCAGGAGATCAGCCGAACAATGCGCTATCGCTGAATGTGTTAGAACCTGGGGAAGTAGCCGCTACCGGAGGTACTTCTGGCGTTGTTTATGCAATTACCGATAGCTTATCCGTGAAAGAGAGCGCAAGGGTAAACAACTTCGTCCACGTAAATTATAAAAAGGGTAGTATAAAAAGAATTGGAAAGCTACTGTGTATCAATGGTGCGGGTATCCAATACCGCTGGCTGCTCAATAATCTCGCTGTGACCTCTTATGATGAAATGAATTCATTGGCGGCGACTGTTCCCGTAGGGTCCGATGGCGTATGCCTGATACCCTTTGGTAATGGCGCTGAGCGTATTTTGGATAATATCGACATGGGCTCCAGATTGGTCAACTTTAATCTAAACAATCACGACAAGGCACATATTTGCAGGGCTGCTTTGGAAGGAATAGCATTTTCGTTCGTTTACGGTATGGAGATTCTAAAGTCCGACGGAATTAAAATGAATGTTTTGAGGGTAGGGAACGATAACCTCTTCCGTTCGGAAATTTTTGCCAACACCATCGCAACGCTGGTTGAGCACGAAATAGAGATTTACAATACTACAGGTGCTATCGGTGCGGCAAGGGCTGCCGGACTGCACCAAGGCGACTTTAAAAAGTTCGGTTCGTATATTATGGATAATGATCATGTAATGACATTTATGCCGTTCAAGGACAAAGAACCATACACGAAAGCCTATCAAAACTGGAAACAAGAACTAGAATTAGTAATCAATAAATAATCAGAACATCATGGCCTTACTAGGAGACAAGGAATATTTTAAAGGAATAGGAGAAATCAAATTTGAGGGGGCATCTTCAGATAATCCCTTAGCATTTAAATACTACAACCCTGAACAGGTCGTGGCAGGCAAAACAATGCGGGAGCACTTCAAGTTTGCAATTGCTTACTGGCACACCTTCTGTGGTCAGGGTGCGGATCCGTTTGGTCCAGGAACGCAGAATTTTCCATGGGACCAATCGTCGGATGCCGTGCAGGCCGCAAAGGACAAGGCCGATGCCGCTTTTGAATTTATCACCAAAATGGGCTTCGATTATTTTTGCTTCCACGATTATGATTTGATACGAGAGGGTGCTACTTTTTCCGAATCTGAAAAGCGACTTTCTACTATTGTAGATTATATCAAGGGCAAACAGAAAGATTCCGATGTAAAATTACTTTGGGGTACGGCAAACTGTTTTTCGAATCCAAGATATATGAACGGGGCGGCCACCAATCCAGATTTTAAAGTTCTCGCTAGAGCTGGTGGACAAGTAAAATTAGCCTTGGACGCTACGATGGCCCTTAATGGCGAAAACTATGTTTTTTGGGGCGGTCGAGAAGGATATATGTCATTGCTGAATACCGATATGGGCAGAGAATTGGACCACTTAGGGCAATTCTTGACAATGGCGCGCGATTATGCCAGAAAGCAGGGGTTTAAAGGCAGCTTTTTTATAGAGCCAAAACCCATGGAACCCTCAAAACATCAATATGATTTTGATTCCGCAACAGCTATAGGGTTCTTGCGCGAATATGGTTTGGATAAGGATTTCAAGATCAATATAGAGGTTAACCATGCTACCTTGGCGCAGCATACGTTTCAACACGAGATAGCGGTAGCGGCAAAGGCAGGAATGCTAGGAAGTTTGGATGCCAACCGCGGGGACTATCAAAATGGTTGGGATACCGACCAATTCCCAAATAACATTCAAGAAACCACAGAAGCGATGCTAGTCTTTTTGGAAGCTGGGGGACTTCAGGGCGGCGGTGTGAATTTCGATGCCAAGATAAGAAGAAACTCAACGGATATGGACGACGTTTTCCATGCGCATATAGGGGGTGCCGATACTTTTGCACGTGCACTTATTACCGCCGATAAAATAATTTCTTCTTCGGCCTATACAAAACTTCGCGAAAAAAGATATGCCTCTTTCACTTCTGAAGAAGGAAAGAATTTTGAAGCGGGTAAACTTGAACTGAACGACCTATATCAAATGGCAAATGAAAATGGGGAAATAGAACTGCAAAGTGGCAAACAGGAACTTTTTGAGAATATTATCAACCAATATATTTAATTCAAATAAAGATTATGGAGGGCAAAACCAGTTCGGCCTATCTGATAAAACTTGTCTTGGTGGCAACCCTCGGCGGATTATTGTTCGGTTATGATACCGCTGTAATCTCAGGTACGGTCAGTTCTTTGGATAGTTTTTTTGTCCTTCCTTTCGCTTTAGATGAAATATCGGCCAACTCGCGGTTGGGGTTTGTGGTGTCCAGTGCGCTGATCGGTTGTGTGATCGGAGGGCTTTCCGGGGGGCTAATCAGTAAAAAACTAGGAAGACGTAACGGTCTGTTGCTGGCAGCTGCTCTATTTTTACTATCGGCCATAGGTTCTTCAATGCCCGAACTGTTTATTGAACCGTTGGGTGAAGGTGACCATACATTTATATATATCTTCATTGCGTACCGCATCATAGGGGGTATTGGCGTAGGTTTGGCCTCCATGCTTTCGCCGCTTTATATCTCAGAGATCGCACCGGCAAAAATTAGGGGAAGGTTGGTATCGATGAATCAGTTCGCCATAATTTTTGGTATGTTGATAGTTTACTTCGTAAATTATTATATCGCCAGTCAAGGTGATGACACTTGGTTGAATACGGTCGGATGGCGCTATATGTTCGCTTCCGAAACCATACCGGCAACCCTGTTTATGCTTCTGTTATTCTTTGTACCCGACACTCCAAGATCATTGATGCTAAAAGGCAAAGAGGAGAAGGCGTTTGAAGTGCTTACTAAAGTAAACGGACTAGAGGAAGCCAAAAAAATTCTAGCTGATATCAAGACTTCGGTAGTGAGCACGTCTGGTAAGCTGTTTTCCTATGGAGTACCAGTAATTGCCGTGGGTCTTATGCTCTGTATCTTTCAGCAGTTCGTAGGAATTAATGTTGTGCTGTACTACGCTCCTGAAATTTTCAAAAGTATGGGCTCCGGTACCGATGTGGCCTTGTTACAGACCATCATCGTTGGTGCCGTAAACCTTTTGTTCACGATACTGGCTATAATGACAGTGGATAAACTGGGACGAAAGCCTTTGATGATTATCGGTGCGCTGGGCATGGCCATCGCAATGTTCGCACTTGGCGGCACCTTTTATTCCGAGTCCGTAGGCATTTTTGCTTTGGTCTGTATGTTGCTATACGTAGCAGGTTTCGCGATGAGCTGGGGCCCTGTGACATGGGTTTTGGTCTCTGAGATATTCCCCAATAAAATACGGGGAAGGGCCATGGCAGTGGCAGTGGCAACACAATGGATTGCCAATTACTTAGTTTCATGGACGTTTCCAATGATGGACAAAAATTCATATCTAGTGGAAACATTCAATCATGGGTTCGCCTATTGGATTTATGGGGTAATGAGCCTATTGGCCATGTTCCTAGTCTGGAAATTCGTTCCTGAAACAAAAGGAAGGACTTTAGAAGAAATGGAAGTGATTTGGGAACCAAAAAAATAAAATATCAAATAATCTGGTCTCTCAAAGACCTATAAAAATCGAACAAATGAAATTTTTTATTGACACTGCGAATTTAGAACAGATCAAAGAGGCCCAAGCACTTGGTGTACTTGATGGGGTTACCACAAACCCATCCTTAATGGCTAAAGAGGGAATTTCAGGTAAAGAAAATATAAAGAAACACTATATGAATATCTGTGAGATAGTCGATGGCGATGTTTCGGCGGAGGTTATTTCTACGGATTTTGATGGTATTGTTGGCAATGAACTGGCCAAACTGCATAAGCAGATTATCGTTAAGGTTCCTATGATTAAAGATGGCGTAAAAGCGTTACGATATTTTACATCCAAAGGGATTAAAACCAATTGTACCTTGGTATTTTCTCCAGGTCAGGCCCTTTTGGCCGCCAAGGCCGGGGCAACCTATGTCTCCCCGTTCATTGGCCGCTTAGATGATATTTCGACCGATGGCCTTACTCTTATCGAAGAAATCAGGCTTATCTACAACAACTATGGATTTAAGACCCAAATTTTGGCGGCATCTGTGCGCCATACCATGCATATTATAAATTGTGCAAAACTTGGTGCCGATGTGATTACCGGTCCGCTTTCTGCAATTGAAGGACTTTTGAATCACCCGCTCACCGATAGTGGACTTGCAAAATTTCTATCGGATGCGAAATCTATGAATTCTTAATTTATGAATATGAAAGAACTACAAGATTTAATTCCACAAACAAGACGGGATATTTTACGAATGGTACACAAGGTGAACTCTGGGCATCCGGGAGCATCTTTGGGATGTACTGAATTTTTCTTGGCATTGTATCATGAAATCATGGACCTGAAACCGCGATTTGATATGGATGGTATCGGGGAGGATCTATTCTTCCTTTCCAATGGTCATATCTCTCCTGTTTTTTACAGCACATTGGCCAGACGCGGTTATTTTCCTGTGGAAGAGTTAAGTACTTTTAGACTTATCGATTCCAGATTGCAAGGACATCCAGCGACCCATGAAGGGTTGCCGGGCATCCGTGTTGCCTCTGGATCATTGGGTCAAGGAATGTCTGTAGCCATTGGTGCCGCCCTTGCAAAAAAACTCAATGGTGACGACCATCTAGTTTTTAGTTTGCACGGAGACGGTGAATTACAGGAAGGTCAGAACTGGGAGGCCATCATGTATGCGGCAGGTAACAAGGTAGACAATCTGATTTCGACCGTGGATTTCAATGGCCAACAAATTGATGGCGCTACCAACGATGTACTACTCATGGGCAATTTAAAGGCAAAATTCGAGGCTTTTGGATGGGATGTTCTTGAGGTTGTGAAGGGCAACGACTTAGAGGCTGTAATAAAAGGCTTGACCGAGGCAAAATCCCGAACAGGCAAAGGAAAACCAGTTTGTATAATCTTACATACTGTGATGGGGCACGGGGTCGATTTTATGATGCACACGCATGCATGGCACGGCAAGGCCCCAAATGATGAACAATTGGCAAATGCCCTATCTCAAAACCCAGAAACCCTAGAGGATTATTAATTCGATTCAAAACAGATATGAAAAAATATACATATACAGAAAAAAAGGACACTCGAAGCGGTTTTGGAGACGGAATGACGGTACTCGGAAGAACCAACCCCAAGGTGGTCGCACTTTGTGCAGACTT